>PPYF01208421.1_pt1 | contig 77184 bp, 59 predicted proteins | sample 1559871 | NCBI WGS metagenome assembly PPYF01 (sample SAMN08240021, study PRJNA423297) | Human gut metagenome, whole genome shotgun sequencing project.
GGTTGTTGTTGCTGGATGTGGGATCTTGATCTTGAACAAAAACAGAAGACGATCACAAAGATAAAATGAAACAAAAGATCATACCGATTCTGATCGTTCTGACAGGTTTTTTGCTGTTGTTTTATCCATTTACAAGCAACTATCTGTTTGAAAAGAGTGCAGGTTCGACGGTGGAAAGTTATCAGGAAAAGGCAGCCGGAATGGATCAGGCGATCATAAAAAAAGTAATGGATGAAGCAAAACAGTATAATGGGGAATTGATGCGATCTTCAGTACAGTTGACTGATCCGTTTAAGGAAAAACGCTTAGATGGAGAGACGGTTCATTATAACAGAATATTAAATATTGATGGATCATCGATCATGGGATATTTAAAGATTCCTTGTATTTCAGTCAATCTGCCGATCTATCATGGGACAAGTGGGACAGTTTTGGAACATGGGATCGGACATCTGGCTACATCTTCCTTTCCGATTGGAGGAAAAGATACCCATGCGGTGTTGACTGGACATACTGGGCTTAGTTCTGCAAAAATCTTTACAGATCTGACAGAGATGAAAAAGGGAGATTTCTTTTTTATACATGTATTGGATAAAAAGCTTGCTTACCTTGTGGATCAGATCACAGTCGTGGAACCACAAGATACAAAGGAACTTCAGATCATGGAAGGAAAAGATCATGTAACATTGGTTACTTGCACACCCTATGGAGTTAATGACAAGCGTTTATTAGTCCGAGGAGTTCGCACAGCTTATCATGCAAAAGAGGAAGAGATAAGAGCAAGAAATCATCATTCGCAATGGATGGAAGTTTACAAACGGGCCATCTTTGCAGGACTATTGATCATTTGTGTATTGATCGCAGTCAGAAAAGTATATGAAAAGATGAAAAGAAAAAGCGGAGAAAGGAGATATGGGTGAAACAAAAGATCATAAATATTGTTGGAATCTTTTTTCTGGTGATAGGGATCACGTTACTGCTTTATCCGGAGATCATATCATATCTGAAACAAAAACAGTCCAATCAGACGGTGAAAGAATTGACGCAGAGGAGAAGCAAAAGAAAACAGGATGATCTACTGTATCAAAAAGCAGTCCGCTATAACAGGAAGATATTCAAAGAAAAACAAGCAGGGCTAAAGGATGTATTCAGTTACCGCAGTGCACCGATCGTCTTAAGAAACGAAAAGAATACCTTCGGTTACATTAAGATACCGAAGATGAAACAGAAACTTCCATTATATCTGGGAGCGACGATGGAAAATATGAGAAAAGGAGCAGCGATCATGGGACAGACATCCCTGCCAGTAGGACAAAAAGACAGCAACTGCGTGATCGCTGCACATCGGGGATATCGGGGAATTCCGTATTTTCGGGACATCGAACAGTTAAAAACAGGCGATCAGGTGATCATTAGAAATCCATGGGAAAGACTGGATTACCGGGTTACAAAGATTAAAGTGATCGATCCATATGATATGGACAAGATTCTGATTCAAAAAGGGAAAGATATGGTCACACTTTTAACCTGTCATCCGTACCGAGGACATGGAAGATATCGGTATGTGGTGTACTGTATGAGGAATCATGGACAGAAGATCAGGAAACAAAAGGAAGATAGATAAAAATAGATGGAGAGGAGGATATGATGAAGAATGCAAAAAAGATCCTGGAAAGAAAACGAAAGATCATAGTGGTATTAGTGGTCATGGTTTCATTTGTTTCCATTCTGGCATGGTATCAGATGAAGAAGGCACATGCTTATCAATCATATAATACAGGAGGAAACAAACATTTTAAAGATGGACATTTAACAGTGAACATCAATGGACCAAATGGGAAAAGCGATAGTCTGACAATGTATATTCATAGTGATGAATATGAAAAAAATAAAAATGTCAGCGGTGGGACATTTAATAATTCCAGACATCCATATACGGTAACGACGTATTCCGGTGGAGGCGGAGATTATAAGCTTACAGTGAATAAACAGACGATATATTCAGAGAAGAACAGTAACAACAACTATACACTTTTAACGATCAAAGTCTGGTATCTGTTACCGACCCATGAACAGCATCGATCCTGGGAATGGGTAACGGTGGATAAACCAGTATTTTCAGATCCGAGCAAGGATATAACGCTTTATTGCGGAGGAAATGATGGATTTTGGGAAAATTCCTATCATGATACTCAAGAACATTGGAAATCAGTAAATATCCATGTCAGTACTGGATTGGTCGGAGTGGCCTCCGCTGACAGAGATGGATGGAAAACTTATGATTGGTGTTCTATAAATCTGAATCTGGAAAAGCCAAGCCGCAGCATTTATTACAACGGAAATGGTGGAGATGGTGCAGATGTAACATGGAATTTTACGGATGGAGATTATTTTTCGTTTCCAACGGTATCAAGAAGAGGTTATACCTTGGAAGGATGGCTGGATGAAGGAACAAAATGGATGTCCAATACAGGCTGGCTGGTATGTGGTAATTATACAGAGACAGCCCAGTGGACAGCGAATACATACACTGTAAACTATGATGGAAATGGAGAAGATTCTGGATATGTGAATGATGGGACAGCCACGTACGATCAAAATTACAGCTTTGCTGAGAATGGATACACGAAAAAAGGCTATGCCTTTGTTGGATGGAATACAGATAAACATGCGGTGAGAGCACGGTATTCTCCAGGAGAGACGATCACATGGAGTAACACGGAGGGTATAACACTTTATGCTGTTTGGTCCAAGAACTCTTATGAAGTAACATTTGATGGAAATGGTGCATCAGGCAGCAAAAAGACTGTGGAATTAAAATATGGACAGGATGATATCCTGCCAGCAAATACATTTGAACGGCCGAGATATACCTTCCTTGGGTGGAGTGAAGATCCGAATGCGATCAAAGCAAAATATACCGACAGACAGGCAGTCAATACTCTCTGCGATGCTGGACAGACTTGTGAATTGTATGCTGTCTGGAAGAAAACAGATGGATCATTCGACACACACAACATTATTCATGATGACGGCATGTTTAATGGCTCGATCGAACTGGAAGGGCAGAATGGAACTGGATTTTCGAGAGACCACGTAGATTCTGAATATGGAAGGATCGACAAGGAAGGACAGCCAGGATATTTCACAAACCGTTACAAGTAAAAAAGGAGGAAGAAAGTTTGAAACAAATGAAGACGATCTGTAAAAAGATATCGGTAAGTATTCTTACCCTCCTGATGATCATGACAATGTATCTGAGTGGTTCAGGAGAATCACTGTTCCTGAAGAATAGAGACGTCAAGGCTTTCACAGGAGAAGCCAAACTGGTGATGAGCCAGGCATTATCAAGTAATAAGATCTCAGAGATCGATCGTCCTGCATCAGAAGGTCTGTGGAGTATGACAGCTGACGGACACAGAGTGTTTTGCTTAAACTCTGGAAAGACCATGTGTTCTGGAGATACCTTAAAATACAAGACGATCAATGCAGCAACTTATGAAAAAAAGGGAATTGCAAAAGCATTAAACTGGTATTTCAGGTCAAGCGGCAAGAATACAAAAGATCTGTCATTGTGTCAGGCATACATCTGGGCATGTGGACATGGAGCGAATAAGCAAAATACCGTTTATCAGGCAGGAAAAAATGTGGACAGGGGTTATTCGCAGAAAGATGCAAAAAAGTTCTGTAAAATGATCAGTGATCAGGATCCAGAAGGAACGATCTATTATTATACAGTGAAGAAATGTGTGAAAAAGAAGAAACTGGATTCCCATCAGGTTTTGTTCGGATTTCGTCATACACCTCCAGATATTGAAAAAGCGAAAACGAGTGCAACAAAGTCAGGAACCAGCCCAGATAATGTAAGGATCAAGATCAAAAAGAAAGATGCGGAAACAAGAGCAGGGCTTTCTGGAGCAGTATTTCAGATCTATATGGATGGGAATTATCAAGGAAGTGTAACAACCGATGACAATGGAGAAGCTTCTTATACTGTTCAAAGAACGGTAAGTTATAGTGTGACATCAACGAAAAAGACTTATGTAAAGAATTGGAACGATCTTTCAAAAAGTCAGCAAAAAGAAGCGACAGATAATGGCTGGTACGATTCTTCGGCAAAAGCATATGCTGTGGCAATGCAGGAAGCACAAAAACTTGCAGAGCAGAAGATTTCAGCCTTAAAGAGTGCCTCGGTCCACACTTGGATGGTCAGGGAAACAAAATCCCCATTCGGACACCTGATCCCAGATCAGACAGATCAGAGCAAAATGGAACAGGGTGGAGTCAGATCATTCACATTTAACTACACCAATGAATTTCAAAAGAGTGATCTGGAGATCTTTAAACAGGGAACTGTAAAGAATAAACGAGGGAATCTAGGAGTTGAAGCAAACTTGCAGAATGCTGTCTATGAGCTATATGCTGACCATGATATCACAGGCTCCGATAACAAGAGTGTTGTCTATAAAGCAGGAACACTTGTGACACAGATGGTAACTGATGCGAATGGTTATGCAAAAGTGACAGATCTGTATCCGGGATATTACCGTTTACATGAGAAGTATGCTCCGTTGGGATATAAGGTATCTAGTAATGATATATCAGTCACGGTCGATAAAAATACATCCCAGTATCTGAAAGAAGAGCAATATGAAGGAACAATACAGGTTGTAAAGACGTTTGGCGGGGAAAATGTTCCAGAAGCACAGGCAGTTTTTGAGGTTTATGATTCCAAGAATAACTTAAAACAGACGATCACAACGAATGACAAAGGGATCGCAGAAACAGATTTACTTCCTTATGGAGCTTACCGTATTCATCAGACGAAAACGACCGATGGATATGATATGGTACCGGACAAATGGGTAAGCATTGATGGATCTAAAATGATCTATAAGGTTGAATCAAACGATCCAAAGCAGCATGCAGGGATCATGTTGACAAAGGTTACAAGGATCAGTGATAAGGAAACTGGAACTTATACAAAAAAAGAAGAATATAAGGCAGAATTCCAGATCATCGATCAGTCGACAAAGAAAGTCATAGAAACATTGATCACGGATGAAAATGGTGCAGCTCAATCTGGAAAGTTAGATCCTGGCATCTACACGGTTCATCAGACAAAAGGAAGTGATAATTATAAGATCGCTGATGATTTTGATGTAACGATCAAAGACGACGATAAGAAATTTAAAAAATTTGAGCTGGATAATTATTATAATGGAGATAAGATCCGGGTCAGAAAAACGATGGTCAAGAATGGAAAGTCTAAACCAGAACCAGGGGCTGAGTTTGTTGTACTGGATGAATCTATGGTGAAAGATTTCAAGGATCAGACATTGGCAACGTCACAGGACAGGCTTCATTACATTGAAAAACTGAAAAAAGATAATAGAGATGCGATTCTTGGAACATTAGTCACAGATTCCGAAGGAAAGGCAGCGATGCTCCTAAAAGATTTCGTAAAGAAGACAGGGTTTATAGTCGTGCAGACCAGAGGTGTCGAAGGCTATGACCTTGCGCTACCGCAGTATTCCACAGAAATGAAAGCATCGATCGAGGATGAAGTCAAAGTGTATGAATTCGTTTTAAAAGATGATTATACAAAATCCGCAAAGATTTCGATCAAAAAGCAAATGTCCGTAAATAAAGATAAGTATGTACCGGAATCTGGGGCGGAATTTCAGATCATTGATCCGCATGGAGAAGTGGTCGATACTCTGATAACTGATGAAAAAGGAGAAGCAACTTCAATCTCGTTAGCAATCGGTGTTTATACATTGCATCAGATCAAGGGTGATCCAAAGCATGAAATGATGGAAGATGAAGATGTGGTCTTGATCAAGTCTGATGTCCATAAGACAGTCACGTTTGGTCCGTATAAAGATGATGAAAATAAGATCAGGATCGAACTGGTTAAACGTTCATCAGAGACAAAGAAGCTGTTAAATGATGCAGTCTATGAAATCTATGATGAAGATCAGGATATTGTGGCAACTTTGACTACAGGAACGAGTGGAGATGGAACTGCAGAGTGCTATCTTCCATATGGAAAATATACGATCAAGGAAACTGCTGCGCCAACAGGCTACAACATAGATGACGCAGAAGAAAAATCTTTTGAGTTAAGCGGGGAATCCACAAGCATCAAGATCACGTACGATAACGCTGGAAATGGAAGCTGCAGGTTTGACCAGATGGATACGCCAGTCTATGGAGAAATTACGTTCAGTAAGACGGGAGATATCTTAACAGATTATGACAAGGATTCTCAGAGTTTTATCTATGACAACGATCAGATCGCAGGAGCAGTCTATGGGCTGTATGCGGATGAGAATATCAAGAAAGATGACGGAACGTTCGTCTGGAAGAAGGACGAACTGATTGATCAAAAGACAACGACAAAAGAGAAGGAGATCTATTTTACAAGAAAGGATATGGATGGAAAAGAAACAACTAACTTCTATTTAGGAAAGTATTACATAAAAGAGATCAAGTCTCCGACAGGCTATATCAAAGATCAGGAAAAACATGAAGTAGAACTGACATGGGATACAACCGCAGGAAGTATCAATGATATTCGTGATGATGATAAAGTACCAGACAAGGAAGATCCGTTTGGAAATGAAGACAATAATGTAAGTACAGGTATTTATGTGTTGGAAAAAGGCGAAAAATTGAACCAGAAGATCAAGGATGCGGAATCTGTGACTTTCACGTGGAAGAGTGCACCAGAAGGAGCTGTGATAACGGATGTTTCTCAGAATAAAGATGGCAGTATTGTGCTTTGGAACGATGGTGGAGATTGTTATATCTCAAGTCAAAGAGCCGGACAGGTCATCTACATGAATGCAATATCATCTAAAATGTTTAAAAATTGCAGGAATCTCACAGAGATCAATTTTAAAAATATTGATACATCCGCAGTCGTGGATATGAGTCAGATGTTTTATGCCATGGATTCCATCAAAACACTCGATCTTTCATCTTTCAACACCTCCAATGTAGAAGATGTCAGCCAGATGTTCTATGGAAATCCAGTTCTTAAGACAACATATGTCATGGATCAGATCTTAAAGATCGAAGAAGATAAGTTTATTGAGGAACAGCCGTTAAAGATCGTTGCCATGCCAAAGAACAGGTTCTTAAAAGGTGATAAATTCAAGGCAGAGGACTTTAGCTGGAGAATCCTTTATGATGACAATGGAGCAGAAGATGTGGAAGTGACGGATAAAGATGTGGCATTTACACCGACATATGCAGAAAAATCAGGAAAATACGAGATTAATATCAGTTTTAACAACCAAGGATCGTATAAAGATCTGCCAGAGAAAACGATCAAGACTACGGTAAAGGTTCTGGATCCAGAAGAGGAAGATATAGCCTTAAAGGTTGCAAAGAAAGCAAGTATTCATGTCAAAGCTAATGATACTCTGCAAAAATACGGCATCCATCTGATCAAGACCGATCAAGACGGAAACAAGCTGGCGGGAGCCATATTTGCCTTAAAAGCGAAAACAGATATCGTTAATAGCAAAGGAGAAAATATCTTTAAGAAGGGTGATACGATCGCCACCACTACATCACAGGATGATCAGTTTGAATATCTGGAATTTATTGGATTGCCGACCGATATCTATGCAAAGGATGGAACAGACAGTGATATGTATGAGGTAAAAGAAATCTACGCACCAGATGGATACGAGAAATCGGACAAGACATTAACATTTAAGGGTAAAGTGATCAATGATACGAAAGAAAATCTCATTCATGATGTAAAAGCCGAGAATAATACGGATAATGATACAACAACATATGTGCATGATTCAGATACTTTAGTCAACCAGAAACTGGATTATATTGCATTGAAGAAGATATGGGATGATCATGACAATGCAGCAAAGATCCGTCCAGATGTTGTTACGATCAAGGCAACACATAAGACAACAAAAGAAGTAAAGGTGTATACACTGACAAAAGATAATAACTGGACAATGTTTACGGATATCAAGAAGGATGATCGTGAAAAGTGGGAGTTTCGTGAAGATGTTCCCGAAGGTTATACTTTGACGAGTACACACTGGAATGATGCGATGTATGTGATTTCGTTTACGGTATCATTGCCTCGATAAGTATGACAAAGCTGGCGAACCATTTGAGTATGAAGTGAAAGAAGAAGTCTATGATAAGCTGACAGGTAATGCAAAAACAGGATATGTCGATACTTATGAGACAAATGAGACAATAGATGATGATGGTACAACAACGAAGAATATCATGATCACGAATACGCATACACCAGATACGACGAAGAAAAAGGTTAAAAAGGTATGGAATGATCATGGGAATAAAGATGGCATACGTCCCAAATCTGTTTTAGTTAATCTGTTGGCTGATGGTAAAGTGGAAGAAACATTGATGCTCAGTACGAAGAATAACTGGAAAGCGTCCAGTAAGGTACTTCCTGTGAAAGTCAATGGGGAAAAAGTCAATTATACATGGAAAGAAGTCGAAGAAGGATTGATTACGGGAGAATCTGAGATCGGATACAGACCAACCTATGATACGGATGAAAATGATCAGGATCTTACAGTGATCACAAACACACATGACCGTACAGGGCCGAAAGGAAGCATTACGATCACAAAAGCATTGGACCCAGGTAATCTGAATATGGATGTTGGGGATCCGACTTTTATATTTACACTGACTGGAACCGATGTCTATGGAAAGAAACACAGTTATGAGAAGAAAGTCAAATTCACAAAGGCAGAGGTTGAAAAACAGATGAAAGATCATCCGGGAGATCTGATCGAACTGTCTGTGACGTTTGATGATCTGGAATATGGTACTTATACGTGTAATGAAGGAGGTATGATCAAGTATTTCAAATTACTCAATATTACGAGCAACAGCAGCAATGCAACGATCGATCAGGAGAAAGAAACTGTGACGTTCGATATTGGACCAACTGGAATGACAGCTAAAGCACAATTGACAGGTGGAGCGAAGTTTATGAATCAGATGATCCAAGGATCTGTAAAACTTATCAAGAAAGATTCTAAGGGGGAATCATTAAGAGATATCGAATTTGTGATCACATCATCTGATGGAGCAGAAGTAGCGAAGGCCAAAACAGATTCTGATGGAGAAGTCACTTTTGATGGATTGCTACCTGATACTTATACGATCACAGAGACAAAGACAGCGGTTGGAAAGAATCTGTTAAAAGAACCAATCATCGTTACACTGCCAATGACGATGTCACAGGCAGAGGTGGATAAACAGAATGTGGATACAAGTAAAGCGATCAAACAGGGAAATGATTATTACTTCTATCATCTGACGTACAATGTTATGAATGATTCTATATTGAATCTTCCAAAGACAGGTGGACGGACAGATGAGCTTTCATTCATAGGAGGAATCATTCTGATTTTAGGGGGATTATTTTTATTGCATAGAAAATTTCGATGAAATTCGAAAAAATATAAAAAAATAAATTATGAAGAAACCACGTAAATAAGCCATTTTTTACGTGGTTTCTATCTATAAAATAAAAATATCAAAAAAAAATTAAAAAAAGTGTTGACATTCATCGAAAATAAGAGTATATTATATTTTGTCGTCAGGCAAGAGAGCTTGAGAGACACAAGGGATCATAGCTCAGCTGGGAGAGCATCTGCCTTACAAGCAGAGGGTCATAGGTTCGAGTCCTATTGGTCCCACTATCCATGAACTACATGGATGAATTTCATAACATATGGCGATGTAGCTCAGTTGGCTAGAGCATACGGTTCATACCCGTAGTGTCAGCAGTTCGAATCTGCTCATCGCTACTTTCGGAAGACATATTCGATATGAATATGTCTTTTTTTCTGCTAAAAATCATGATAAAAGAGTGGAATCATGTTATAATAAAAACAAAAAAAGGAGAGCAAGAATATGCGTGTAGGAATGGGATATGATGTCCATCAGTTAGTAGAAGGAAGAGACTTGATCTTAGGCGGAGTAAATATACCATATGAGAAAGGATTATTAGGACACTCAGATGCTGATGTTCTGCTGCATGCGATCACAGATGCGATCCTTGGGGCAGCAGCATTAGGAGATATCGGAAAGCATTTTCCAGACACAGACCCTGCATATCATAATGCAGACAGCATGAAGTTGTTAGCAGAAGTTGTAAGATTGATCGAGGAAAAAGGATACGAGATTGGGAATGTGGATGCGACAGTCATTGCACAGAGACCAAAGTTATTAAATTATATTCCAACAATGAAAGAAAATATCAGTAAGACCCTCAAAGTAGATCCAGATCAGGTGAATGTCAAAGCAACGACAGAAGAACATTTAGGATTCACAGGAGAGGGACTCGGGATCAGTGCACAGGCAGTGTGTCTGCTGAATGAAACAAAATAAGAATAAAGGAAATAGCATGGAGATCATTTATCAGAAAAACAAAGATAAACAGCCAGTATATGACATGTATCAGAAGATTTTTGAAGATCCAGAGCCGTTTGCACAATATTATTTTGAAGAGATATATGCAACGAATCAAGTGATACTGGCAGAAGAAGACAACAAGATCTTAGGAATGCTCCATTTAAATCCATATCACATAAGAGCAGGAAAGAAGACATATACATTAAATTATATTGTAGCAGTTGCGGTGTGGAAGGAATATAGAAGAAGAGGCATCATGGCAGAGATGCTTAAGAAGTGTTTCAATGATATGCATGAGCAGCAACAGCCATTTACGTATCTGATGCCTGCGAATAAAGCATATTATGAACCATTCCAGTTTCGATTTGTGATGGACTGGGAAGAAACAATGATCGATGATCATAACATTTCATATACAGATGATACAACGGATAGAAATCATAAGATCGTTCATATAATGGCAGAAGATTATCAGACGATCCAGGATTTTTTAGAGCGGTTTATGGAACAATACAAGATATATACAGTTCCGGATGAACCATACCTGAGACGACTGGAAAAAGAAAGCCAGAGTGGAGATGGAAGCCTTTTAGCTTATTATGAAGACGATCTGTTGCAAGGCGTATTTGCAGAAAGTTTTGAAGAAGATGAAGTATATATCCGATGGGCGTATTCTTTAGAGCCAGAACATATGATTAACCAGATCAAACAACGACACAAAGGTAAGAAGATTTATATCACAGAAGGAAATTTATTCAAGGGAAATTCAATAGGAAAGGATTTTATACAAAGCAAAAAAGTACCAAAGATCATGGCAAGGATCACGAACCTTACTGCTTGGGGAGGGATCTTGCAAGGAAAGAACGATTTTACATTCAGGATATTGGTGAAAGATCCATATATCAAGGATCAGAATGGAGTATTCCAGTTTCAATGTCTGAATCATAAGATATCCATTCAACGTGCAGACATACCACAAGATGAGACATTAGACATACACACAACGGATGCACAGGGATGGGAAGATGAAATTTCAATCGACGAGCTGACACAGGTGTTTTTTGACTACGATGCAGGACAGATATTAAAAGAGCATGAGTATCTAAAAGATATCGTGCCGGCTGGCCCAATCTATATTTCAGAGGAGGTATAAGCCATGAAGTTAATGTTTATCGGAGCGGATCATGAAGTGACCGGAAGTTGCCATTATGTGGAAGCTTGCGGCAAAAGATTTATTGTTGACTATGGAATGGAACAAGGGTTAAATGTATACGAGAATGTTGATCTTCCAGTGAATGCAGGGAATCTTGATTTTATCCTGCTGACACATGCACATATCGATCATTCAGGACTGATCCCGCTGTTGTATGCAAAAGGGTTCAGAGGAAAGATCTATGCAACAAGAGCAACAACCGATCTATGTGAGATCATGTTGCAAGACAGTGCACACATTCAGGAATTTGAAGCGGAGTGGAAGAACAGGAAAGCAAGGCGATCTGGAAAACCAGAAGTTGTACCAATCTATACGATGGATGATGCGATCAATGTCATGCAGTATTTCGTGCCATGCCCATATGGCAGACAGATTGAAGTTGCTGACGGCATTACGATCAAATTTACAGATATCGGACATCTGTTAGGATCTTCCAGCATTGAAGTATGGTTAAGGGAAGCAGATGTGGAAAAGAAACTGGTATTCTCTGGAGATATCGGAAACTTTAACCAGCCATTGATCAAAGATCCGAGCTATACGAGAGAAGCAGATTATGTTATTATGGAATCTACGTATGGTGACCGTTATCATGGAAAACATCAGGATTATGTGACAGAACTGACCAATGTGATCCAGAGAACCTTTGACCGAGGCGGGAATGTCGTGATCCCATCATTTGCAGTTGGAAGAACACAGGAGCTGTTATATTATATCCGTCAGATCAAGGCTGAAGATAGGATCAAGAATCATGGAGATTTCAAAGTTGTTGTAGACAGCCCATTGGCAGTGGAAGCGACGAAGATCTTTAATATGAACATCGATGAAACATATGATGAGGAAGCTATGGAATTAGTGAAACAAGGAATTAATCCGATTACATTTTCCAATCTTCATTTATCCATTACGACAGAAGAATCAAAGGAGATCAACTTTGAAACAGAACCGATGGTGATCATTTCAGCATCCGGAATGTGTGAAGCTGGACGAATCAGACACCATTTAAAACATAACCTGTGGAGATCAGAGAATACGATCATATTTGTAGGATATCAGGCATATGGAACTCTGGGAAGATCACTGATCGAAGGAGCCAAAGAAGTAAAACTGTTTGGTGAGGCAATCAAAGTGGCAGCAGATATCGTACAATTAGAAGGTTTAAGCGGACATGCAGACAAGAACGGGTTATTAAAATGGGTCAATAGTTTCGAGAAGAAACCAGAAGAAGTATTTGTAGTTCATGGAGAGGATGCGGTCTGTGAAGCATTTACATCATGCTTAAAAGATGAATACAAATTCAAAGCCAGAGCACCATACAGCGGAGATGTGTTTGACCTTATTGCAGGCGAATGGACTGAATGGGGATCAAGAGAACGCATCCAGAAGAAACCAAAACAGAGCAGTGCTTATATCAGACTTCTTACAGCCAGCGAGCGTTTGAAATCTGTAATTGAGCACAATGAGGGTGGAACGAACAAAGACCTGGGCAAATTTGCTGATCAGATCATCGCCCTTTGTGACAAGTGGGAAAGGTAACAATGCAAGAGACAAAACGTAAAACAGAAGATGCAGTGCGTATAAATAAATATTTAAGTCAAGCAGGAATCTGCTCCAGAAGACAGGCAGATACTTATGTCGAGGAAGGCAGAGTCGAAGTCGATGGAGAAGTTGCAGTAAGCGGAACCAAAGTACTTCCGGGGCAGAGCGTGACATTTGATGGAAAGCCGGTAAAGATTCAGGAAGATCTGATCTTTCTGGCTTTTCATAAGCCAAGAGGAATTGTATGCACAGCAAGCAAAGAAGAGAAAGATAATATTATCGACTATATTAACTATCCAACAAGGATCTATCCTGTAGGACGATTAGATAAGGATTCTCAAGGATTAATCCTGCTTACCAATGATGGTGAAGCAGCCAATCAGATCATGAAAGCAAGAAATTATCATGAAAAAGAATACGAAGTAACAGTGAATAAACGAATTACGAATGAATTCATTCATGATATGAGGAATCCAGTACCATTAGATGAGATTAATGCAGTAACAAGAAGATGCAAAGTTATAAAAGAAGGACCAAACGAGTTCAGGATCATCTTGACACAGGGATTAAACCGGCAGATCCGAAGAATGTGTGAACATTTTGGATACCGTGTGACAAAACTTAAGAGAGTCCGTGTTATGAACATTAAACTCGGCGATCTGAAAGAAGGAAGATATCGAAAATTAACTCCGGATGAATTACGAGAGTTAAAGAAGGAGCTAAAAAGTGAATGATTTAGACAGAATGAAAGAACTCATTCATACACTAAATGAAGCAGGGAAAGCTTATTACCAGCAGAATAAAGAAGTTATGAGCAACCTCGAATACGATAAGATGTATGATGAACTTTTAGAACTAGAGAAAAAGACGAACACTGTTTTATCAAACAGCCCAACGATCCATGTAGGGTATGAATTGATGACAGTATTGGAAAAAGAAGCACATCCATCTCCGATGTTATCATTAGACAAGACAAAGGAGCCAGATCAGCTGGCAACATGGCTGAACGGCCAGGAAGGAATCCTGTCATGGAAACTCGATGGTTTAACGATCGTTCTGACCTATGAACATGGAAAACTCCTCAAAGCCGTGACCCGTGGAAATGGGGAAGTTGGAGAAGTTGTAACAAACAACGCAAGGGTTTTTGAAAATGTTCCAAGACGTATTGCATATCAGGGAACATTGGTCATTCGTGGAGAAGCGATCATACCATATTCAGATTTCTATAAGATGAACGAAGAAATCGAAGATGTTGACAGTCAGTATAAGAACCCAAGAAACTTATGCAGTGGTTCCGTCAGACAGTTAAACAATGAGATCACAGCCAAACGCCACGTTCATTTCTATGCGTTCAGTGTCAGTGATGTTGAAGGTATGGATTTTGATAATTCCTTCGAGAAGAAATTAGACTGGGTAGCAAGCCTTGGATTTGATGTGGTAGAACATATCAGAGTCACAGAAGATACGATCCGAGGTGAGATTGAGAAGTTCTCAAAGAAGATCGAACAATTTGATCTGCCATCAGATGGACTGGTATTAGTTTATGATAACCTTGCATATGGAAAAAGTCTTGGAAGAACAGCCAAATTCCCAAGAGATTCCATCGCATTTAAATGGGCAGATGAGACAGCGGAGACAACATTAACTGAGATTGAATGGAGCCCATCAAGAACTGGACTGATCAATCCAGTGGCAATTTTTGAACCAGTAGAATTAGAAGGAACGACTGTCAGCAGAGCCAGTCTCCACAACATTAGTGTGATGGAAGAATTGCAGTTAGGAATCGGCGATGAGGTCGTTGTATACAAAGCTAATATGATCATTCCACAGCTTGCAGAGAATAAAACAAAGAGCGGCAATATAGAGATTCCGCATACTTGTCCTGCATGCGGTGGTGAGACAAAGATCGAAGATGAAAATGGAATCAGAACCCTAGTCTGCACCAACGAATTTTGCAGTGCAAAGAAGATCAAATCATTCTCGCATTTTGTATCAAGAGATGCAATGAATGTTGATGGACTATCCGAAGCAACATTACAGAAGATGATCGATGTTGGACTATTAAATGAAATTTATGACCTCTTCACTTTAAAAGATCACAAAGAAGAGATTCTGGAATTAGAAGGATTTGGAGAAAAATCCTACCAAAATCTGATCAATGCGATCAATGATTCCAAACAGCCTGCATTGGCAAACTTTATTTATAGTCTGGGAATTCCGAATGTAGGACTTTCCAATGCAAAATTGATCTGCAAACATTTTAAAGAAGATTTCAATGCGATCAGAGAAGCCGATGCAGAGGATTTTATTGCGATCGATCAGATTGGACCGATGATCGCAGAAGCTATGGTATCATATTTTCATACACCACATAATCAGAAGATCTTAGAACAACTGTTACAATATGTGCAGTTTGAGAAGAAAGAAGAAAGTAAGACAGAACAGATCTTAGAAGGAAAAACATTTGTTGTGACAGGATCACTTGATCATTTCGATAACAGAAAACAACTAAAGGAAGAGATTGAACAGATGGGAGGCAAGGTCACAGGATCAGTGTCAAAGAAAACAGACTATCTGATCAACAATGATAAAATGTCGCAGTCATCAAAGAATAAGAAAGCGATGGAATTAAACATTCCAATACTGAGCGAAGAAGATTTCCTTAATCTGATCGGACGATGATAAATATAGATTGCATAAAAAATGCAAGAGTTTTATAATAAATATCTGACAGGAAAAATGCTGTCAGCTTAAAAAGCAATCGAAAAAAGAGAGAAGGAGATTTGATAAAATGCCAATTCGAATAGATAACGATCTGCCGGCGAAGGCAGTCTTAGAAGAAGAGAATGTATTTGTGATGGATAAAGAAAGGGCATGTACACAGGATATCAGGCCTTTAAAGATTGCAATTTTAAATCTGATGCCAAACAAATTAGACACAGAACTTCATTTGCTGAGAAGTTTATCAAATACACCATTACAGTTAGATATTACATTTTTACAGACAGAATCTTATGTTCCGACTCATGTATCAGAGTCACACATGGAGAAATTTTATAATTATTTCTCAGAGATCAAAGACAAACGTTTTGACGGACTGATCATTACAGGAGCACCAGTAGAGTTAAAAGAATTTGAAGAGGTTGATTACTGGGATGAAGTTGTTGAGATCATGGAATGGTCCAAAACACATGTTACATCAACTTTGCATATCTGCTGGGCAGCACAAGCAGGACTTTATTATCACTATGGAATCAAGAAACATATCTTGAATAAGAAGATTTCAGGTGTTTATGAACACCATCCATTACATAATAAACTTCCTATTATTCGAGGATTTGATGATAAGTTCTACGTGCCACACTCTAGAAATACAGGAGTTGACGGAGAAGCCATCCGCAAGAATAAAGAATTAACGATCGTAGCAGAATCAGATGAGACAGGACCATACATTATTTTGAATTCCACAGGAAGTCAGGTATTTGTCACAGGACATCCAGAATATGATGTGATGTCACTGCATTATGAATATGTAAGGGATGTGAAACGAGGACTGAATCCAGATATACCAAAGAATTATTACAAAGATGATGATCCAACGAAGAAACCAGTGAAGTCATGGAGATGTCATGCAAATGCTATGTATTATAACTGGCTGAATTATTATGTATATCAGGTGACACCATACGATCTGGAAAAAGACAAATAAAACAAAGGTTGCTGTACAAAGTATGGCAGCCTTTTTGAAATAATGATACAGCATGTAGATGGAGAAAAGAAAGGAAAACAAATGATCAAACTAATCGCAACAGACATTGATGGAACATTAGTGGCAGATGGGACACTGGATCTGAATCCGGAATATTATGACGTGATCAAAGAACTGAAACGAAGAGGAACGATCGTGTTAGCGGCAAGCGGCCGTCAGAGAGCAAGTATCGAGAAAGTATTCACGCCAGTACTTGATGACATCAGTTTTATTTCAGAAAATGGAACTTGTATTCATTCCAAAGATTATCAATATGTAGATGTGATCGACCCAGAAATCGTAAGAACTTATATTGAAGAAGCAAGACAGTTCCCAGGATGTGAGATTGCGATCAATAAAGATAACATGACATATATGGAGAATATCGGGATTTACCAGCATCTGGTCGGAGACTATGGCTACAGAGGTGATCTTGTAGATGATGTTTTAGGGAATCCAGAAGGTGTATGTAAGATGAGTATTTTTCATCACAATTGCGCCGAAGATGTAGTTGGGGATGAGTTCATCAAACGATGGGGCAAGAAGATGAATGTTGTAGTATCCGGAAAATGCTGGGTTGATTGCGCCAACAAAGGTGCGAACAAAGGAAGTGCCTTAAGACATTTTCAGGAAGAATACGGAATCACACCAGATGAAACACTGGCATTTGGAGATAATTTAAATGATATCGAGATGTTAAAACGTGCAAGTCACAGTTTTGCAGTGGAGAATGCCAGAGATGAAGTAAAAGAAGCAGCGAATTTTGTAGCACCATCTTACAAAGAAGATGGAGTACTTCAGGTATTGAAAGCAGTACTGAGTGGTGAATTATGCTAACAGAAGAAATGACCATGACTTATGAAGAGTCTGTAAAATATTTATACAAAATCGCAGGATTCGCCACAAAATCTTCTCTCGAAGATATAAAATACTTTTTAGAACGATTGGGAAATCCTCAAAAAGAGCTGCATATGATCCATGTAGCAGGGACGAATGGAAAAGGATCCGTCTGTGCATTTTTAGAAGCACTCCTTACCCAGCATGGAAAGAAGACAGCTTCCTTTACCTCGCCACATGTTGTGAAGATCAATGAACGAATCAAGCTGTGTGCGAAAGAGATCAGTGATGAACGATTTGCATCAGCTGCGGTGAAGGTAAGACATGCCATTGAAACTGGAATAACAGAAGGAAAGAACAGCCCATCATTTTTTGAGGCAGTATTTCTGATGGCGATGGTGATCTTTCAGGAAGAACAACCAGATATCTGTATGATCGAGACAGGAATGGGTGGAAGATATGATGCTACCAATGTTATCTGTCCGAAGGTCAGTGTGATCACTTCGATCAGCGAAGATCATATGGAATTTCTGGGACAAACATTGGAAGAGATCGCAACACACAAAGCAGGGATCATTAAGCCAGGAATTCCAGTTGTGACAATAGAACAGGAACCCAAGGTAAAAGAAATCCTTTCTGAAGAAGCAAGGCAGAAAAAATCACGAATTTATGACATTTCTGAAGATAATCTTAATTTTAAAGAAAAAGCAGGAAAATATATTGATTTTTTAAATGCCAATGCGTATGATAAGGAAAGAGATGTGCGGACCAACATTGCAGGAGAATTTCAGAAGTCCAATCTTGCAGCAGCATTGCAGACAGCAGAACTTATCTGTGGACGACTCGATGAAGATAAGATCTATGAAGCACTGAGCCAGATCAGGATCAGCGGAAGGATGGAAGAGATCGCACCAGGGATCATTGTGGATGTATCGCACAATATCCAAGGAATGCAAGGCTTTGTACAGACTGTGGAGGCAAACTACCATGGAATGAAGAAGCGGATCTTATTTGCAGCATCTCATCAGAATGAAGAAGAATACATGAAGAACATTCTGAAGACGATTCCAGAGATTGAAGCCTTTTATACAGTGGGGATTCATAAGAGAAGAATCGATGAAGCAGAATTTCAGGATGCTTTTCGTAAGATGATAGACAGGAATCAGGAAACAACGGTATGCTTTGTTGTCGGATCTTTTTATCTGGCAGGCATGGCCAAAGAGTTTATAAATCAGGAGGAAGAGAATGTTAGACTTTAACGAAGAATTAGCCAAGTTTCAACCATGTGCAGATTTGGAAGAAGCGGAAGAGAATATATATGGGAAAGAATTAGAAGAGATCAAGAAGAATAAGACAGAATTATATAAAGCCAACCAGATGATCAAGAAATATAATCAGGCATTAAACTACGCCAAGCAAGGGAATGATGACCTTGCGATGTTACAGTTAAAGAATGTTGTGGCAGCTATTCCTAATTTTGTAGATGCATATCTTTTAATGGCATTATTATCCATCAAGGGAGAGAATTATGATAATGCAAGAACATTCCTTGATACGATCTTAAAGATCGATCCAAACAACGAATCAGCAGTGGAATATGGCAAAGAATTTGAGACAAAAGTAGTCGAAGAAGAGCCACAGACAACTGAGCCAGAGAAGAAAGATAAGAAGAAAAAAGAGAAGAAAAAAGTTGTGAGCCAGCCAGAAGAACCAAAGAAAAAGAAGAATCCATTTAATATTTCTTCAATTCAGGAAAACGAAGCTGGAAAGAGCCCGATGTTTTACATGGTAACAGGAATTGTGATCGGTGTGATCGTGGCAGCAGTTTTGATCTATCCAACAGTACGTGCAAGCTTCAGTCATAAGAACTCTACACAGGTAGAAGATTATAAAGAACAGATCCTTGCCAAAGACACACAATTGAAAGCAAGCGAGAAGAAAGTTAAAGAAGCAAAGGCAGCACAGAAGAAAGCAGAAGATGAATTAGACGAGTACATTGGAACAAGCAAGAAAGACGGTGTCTATGATCTGCTGTTAAGTGCCTTACAGAAATACAGCGATCGTGATTATACAGGATCTGCAGATGCGTTATTAGATATCGACAGTAAGAAACTAACAACAAAGAATATGAAAGCGATTTACAAAGATCTGACAGCAAAGGTATATCCAAGTGCAGGAACTGGATTATATAGCAAAGGAAAGAATGCATACTGGGCAAAAGACTACAAGACAGCGATCTCTTATTTAAAGAAAGCGATCAAAGTCAGCGATACAAACCGTTATGCATATGATTACCTTGCCAAAGCTTATGAAGGTGCTTCCGATCAGAAGAATGCGAAGAAGACATATCAGACGATCATCGAAAAGTTCCCAGGAACATCTCAGGCGATCAATGCGAAGAGTCGAATTGATGCAATGGGTAAAAAGAGTGCCAAAAGTTTATAATTAATATTACACAGAATACAAGTTTACAAACAAAAGATAAAGGAAGAAGAACAAGCGAAAGTTTGAACTTCTTTCTTTTTTATTTTCTATCAGGAAATTCAAGATGATCTTGGAAAGGAACGTATCACAGCAAAGAGCAGGAAGGAGCGATCAGAATATGGCAACAGAATACAAGATAGAAAACAGGGTTTTATATATTTATCTGGATGGTGATCTAGATCATCACTTAGCGAAGAAAGTAAAACATAAATGCGATATCATTTTAAAATCATATCCGATCAAAGATATTGAGTTTGATTTTAAAAATTCAGGATTTATCGATAGTTCAGGGATTGGAGTGATCTTAGGAAGATATCGTCAGGTACAGGCGATGGGAGGAACGGTGAAAGTCAGCAATATGAGTGCATCAGTAAGAAAGATCATTCATATGGCAGGATTGCATCAACTGATAGAAGAAATATAGAGAAATGGGAGGATAAGAAATGTTGCATTTAGAATTTAACAGTGACTCAGAAAATGAAGGAATCGCAAGAATTGTGACGGCTGCTTATATCATGAAATTTGATCCGGATATGGAAGAAATGGATGATATCAAGACTGCAGTGTCAGAAGCAGTGACAAACTGTATTGTACATGCGTATCACAATCCAGATGGAAAGATCAGCATGGATCTTTCCGATCAGAATGGAATCCTGCGAATAGAGATTAAAGATCAGGGTATCGGAATTCCAGATGTCAAGAAAGCGATGGAACCGATGTTTACAACAAAACCAGAAGAAGAAAGGACTGGAATGGGATTTTCTTTTATGGAAGCATTTATGGATCAAGTAGAAGTTATTTCAAAACAAGGAGAAGGAACGACAGTGATCATGACAAAGAAAATAGGAGATCAAGACAAGCTGAATGGATAAGACGAGGGAACTGTTACGGCTTACCAAAGAAGGAAACGAAGCAGCACGAGAGCAGATCATTCTTAATAATGTTGGATTGATCTGGAGTGTTGTGAGACGATTTACAAACAGAGGATATGAGTCTGAGGATCTGTTTCAGATCGGAAGTATTGGACTTATGAAAGCCGTGGACAAGTTTGACCTGTCTTATGACGTGAAATTTTCGACTTATGCAGTACCGATGATCACAGGAGAGATTCGTAGATTCCTAAGAGATGATGGTATGATCAAAGTCAGCAGATCTTTAAAAGAAAATGTATACAAGATCATGAAAGCAAGAGAAAAGTTTTGCCAGCAGTATCAAAGGGAAGCAACGATCGAAGAAATCAGTGAGATCACGAAGATCACAAGAGAAGAGATCGTAACATCCTTAGAGGCAAGCAATGAAGTAGAATCCATTCATCAGAGTGCATATCAGAAGGATGGCAGTGAGATTTCTCTGCTGGATAAGTTATCAAAAGGAGAAAATGAATCTGAGAAAGTGGTAGATCATGTTCTGTTAAAGGAAGCCATGAAACATTTGGAACAGAAAGAACAGCAAATGATCTATTACCGATATTTTGAAGGAAAAACTCAACAAGAAATTGCGAAGATCTTTCATATTTCACAGGTACAGGTTTCAAGAATACAAAAAAAGATCTTAAAAAAACTAAGAAGACAAATGATTGGAAATATCTGAAAAACTATGCTAGAATAAAGAAAACACAAATCTGGATCGATCGTTAAAGGATAATTCATCCATTTTCCCAGGTAAAAGGAGCAAGATAGAATGACATATGAAAAAAAGTCGGTAATTGAATTACGTGAAATTGCCAAAGAAAGAAAAATAAAAGGCATTTCGACCTTAAAGAAACAAGAACTGATCAAAGTATTAGAAAACTATGATCAGGAACAATCAAAACAAAAGGAAGAACCGCAGATACAACGTGAACCAAAACAATCTTATTCAGAGCATCAAGAAAGAAAACATCATCAGAAAGAATTTCCAAAGAATATAAAGAGTCTGGACAGCGGAGAAAAAGCACATGGGATTCTGGAAGTTATGCCAGATGGGTATGGTTTCATCCGATGTGAAAACTATCTTCCAGGGGAGAATGATATCTATGTATCTCCGGCTCAGATCCGCAAATTCAATTTAAAAACAGGAGACATCTTAACAGGAGCGATCCGTATCAAAACCCAGAGTGAGAAATTCAGTGCCTTATTATTCGTAGAATCTGTCAATGGATATAAGCCAGAAATGGCAGCGAGAAGACAGCATTTTGAAGATCTGACACCAATCTTCCCTAACGAAAGATTAGGAATGGAAACAGAGAGATCATCCATACCAATGCGAATGGTTGACCTGCTATCACCCGTTGGAAAAGGGCAGCGAGGAATGATCGTATCTCCTCCAAAGACAGGAAAGACAACACTGTTAAAACAAATGGCACAAAGTATCAGTCAGAATTATAAAGATATCAAATTAATCGTATTATTGATCGATGAACGACCAGAAGAGGTCACAGATTTTAAAGAATCTATCGAAGGAAAGAACGTTGAAGTTATTTATTCCACATTTGATGAATTACCAGAACACCACAAGAGAGTGTCAGAGATGGTATTAGAACGTGCAAAACGTCTCGTAGAACATAAAGAAGATGTCGTAATTTTATTAGATAGTATCACAAGACTTGCAAGAGCTTACAACCTTACAGTACCGCCAAGCGGAAGAACATTAACTGGTGGACTTGATCCAGCCGCTCTCTATATGCCGAAGAAATTTTTCGGTGCAGCCAGAAATATGAGAGAAGGCGGAAGTCTTACCATCCTTGCCACAGCACTCGTAGAAACAGGAAGCAAGATGGACGACGTGATCTTTGAAGAATTCAAGGGAACAGGTAATATGGAATTAGTCTTAAACCGTCGTCTGGCAGAAAAAAGAATCTTCCCAGCGGTTGATATTGCTAAATCAGGAACAAGAAGAGAAGAGCTGTTGCTTACCAAAGATGAAAGAGAAGTTGTCACAGCACTTCACAAAGAATTATCCGGAAACCGTTCGGAAGAATTTATGGAACAGATGTTAGATTTATTTAAACGAACCCAAAACAACAAAGAATTTGTAGCACTAACCAAACGATCATTATTAAGAAAATAAAAAAAGTAATTGCAATTTCAAATAAATTGTGATAGAATAAAAAAGCTGTTTATAAAACAAGAAATGACGAAAGTCAAAGTATGTAAATGTTGGCAAAATCCAACAAATTTTTTAGAAGAGGTGAAAGAACATGCGTGAAGGAATCCATCCAAATTATTATCAGGCAAAAGTAGTATGCAACTGTGGTAACGAATTCGTAACAGGATCTACAAAGGAAGATATCCACGTAGAAATCTGCTCAAAATGTCATTCATTCTACACAGGACAGCAGAAAGCTACTCAGGCTCGTGGACGTATTGATAAGTTCAATCGTAAATATGGTGTTAAGTAGAAAAGTAAGAAATCAGGTTGAGGTTATCGAAATCTCAACCTTTTTTTTATGTAACGAGAAACTCAATGTAACGAGAAAAATCTCATAGAAATATAGGAGACAACAATGGCGGTTCGTATAGGCGGGCAGGCAGTGATCGAAGGCGTAATGATGAAGAATATGGATCGTTATGCAGTATCCGTGCGAAAGCCCAATGGCAAGATAGAGACGAAAGTAGAAGAATGCGTAAGCTTCGCAGAGAAACATCCATTATTTCAATTACCAGTTTTTCGAGGAATGGTAAATTTCCTGGAATCTATGGTGATCGGGATGAAGACACTGAATTATTCTGCATCTTTTTACGAAGACGAAGAAGAACAAACAGAGAGCAGGACAGAACAGCTCTTAGAAAAGATTCTTGGAGAGAAAGCAGAGAAGATCATCATGGGAATCGTACTGGTATTTTCACTGGCAATTTCCATCGGATTATTTATGATCCTTCCATACATCGCATCCGAAGCACTCGGAAAGCTGATCAGGAATGAATATGTGATTTTATTTATGGAAGGTATTATCCGAATAGCGATATTTCTTGGATACATTGTGTTGATCTCAAGAATGGAAGACATCAAGAGAGTCTTCATGTATCATGGTGCAGAACATAAAACGATCAACTGTTTAGAAGCAGGTGTTCCTTTAACTCCTGAAAATGTGGATAACTTTTCAAGATTACACAAAAGATGTGGAACAAGTTTTATTTTTATCGTTATGATCATCAGTATGGTATTTTTCTTCTTTATCAGAGTGGATACCATCTGGTTACGAATCGTATTAAGATTATTATTTTTACCATTGGTAGCTGGTGTTTCCTATGAATTTATCCGGCTGGCAGGAAGCAGTGACCACCCGCTTGTTCAGATATTTTCAAAACCAGGACTGGCACTTCAGAGACTGACAACGAAAGAACCAGATCACTCCATGATCGAAGTTGCGATCGCATCAGTGGAAGGTGTCTTCGATTGGAGAGAATATTTAGAAAATCTTCATAAAGGGGAACAAAAAGAAGATGAATAGAAGAGAATGGGTCCTCTATGGACAAAAGGAATTAGAAGAAGCACAGATCGAGAATGCATCCGGTGATGCATGGTATTTATTTTCCGAATGTTTTCATATATCAAGGGAAGACTACCTGTTTGGGATGACCGATGAGATCAATGATAAAGAAGCGGAAGAAAGATATAAGGAACTGATTCAGAAGAGAAAAGAACATGTTCCACTGCAATATATTTTAGGAACACAGGAATTTATGGGATATACATTTAAGGTAACACCAGATGTACTGATCCCAAGAGCAGACACAGAAACAGTATTGGAAGAAGTGCTTGATCAGTTAAAACAGTCAAAGAAACCAGATACGATACTGGATATCTGTACAGGATCTGGCTGTATTGCGATCAGTCTGGCATTGATTTTAAATCCAGAAGTATGTATTGGGACAGATATCAGTGAAAAAGCATTAAAAATCGCAAAAGCTAATGGCGAAAATCTCGCACCTATGGTAAAATTTATTCAAAGTGACCTTTTTGAGAATGTCACAGCAAGCTATGATCTGATCATTTCCAATCCACCATATATTACAACAGAAGAATGTGGAAAGTTAATGCCGGAAGTGAAAGACCATGAACCGATGTTAGCACTTGACGGGAAAGAAGATGGACTTTATTTTTATAAGAAGATCATCAAAGAAGCGAAAAATTATTTAAACCCAGATGGAATGCTCGCATTTGAGATCGGATATGATCAGGGAGAAGCAGTGAAGAATTTGATGGAAGCACAGGATTTTGCCTGTGTTGAGATAAAAAAGGACCTGGCAGGATTAGACCGGCTGGTCTTTGGATTTGCAAGAGAAGGAGAATAAGATGTTTGATAAGTTAGAAGGTTTAGTAGATCGTCTGGACACTGTACTGCAGGAATTGAATGATCCAGATGTAGCAGGTAACCAGAATCGTTTCCGTGATCTGATGAAAGAACAAAATGAGCTGACACCGATCGTGGAAAAATACAAAGAATACAAAGCAGAGAAACAGAATATCGAAGATAGTTTGATGCTTTTAGAAGAAGAGTCTGACGAAGAGATGAAAGAACTTGCCAAGGAAGAACTGAATGAATCTAAGGCAAATGTGGAAAGATTAGAAGAAGAGTTAAAGATTCTCTTAATTCCAAAGGATCCAATGGATGACAAGAATATCATCGTTGAGATGCGTGCCGGTGCCGGTGGAGATGAAGCTGGGTTATTCGTCGCTGACGTTGCACGTATGTATCGAAATTATGCAGAAAGCAAACGTTGGAAAGTAAATACATTAAGTTTTAATGAGAGTGGAATCGGTGGATTTAAAGAACTTGTATTCATGGTATCTGGACAGGGTGCATACTCAAGATTCAAGTACGAAAGCGGTGTACACCGTGTACAGAGAATCCCTGCAACAGAGTCTGGAGGAAGAATCCATACATCTACAATTACGGTAGCGATCATGCCAGAAGTGGAAGATGTGGAAGTAGAGATCGATATGAATGATTGTAAGTTTGATGTATTCCGTGCATCAGGAAATGGTGGACAGTGTGTCAATACAACAGACTCTGCGGTACGTTTAACACATATTCCAACAGGAATCGTTGTATCATGCCAGGATGAAAAATCCCAGTTAAAGAATAAGGACAAAGCGTTAAAGGTATTACGTTCCCGTCTGTATGAATTAGAACAGCAGAAAGCACATGATGAAGAAGCAGCAAAGAGAAAGAGCCAGATCGGTACAGGAGACCGTTCTGAAAAGATCAGAACATACAATTATCCACAGGGTCGTGTTACAGATCACAGAATCAAGCTGACACTTCACAAATTAGATTCTATCATGAACGGTGATTTAGATGAATTGATCGACAGCTTAACAGCAGCAGATCAGGCAGCAAAATTAAGTAACATGGAAGAAGAATAATACAAAGAGATTTATAAGGGGGTCAGGTGATCAAACCTGGCCCCTGCATATATTTAATTGAGGTATACAAAATGAAAGATGGATTTATCAAAGTTTCAGCCGCAACACCAAAGATCAAAGTGGCAGATCCTGCATACAATACAGAAGAAATTTTAAAGATCATCGATGAGACAGAAAAAAATGGAGCAAGTATTCTGGTATTTTCTGAATTAACGATCAGTGGATATACATGTGGTGATCTATTCTTGCAGCAGCCACTTTTAACAGAATGTAAAAATCAGCTTTTAAGAATTGTGAAAGCAACTGAAAATAAGAGTATGTTAGTTGTTGTAGGATGTCCGATCGTTATAAAACAAAAATTATATAACTGTGCGGTTGTGATCAGTGATGGCAGTATTTTAGGAATCGTGCCAAAAACACATTTACCAAACTATTCAGAATTTTATGAATTACGTCATTTTACATCTGGAGAAGGATTAGAAGAAGATCTTTGGTTTGGAGAAGAATTTGGTTATGTAAATGTAGCCGTGAATCAGTTATTCAAATGCAAAGAGATTCCAGAACTTGTGGTAGCATGTGAAATCTGTGAAGATCTCTGGGTACCACTTCCACCAAGCACATATCACGCAATGGCAGGAGCAACGGTGATCTGTAATCCATCTGCAAGTGTAGAGACAACAACAAAAGAATCTTATCGAAGAAGCCTTGTATCAAATCAGTCAGCAAGATTGTTAGCGGCTTATATCTATGCTGATGCAGGAGAAGGAGAATCCACACAGGATGTTGTATACAGTGGACACCATCTCATCTGTGAAAATGGTTCAGTTTTAGCAGAAGCAAAACGATTTACAAATGAGATTATCTATGCAGATATCGATGTGCAGAAATTGGCAGCAGAACGAAGAAAGATGACTTCTTTCCCAGGAGGCCAAACAGATGATTATTTTGAACAGGAATTTTCACTAGAAGTCAAGGAAAACAAGATCACAAGAACATTCCCGAAAGCACCATTTGTACCAGATAATCAAGATGAAAGAGATAAACGATGCGATGAAATCTTATCTTTACAGTCTATGGGACTTAAGAAACGTCTGGAACACACAAACTGCAAACATGCAGTCGTAGGAATTTCAGGTGGATTAGATTCCACATTAGCAGTCTTAGTTACAGCAAGAGCCTTTGATCTGTTAGACATTCCAAGAGAAAACCTGATTTGTGTGACAATGCCATGTTTTGGAACAACAGACAGAACTTACCAGAATGCCGTATCCCTGATCAAAGAATTAGGAGCGACACTCAAAGAAGTAAGAATCGAAAAAGCAGTCCGCCAGCATTTTGCAGATATCGGGCATGATGAAAATAACCACGATGTAACTTATGAAAACTCTCAGGCAAGAGAAAGAACACAGATTCTGATGGATATGGCAAATCAGTACAATGGTATGGTCATCGGAACTGGAGACATGTCAGAATTAGCGCTTGGTTGGGCAACATATAATGGCGATCATATGTCCATGTATGCAGTGAACTGTTCTGTACCAAAGACATTAGTACGCTATCTTGTACTCTATTATGCTGAAACAACAGATAATAAGAAATTATCAGAAGTACTGATGGATGTCCTAGACACACCAGTCAGCCCAGAATTATTGCCACCAGTTGATGGAGTCATCTCACAGAAGACAGAAGACTTAGTCGGACCATACGAACTGCACGATTTCTTCTTATATTATATGTTACGATTTGGATTCCCAAAAGCTAAACTATACCGCATGGCAAAATTAACATTTGACGGTGTATATGATGATGAAACGATCAAGAAATGGCTGGATAAATTTTACTGGAGATTCTTCAGCCAGCAGTTTAAACGTTCATGTCTGCCAGACGGACCTAAGGTAGGTAGTGTGGCGGTATCACCTCGTGGAGATCTACGAATGCCTAGTGATGCTAGTCCAACGGCTTGGTTGTAGAGAAATAAAAGCTATCTGGAAACGCGCTCTCGCTCGATTCGCACATAGCGGACACTTAATGAGCAGCGATGATTTTATGTTAACTGAGGAGTAAACGAATATGAACCAACAATCAAAAAAAAATCTAACCAATAGGATTGTCGCTTTAGCAGGAATCACAGTTTTTGCTTTTTTTATTGGAATTTATGTCTGTGTATTTTCAAACTATTTGGAACAGCATAACACAAGAAAAAAATTATTCGGTGCAACTTATATGACGATGAATAATGAATTCTATAAGATAGTTAATAACCAGATTCGGATGCAGGTTGAGAAGAATGGGGACCAGATGATCACATTAGATCCAGCACTCGATCAGAAGAAGCAGAATGAACAGATTAAACAGTTGGTCAAACGAAAAGTAGATGCGATTTTTCTAAATCCAGTAGACTGGAAAGCAGTAGAACCAGGACTTGTAGCTGCAAAGAAAGCGAAGATTCCCGTGATTGTTATCGACTCACAGGTTTACAGAAGTGATCTCGTCGCAATGACGATCGTGTCAGATAACTACAAGGCAGGCGTTTTATGTGCCAAGGAAATGATGAAGCAAAAAGATCAGGCGAATATCGTCTTGTTAACACATAATGCAGCAAGATCTGCGGTAGATCGTATCAATGGATTTTTAGATACGATCAAGAACAATAAAAACTATAAGATTCTTGCATCTGCAGATACTCAAGGACAGATTGAACGTGCACTTCCTAAGGTAGATAAGATTATCGAAGAATACCAGAACATAGATGTTGTCATGGGATTAAATGACCCAGCGGCGATGGGAGCTTTGGCGGCTCTTGACAGCAAGGGTGCAAGAGAAGGGGTTCTTGTATACGGAATCGATGGTTCGCCAGAAGGGAAAAAGCTGATCAAAGAAGGTATGATGACAGGAACAGCGGCACAATCTCCCAAACAGATGGCAGACACAGCGGTCAATGCGGCATACCAGATTCTGCAAGGGGAGAAAGTAGAGAAGAAAAAGGTAATCTCTGTTCAAATGATAACAAAAAAGAATGTAGAGCAGACTGATATTAGCCGTTGGCAGTAAAGAGGAAATGATATGGATCGAAAAAATCAAAATTTATATTATATCAAGATTCTGATGGGAGTCATAAATTTCATCATTTTATCCTTCCTTTCTGCAGTTTTTATTTTAACATTAAATAAGATCAATTGTGATTTTGGAGCAAGGAATTTCTTAGAGAATATCACATATCTCCCAAACGAACCAGTGACATCAACAGTGTTGATATTTATTGCTTTTTTCTTATTGTTAGGCATTATAGAAATTCGAAGAAAACAAAGAAAAAGGCAACAGGTATCTGTGATCTTATATGCAGCAGAGATTTTGTTATGTCTGATCATTATTAAATTTGTTTATGTAAATTATAATGGAATCATTCTTCTTGTCATTGCAGATATTGTAACGGATATCAAAGATAAACACACTAGGGGAATTTTCTTTGTCATCATGGGAATGATATATTTATTCTCAGACTACGATATCATATCAATGTTTATAGATATGATATCGTTCCAACAATTTTTGAGTGTATACCCGGCGAAAGTCAGTATGATGATCCAAGGAACAAGAAATATACTAGTTGCATTGAATGCGATCGCATTTATTGCATACATGATCATTTTGATGAGAAATCAGATGAAAGAGAATGCAAGGATTGGATTGTTAAACCTTCAGCTTCAGACAGCCAATATACGTTTAAAAGAAATGAATGAACAGCTGAAGGACTATTCAGAGATGACAGAGAAAATGGCGGAGACAAGGGAACGAAATCGAATTGCCAGAGAGATTCATGACACACTGGGGCATACGATGACTGGACTGTCTGCAGGAATTGACGCATGTATCGCGATGATCGATTTTTCTGTAGATGCAACGAAAGAACAGTTAAATAAAATATCACAGGTTGCAAGGCAAGGAATTAAAGATATTCGAAGATCGGTCAATAAATTAAGACCAGATGCCTTAGAGCATAGTGGATTGCAAGAAGCTTTAGAAAAGATGATCAATGAGACGATGCAGGTATCAGATGTTAAGATTAATTATGATTGTCAGGTAGAGGTCTTGAAATTCAATCAAGATGAAGAAGATATGATCTATCGTGTAGTACAGGAAAGTATTACAAATGCGATCAGGCATGGAAAAGCGAAGCAGATTGATGTAAACTTATGGAAGGAAGATAAGTGGCTCAATCTAGAGATCAAAGACAATGGAATCGGATGTGAAGAGATTCATACAGGATTTGGATTGATCCATATCGAAGAGAGGATCAAGATGTTAAAAGGAACTGTAGAATATGATGGAAGTAATGGATTTAAAGTCACAGCAAGAATACCGATCAGATGGGGTGAAAAACTATGATTAAAGTAATGATAGCAGATGATCAGGAACTGATCAGACAAAGTTTACAGATCGTACTTGAGATGAAAGAAGGAATCGAAGTTACTGCAACTGCCAAGGACGGAAGAGAAGTCATTCAGGAAGTCAGGAAAGACAAGCCAGATGTTATTTTAATGGATGTGCGTATGCCAGAAATGGATGGAGTGCAATGTACACAGATCATCAAAGAACAATATCCAGATGTCAAGATCATTATTTTGACAACGTTCGATGATGATGAGTATGTATACAATGCATTAAAACATGGAGCAAGTGGTTATCTGTTAAAAGGAATTTCTATGGATGAATTAGAAAAAGCGATCAATACAGTACATAGCGGCGGGGCCATGATCAATCCAGAAGTGGCAACAAAGGTGGTCGATTTCTTCTCTGAAATGGCACAAAGCAATTATGATACATCAATTCATGCACAGAATGTAGAAGAGATCACAGATGCAGAATGGGAGATCATTAAATTAGTCGGAAGAGGCATGTCAAATAAAGAAATCTCGACGGAACTAAGCCTTTCCGAAGGAACTGTACGAAATTATCTCAGCACGATCTTAAGTAAACTAGACCTAAGAGACAGAACCCAGCTTGCAATCTGGGAAGTACAGTCAGGTTCAGCCAAATACGGGAGAAGATAGATGAGACAGAAACTAGAAAAATGGTGGAAACGAATCATTGCTGTTGGATTGGTCATAAGTTTATTATCTGTTGGTTTTGTGATCTATCCCAAACAACAAAAAATTGTTTTAACCTTTGGAATGTTTGCAGGAAACAAGTGGGATGTTCCAGATGATAATTGCTATCAGATGATCGATCAAGTAATCAAAGAATTTGAAAAAGAATATCCGAATGTCACGATCAAATACGAAAGTGGTGTGATGAAAGATGATTATTCAGAATGGCTGTCACAAAAGGCACTAAAAGGAGATCTGCCAGATGTTTTTATGGTCTTGCCAGAAGATTTTAGCACATTTTCATCCGTAGGAATGTTAAAGAACTTAGACTCCTATACAAAGATTGATAAAGCGTTCAAAAAAAGCAACTATTATGAAGGAAGTTATGATGCTGGAACCTATAAGGGAACGCAATATGCTCTTCCATACGAAAGTGTACCAACTTTGATGCTAGTCAATAAGACACTACTAAAAAAAGAGCATATCAAAATGCCAGGGAATCACTGGACTTGGGATGATTTTTATAAGATCTGTCAAAAAGTAACCAAAGATACCGATGGAGATGGCCGTTTAGACCAATTTGGTGTATATAATTATAAATGGAATGATGCAACTCTGAGCAATGGCGGAACATTGTTTAATCAAAGTGGAACAAAATGCAACTTGTCATCCGAACCAATTGAAAATGCAATCCTCTTTACAAAGAAGATTGAAAAAATATCATCTTTTCGAAATCTGACATCTGATGATTTTGATTCTGGAAATATTGCATTTCGTCCTATGACATTTTCAGAATTTAGAACGTATAAACCATATCCATGGAAGATCAATAAATACTTTGATTTCAAATGGGATTGTATCAGACTCCCTTCCGGACCAGATGGAGAGAATAAGACACAGGTAGATAATCTGCTGATGGGAATCAGCAATCAGACCAAGCAAGGAGATATGGCATGGCAGTTTTTAAAGAAATTATGTTATGAAACAAAGACACAGCAAAAGATCTTTCAGTATCGTCAGGGAATCTCACCATTAAAAGCTGTGACGAATTCAAAACAAGCACAGCAGGTATTAGAAAAAAGCATGGGTGAGAATATGACAGATAAAATGAAATTGTTAGATGAACTCATGAACAATGCCTTGCAGATTCCAAAATTCCGAAGATACAATGAAGCCTACCAAAAGATTGACAGTGAGATGACAAGAATTCTTACAGATGAAGAAGAATTTGATTCCAATATCTTGAAACTAAAACAAGAGATTGATAAGTTTTTAAATCAGTAACAATAAGAAAATCAAAACAAATAAAACACGAATATGACATTTGTCACATAAAAAAGGACATTTGTAAATTGAAAGTCATGACAATTTACAGATGTCCTTTTTTTACATGCTTGGTAGAATAAGTTTGTAAATAAGAGATAGGAATAAGAAAGGAGAAGAGGATGAAATACGTAGTATTAGTCAGCCACGGAACATTTGCACCAGGACTTCACAGTGTACTTAAGATGTTAGCTGGTGGAGAAAGAGAAGACGTGATCAGCGTCGGATTAGAGGACGGAATGAGTGCTGATGAATTCGCAGAGAAATTCAGCAATGCGATCAGCAAGATCACAGAAGACGATGAGATCATTCTTCTTGGTGACATTGTGGGTGGATCACCTCTTACAAATGCAATTGAACAGGTATCAAATAAAGGACTGATCGGTCAGACAGTGATCTTTGGTGGAATGAACCTGGCAATGGCATTGACAGCAACATTAATGAAAGACGGCGTAGACACAGACATGCTAAAAGACAGCTTGATCAATGAGGCAAAAGATGCAGTTAAAGAATTTGTTATGACATCAGCAAACGATGATGAAGAAGACGATATTTAAATTTTAAGGAGGAAAAAAATATGTCAGTTTCATTTTTAAGAATTGATGACCGTATGATCCATGGTCAGACAGTAACACGTTGGTCACTAGAGTATCCATGCGATGGGCTGGTCGCAGTGAACGACAAAGCAGCAACAACAGATGCACTTAAGATGGCATACAAGAGTGCCAGCACAAAGAAAACATTTGTTTGGACATATGAAGCATGGAAAAAGAAAAACCAGAAAGTATTAGACAGCAAAGACAATTACTTCCTGATCACAAAAGATCCAATCCAGATGAAGAAGATCTTAGTGGATGATGGATTTGTTCCAAGTGATGTAAAGAAAGTAATCGTAGGACCATGTAATGACAGACCGGGAGCTGTCAAACTTGGTAATAACCAATCTATTACACAGGAAGAAGCAGAAGCTTTAGAAGCGATCAGCAAAGCTGGTTATGAAATCGAATTCGCACTGATCAAAGAAGCGTCCATCGGAACATGGGACAAATTCAGAGGTCAGTTTGGATTTAACTAAAAAACCAATAGAGAGGAGAAACTATTATGACAATTAGTTGGTTACAAGCAATCATTTTAGGTATTTTTGCCTGCTTATCCAGTATGCCTGGTATGGGAGGTACAACCATTGGTAACTACACATTAGGAAGACCATTAGTTGCAGGTCTTGTCTGTGGTATCGTACTTGGAGATATTCAGGCAGGTGTTTTAGTCGGTGCGGCAATGCAGGTTGTATATATCGCATTGGTTACACCAGGAGGAACTGTATCAGCAGACGTTCGTGCCGTATCTTATATCGGTATTCCACTGGCAATGTTAGCATTAAATTCATACGGATTAGATCCTGCATCAGCAAAAGGTATCTCCATGGCAACATCATTTGGAGCAATGGTAGGAACAATCGGTACAGTATTATTCTATGGAACAGCAACGATCAACCTTGTATGGCAGCACATTGGATGGCAGGCCGTTGAAAAAGGTGAATTCAAGAGATTATACGTTGTAGATATGGTTCTTCCATGGATTTCTCATATCATCTGCAGCTTCTTACCAGCAGTTGTAATGTGTAAATTAGGAGTTCCAGTTGTAGAAGCGATCAAAACAACATTACCAATGGATGGAATTGCAATGAAAACACTGTTTACAGTAGGTAGCTTACTTCCTTGCGTAGGTATTGCGATCTTATTAAAACAGGTAGTAACAAAAGCAGTTGACTTTATACCATTCTTCTTCGGATTTACATTAGCAGCAAGTATGGGATTAAACCTTGTATCAGTAACAGTTGTAGCAGCAATGTTCGCAATTATTTACTACAACATTAAAATGGTAGGAATCAGAGCAAAAGAAGCAGCCTTAGCTTCTGGCGGTTCCTTTGACGATGATGACGAGGAGGATATTTAATATGGCAGAGAAAAAACTATCTAAAAAAGCGTTAAATAAATCATTCCGTAACTGGGCTTATGGAAACTTAACATGTTTCTCTCAGGAACATATGCAGACATTTGGTTATCTGTGTGCAATGCTTCCATTGGTAGAAGAGTTATATGATACAAAAGAAGAACAGAAAGAAGCAATGAATACATACACAGCTTTCTTTAATACAGAACCACAGGTTGGATCTATCATCGTAGGTATCACAGCTGGTCTTGAGGAAGCAAAAGCAAATGGAAATGAAGATATCGATGCAGAAGCAATCAATGGTATCCGTGCCGGTCTTATGGGACCTTTAGCAGGTATTGGTGATTCCTTAGTTGTAGGTACATTAATTCCTATCTTACTTGGTATCGCACTGGGATTATCAACAGGTGGATCTGTCGTAGGACCGATCTTCTATATCGTAGCATGGAACTTGATCATGGCATTTGGAATGAAGTTCTTATACTTCAAAGGATATGAACTGGGTGGAAAAGCCGTAGATATCCTGGTTGGTGAGCAAGCAACCGCGATCCGTGAAGCAATCGTTATGTTAGGAACAATGGTTGTTGGATCTGTAGCAGCAACATGGGTATCAGTAAAAACATCATTCCATCTTGTAAACAGTGCAGGAAAAGAATTCTTAAATCTTCAGAATCAGTTAGACGGAGTATATCCAGGATTCTTAACAGCAGCTTTTGTAATCTTCTGTTGGTGGTTAATGTCCAAGAAAAAAGTATCTCCAGTTGTTACAATGTTGATCTTAGTAGTTGTAGCATTTATCGGAGTTATGATCGGATTCTTTAACCCAGGATTAAAATACTAAGAAAGGAAGTATATTATGATAACACAAACAAGAGCACAGCAGTTAAAAGAAATTGAATTTCAGACACAAATGCTTAATAACCTCAAAAAATGGATTCGCAATCTCATTATTCTATCTTCTATCGGAATCATACTTGCGTATTGGGGACTAGGTGTCCAAAGTAAAATGCCATTTACAGTATTTGGTGTAGCTGGAGTGATCATTACGATCATCAGTGTGATACTTTGTGTTGTCATAGGACTTGGGATAAAGAGAGGCAAAGAAAACATAGATAAGATTATACAATTGATTAAAGCATAGGTATAAGAACTTATTGTTTTTTGAGTGAAAAGGACGATTATAGTTTGATCGTCCTTTTTTTGTACAAAGAAAGAAGGAAAAATTATGAGAAAAATAAGTCCAAGATTATTGGCACTAATGATGGCAGGAGCTGTTACAGTTACCTCCATAACACCAGTAACAGGATATCAAACGATTACTGTAAATGCTGCAACAGATAGTCAGGAGAAAGAGGCAGCGCAAGGATATCAAACGAATTTAACAGGTTTTGATTATAAGAAAGGTGATTGGAAAGAAACAAAAGATGGTCTGTACAGCAATGCAGTTGATAAAGGAGACTGTTTTGCATTCAGTAAAACAACAGCTAAGAATTTTGTATATTCTACAGACGTAACATTTAAGAGAAATCAAGGTGCAGCAACATTAATTTTCCGTTGTAATAATAATCTTGATAATAAAGAATGCTATGCGGTAAATATCGATGGAGGTTCGCATAAATGCAAGTTTTGGCGATGGCAGGAAAATAGTGATTATCAGTTGATTGATGAAAAAGAAGTAAAAGCAACGGATGATGAGAAATATACTTTAAAAGTAGTGGCTTACGATTCATGGATTTCTTATTATGTAAATGATACTTTGATAGCAAGTACAGGTGATTATACACTTCAAAAAGACGACAAAGGACAGAGTACTGTTTTGACAGAAGGTTCTCTTGGTCTATTAAATTGGAATGGTGAGATGACATTCCAAAATACCTATTATACAGAATTAAATGATCAAAACACACCAGAGTTAAAAAATATCTCGGTATCTTCCTCAACTGGAGATGTGGAGAAAGCAGCACAATTTACATCCACAGAACCAATTATGATTCAGTATGTAAAGAATAATGCAGAAACAGTAGACTTGAATATCGAAAAGAAAAATAAAAATGCAGATGTACAGGTTGAATATGATGGAAAAACATATAACGATGGAAAGAATATTCCAGTTAAAGTTGGTAAGAATTACATTACAGTAAAGAGCACAGTTCAGGGAGAAAATGGACAGACAGCAACTTTAACATATCGTGTAAATGTGCATCGCCGAGCAGCAGATAAAACTTATTATAATGAAGCATACAGAAATCAGTATCATTATTCTGTAAAGGACGGATGGGGAAATGATTTAAATGGATTGGTTAAGTATAAAGGAACATATCACATGTTCTATCAGTTCTATGATGATACAAAATGGGGGCCAATGCATTGGGCACATGCAACAAGTAAAGATTTGATCCATTGGGAAGAACAGCCAATTGCATTATATCCAGATGCAAATGGAGCTATGTTTTCAGGATGTATTGTAGCGGATGAAAAGAATACATCAGGACTTTTTGGTGACGGCAATGAAGGTGGATTAGTTGCATTGATCACAGCAGATGGAAATGGACAACGTATTAAAGTTGCCTATAGTACAGATGAAGGAAAAACTTGGAAAAAAACAAATAAAATTGCAGCAGACTGGTCAAAAGATCCATTAAACAATAGAGATTTCCGAGATCCTAAAGTTTTTAGATGGGAAAATAAATGGTTCATGGTAATTGCAGGCGGACCACTTCGTATTTATTCATCAGACAATCTGACAGATTGGAAATGTGAATCTACATATGCAGATCTTCATACAGAATGCCCTGACCTTTATCCAATTGAAACAAAAGATGGTGTGAAATGGGTACTTTCCCGCGGTGGAAGATCTTATAAAGTCGGTGATTTTAAACAAGTTGATGGAAACTGGAAATTTGTTGCAGATGAAGCTTACAAAAACAGTGACGGTGTTATGAACTTTGGTAAGGATTCCTATGCAGCAATGACATATTATGTACAAGACTTCGGAACACAGGAAAATCCAACGATTCCAGAGATTATTGAAGGAAATTGGATGAATACATGGGATGATTATTGTAATAAAGTTGCAGATACTGTAGGACAGAATTTTAATGGAACTTATAATCTGAATCTTAAAGTAGGACTAAAACAGGAAAATGGAAAATACGTTTTAACACAGACACCAATTAGTGAATATGAGAGTTTAAGAGATGCAGAAAATAAGACTTCTTATAAAGATGTTACAATTTCAGAAGATAATGATCTCTTAAAGGATTTTGCAAAGGATACATATGAGATTGTTGCTAAATTTAAACCATCAGAGAAAACAAAGAAAGTTGGGTTCAGACTAAGAAAGAATCAAAATGATACAGAATATACCGATGTAATTTATGATTTAGAAAATGAGAAACTATCTATCGATAGAAGTAAATCAGGAAAGATTATCAGTCAGGAATTCAAAAAAATAAATGAGCAGTCTAATGTGAAAAAGAATGAAGATGGTTCTGTAGAATTACATATTTATGTAGACAAAGCCAGTGTCGAAGTATTTAGCAGTAATAATACAGCAGCAGGAGCGAACCAGATATTCCCAACACCAACAAGTTTAGGAGCATCTGTTCTAGTAGAAGGTGATCCTGTAAAAGCAGATATTGATATTTATCCAATGAAGTCAATTTGGACAGATAAGGAAGAATTGACAGATGTGGAATCTGTTGGATCTATGCAGAATGAGAACCAGACATTATATGCTGGTGATAGTGTAGAATTAAGTGCATATGTATTTCCAATTTCTGTGGATCAGACGATAACATGGGATGTTACAGAAGGAAAAGATGTTGTAAGTATCAAAGAGTCAGAAGGAAAAGCAGTTGTAACAGCATTAAAATCAGGAAAAGCAACAGTTATTGCATCGAGTAAATCAGATCCATCAAAGAAAAAGATATTTACGATTAATGTAAAAGAAAATAACTTCAAAACAAACATTAAGAAATTTGTAAATGTAAGTGGTAATTGGACGATTGATGGAGAAGTGTTATCAGATTCCAACCAGTCTGCAAATGATTTTTATATGTCTGAAGATGCGGTAGTTAATGAAAAATCAACAATAGAAGCGGATATGTCCTTTGAAAAAGGATTAGTTAACTTAATTTTTGCATCAAAATCAACGGATCCAAATGGAGCATATTGTCTTCAGTTTGTTCCAGGTAGTAACAAGGTGCGCTTGTTCAGAATGTATAAAGATGGTGATATTGCAGTAGGAGAGATGTCTTCTAGCATTAGTGATGGAGCATATCATCATGTGAAGATTGAAAAAGAAGCAAATGCAGTGAAAGTATATGTAGATGATAAGGAATGCTTAAATTATACTTTTGATGTAAATAAAGAGTCAGACAAAGATTTCTTTGATATCAAAACTGGATATATGGGACTTGGTTTATGGGATGGTGCAGTAAGTTTCAAGAATTTATATGTAGATAAAAAAGAAGAAACAAAACCATCAGAGCCAACAAAACCATCAGAGCCAATAAAACCATCAGAGCCAACAAAACCATCAGAGCCAACAAAACCATCAGAAACACCAAAACCATCAGAAACACCAAAAACAATTTCAGTAACATTAAAAGGTAATGGTGGAAAAACTGTTACAACAATAAATAAAACAAAAGCTGGAACTAAATTACCAGGATGGAATAAAACAAAATATAAAGCTGCTGGTAAGAAAGGTTATGTATTTGCGGGATGGACTTATAAAGGAAAAGTTGTTAATAAAGTACCTGCTTCAGATAAAAATATTGTATTAACAGCAAAATTTGTTAAAATCAAAGTAGAAACAGCGAAACTATCATCTTTGAAAGGTAAGTCTGGAAAAGGAACAGGATTTGTAGCCAAATCTATCAAATACACAAATAAATATGGAGAAAAACGAGGATTTAGATTCCGTTATTCCACAAGCAAAAAGATGAAATCTGCAAAATACAAAACAACAGGTTTAGCGAAAAATGTTTATACAAAAACAGGTCTAAAAAAAGGCAAAAAATATTATGTACAGGTTCGCTATTACTACTATGATTCAACAAATCAGAAAGTATACGGAGCATATTCTAAAGCAAAATCAGTGAAAGCATATTAAAAATAAAGACCTAAAAAAGAAGAAAGCCATCTGGAATATTTTATCCTCGCCAGATGGCTTTTCTTGCTTTATAATAATGGAAGAAATAGACAACAAAGCAGAGAAACGAAAGGATGCAGACATAATGAAAAAATATAAAGCAGTATTTAGTGATATTGATGGAACATTATTAAATTCAAAACATCAGATACCAGAAAATACAAGAAAAAAAATAAAACAGATCAACCAAAATGGAATCCCATACGTCTTAGTATCCGCAAGAATGCCAAAAGGCATGACAGCTATCAGAGCAGAATTAGAGGCGAAGAGTCCAATGATCTGCTACAGCGGAGCTTTAGTTGTTGATGAAGAAGACCATCCAATCTACAGTGTGGCAATGCCACAAGAAGTTGCCATGAAGTTATGCAGAAGAGTCTATGAATTGAATCCAAAGATTTCGGTTAACATTTACACAAACGATGAATGGCTGGTAAAAGATAAAAAAGAATATTGGGCAGCGCAGGAAAGTGATATCACAGGCGTGATTCCACAAGAAGTGTCTTTTGAAGATGAAGAAGTCTACAAAGAAGTACACAAGGTGTTATGCATGGGAGATAAAGAAGATATTGCAGCGTTGGAACAACAGTTAGTAAAAGAATTCCCACAGATCAGAATTTACCGATCCAAAGATACCTATTTAGAGATCATGTCCATGAAAGCATCCAAATCCGATGCAATCCATATGTTAAAAGACCATTTTCATGTGAAACAAGAAGAGATAATGGCATTTGGTGATAATTTCAACGATATCGATATGATCAGATATGCAGGACTTGGAGTCGCCATGGGCAATGCCGCAGATGAAGTAAAAGAGGCAGCAGATATTGTCACAGACATCAATGACAATGAAGGAGAACGCCAGATCCTGGATAAATATTTTAGATAGACGGAATTATTACAAGAAAATTTAGCACAAGGGTAATAGTAAGAGCCATAAAATAAACGTAATCTTAGAGATTAGAAAGTTTATTTTATGGCTCCTTTTCTTATATATAACAAACATTTATATAAGAAAGTTGGAAAAGTTGCAAAATTATCAAAAAATTGGTTGGAAAAGTTGCAAAAACTATGGGATTATCATTAAATGATTTTCAAAATAGAATATCATCAATTTATCAACGGTAAAAAAGAAACATAGAATAAGTAATAAAATAGGAACCGCAGACCAAATGCAGTTCCTATTTTATTTAATAATTTTAAGATTGAGATGTAATTGATATTATTTAAGAGAAATTATTTCTTTTTAGTTTTTAAAGCTTTTTTAGCAGACCAAGCAGAGTAAACATTCTTAGATTTGTTGTTTACTTTTGTTACTTTATAGCTTCGAACTCTTACATAATATTTCTTGTTCTTTTTCAGTTTCTTTAAGACTTTAGAAGCAGATTTTGCAGAAACCTTGACTGTTTTTGCTTTCTTAAAGTTCTTAGATGTGCTGTACTGAATCTGGTAAGCAGCAACTCCGGAAATCTTCTTCCAAGATACTTTGATAGAAGTCTTCTTAGCTTTGCTTAATTTCACAGTTGTCTTTGCAGGAGCTTTGACAGTTGTTGTGTTTGTTACTGTAGTTGTAGCTGCTGGTTTTGTTGTAGCAGGTGCAGCAGTAGTTGCAGCATCTTTTGTTTTTAAAGCTTTGACTGCATTGATCGCTTCTGTTAAATGAGTGATCTGCTCACTGACTTCTGCAGAAGTTAACTCTTTTTTGTTCAGTAATTCTTTAGATTCATCTAGTTCAGTTTGAAGATTAGCAAATGCAGTTTGCTTGTTAGAACTATCAACATAGGAATCTTTCTTCAAAGATTCAGCTTCTGTTACTAATTTCTGAAGAGAAGCTTTTTCTTCGTTGCTTGCAAGAGCCTTTTTGGATACAATATTGTCTTTTGTAGCTTCAAAGTTAAGTGTATAATCTTCATAACCAAGAGCATAAACTGTTAAACTCCAATAACCTGTACCATCTGTATTTTCAGGTAACTGGCAACGAATAGAATCTGTTAATCCAAGCTGGATTCCCATAGATTTATGCATCCAGTTATCAGCTGCAAATTTTGTTCCGTAAGAAGCTAAAGCTTTTGTACGAGTGCTGTCATTTCCGTAGTATGTCCATTTAACAGCCTGCATCTTGTCACCTAAAGCACCATAGTCATCTCCATTTAGATCCACACGAAGAAATTCTCCATATGATCCAGAAGCGGCTTTTACAGTTGGAGTGATTTTTACAGCTTTCTGTAATGTCTGATCTTTAATACCAGAGTTAGTACCAGTTGTTCTGGCTTTGAAAGAGAAGGAACCGTCAGAACCTTTGACCGCTTCCTTTAATCCATTTGTATCTGCTGTTACATTTGCAGATGCTTTATAAGAACTTAAAACACCTTCTGCATATCCACCGATCAGTGTACCATTGTTTTCAACAACAGAGTATTTTGCTTTGAAATCGTTGTAGTCAGAAGCCTTTACTTTTACAGGAACATATTTGATTCCAGAAACACTATAGTGATCCATTTTTTTTGTGGAATTATCAGCAAATGTTAAAGTTCCTTTGTTAAAAGTAACTCTTCCTTCCACGTCTTTTAGATGTAAATAAGTGGCTGTTACTTTACCATCAGAATCTTTTACCTGTTCCCAATTAGAAATCTGATAAGCACTTCCATCGGTTGTATAGATCGTAGTAATGCACTGGAAACTTCCTCTATGAAGACCATGGTTTGTTGTAGCACGAGTAACGGCATCGTATCCACCATTATCAAGTTCACTATGACTATCTAATGTATCAGAAGAGCTGTCATTACCGGCAGCATAAACACCCTCAGATGCCCAATATTCATTCCAGGTAAGTCCAGCGTAGCAATAAACATATTCATCAGACTGTTCATCAGCAGCCTTAACAATGTGAGCAACATTAAAGATATTCGCTGTCACAGGAGTCGCAGTTAAAACCATTGCACCACTCATAGCGATAGCAAAGGCTTTCCCGATTAATCTTTTACGCATATAGTTTTTCCTCCGTTTTCTGTAATATAAAATAATAGCGTGTACGTAGTTAGAAAACTCTAACTGATGAAAGATATGATACCACACGAAAGGTTAGTGAACAATAACTACAAATGAGAATAATTATCAATATCTTGTCATTCATTAAATGCAGGTGTGCTCCTACGGTCACTGGACAGGATATTGATAATTATTCTGGAAGTTACTATAATTAAGGAAGTCATATTAAGATGAGAGTGTCAAAAGTACAAATTGCTTATTTGTGCAAGCACAAACGCAATTTGTACTTTTGACACTTACATCATATTAAGAAATTCGTAAGAATTATATCCGCAGAAACGAAAGAACCACCTGATACACTAAAACCATCAAAGATACGAGGAGGAAAAGTATGAACCAGCCAAAGATCCTGGTCGTTGACGACGACAAAGAGATCGTAGGAGCGATCAAGAAACGTCTGGAAATGGAAGACTATGAAATCATAACGGCATATGATGGTCTGGAAGCCATGGATATCCTGATGGAACAAGAAGTCCAGCTTCTGATCATAGACGTTATGATGCCGAAGATGGACGGACTATCCGCAACGATGAAGATCAGGGAAAGCAAGAACATCCCGATCATCATTCTTTCAGCCAAGACAGAAGAAAGCGATAAGATCCTGGGACTATCTATGGGAGCCGACGACTATATCAGCAAACCATTCCGCCCAGATGAACTAGTAGCGAGAGTGAAATCCCAGCTGCGAAGATACATGCAGTTTGGAGGAATGAACGCCGCAGAAAGCAATAAGGAACAGATCATCAATGGCGGACTGATCCTTGACATGAAAGGAAAAAGGATGATGGTAGACGGAGAGCCAGTGAAACTGACTGCAACCGAATACAAGATCGTAAGCCTTCTGATGAACAACCTGGGCAGAGTATTTTCAGCAGATGAGATCTACGAACGCGTATGGAACGAAGAAGCCTATGCAACAGAGAATACCGTTATGGTCCACATCCGTCGTATCCGCGAGAAAATAGAAATAGATGCAAAAAATCCAAGATATTTAAAGGTGGTGTGGGGAATTGGATACAAGATCGAGAAAATGGACTAACAAAGTATTGATCACACTTGTGATGATCGCCATGACCCTGTCAGGGATATATGGACTCAACATGATCCATAACATGGCATTGACAGGAGATAACAGCTTCAGTCTGGATGAACAGGATCAATCAGACTATATCAAACACACACAGATGTCACTGTTTGACAAATGGGCGGATCAAGAAAGTAATAAAGTCTATTATACACAGGTAAATCATGTATCAGAAAGTTTACTGAATAAGATAAAAAAAGAATCGTTTGTGAAAGTAACGATGAAGGTCAAACCATATGATAAAAAGATGGTAACGACAACATCAACATATGGAACAGAAAATGCGAACTATACTGGGGGCAGGATTGAACATTTTCATATAGAAAGAGACAAGACAGAGAAACTAAACAAAGACGGAAGTTTCAAAGGATGGGATCCGTATGATGATTACGATGAGTACAGTGAGTACATTGTGCCTCAGACAGAATACTATGAATTCTCAGGAGATAATTATACACTGCGGGATATATTCCCAGAACAGCTTCTGATCAATGATGAGAAGAATCAGCGTCTGGAAAATGCAGACATTGAGATTTCTTTGACAAAAAAAGCATTAACAGAGATTGAAAATTTTCGAAAAGGATCAACAAAACAGATTACGACGGGAATCAAAACGATTATCGTTGTTTCGATCATTGAAGTAATCGGAACGATCCTGCTGTGCATCTTATTTGCACTTCAGGAAAAGCGAACCAGATTCTTTAGAGGGCTTGACAGGCTCTGGTGGGAGATCATACTAGTGACAGCAACTACGCTGCTTGGACTGGCGATCGCATTATGCTTTGCAATCTGGGAATATACGATAGAATATACACAGGGCGGGATCACAGGTTCAACGATCGAGATGATCATGACGCTGAGTTATATCTCAGTCCCATTTTTTATCATGGCATTTGCCGTATGTATTCAGACTACGGTATGGAGGATTCGCCAGAAGAATCTTCTCGATTCAACATTTTGTCTGGGATATATTCGAAAATGGAGCCGTCAGGCAAAGACAAGAAGAAAGCTGGAAGATGAAGCGATGTCATTTGCACAAAAACATGCAAGAGACAGGATCAGACAGTACAGGGTCTTACGATATATTTTAACTGTCGGTACATTTGCTTGTATCATCATGGGAATGAGTGGAATGAATATTTCATCCCCACTCTTGTTTATAGCAGCAGTCATCTTTGTTTTTCTTATCAGATATTTTTCAAGATATTCAGACAAATATGCAAAAGAACAGAGAGATTTAAACATGCTGGTCGATCAGATCGAACGTATTTCCAATGGGGAACTGACGGCAACGACCGATATTTCACAAGAATCTGCGTATTATGAATACAGTCAGAAACTGACCAATATCGGGCAGGGAATGGAAAAAGCATTAGAAACACAGATGAAGGGCGAGAGAATGAAGATCGATCTGATCACAAATGTATCACATGATCTGAAGACACCGCTGACTTCTATCATCGGATACGTCGATCTCTTAAGCAGAGATCAGACATTATCTGCAGAATCAAGAGATTATGTAACCATCCTGATCAACAAGACCGAACGCTTAAAATCTATCATTTCTGACCTGTTTGAACTTGCGAAAGCAACAAGTGGAGATGCGAAAGTAGATCTGGAAGAAATGGATATGAAACGTCTGGTAGAACAGACACTGGGGGATATGGCAGATCAGATAGAAGAATCTGGATTTGCGATCAGATATCAGTGCGAAGCTACACACACAAGATTTATCGGAGACAGCAGCCGCATGTACCGAGTGGTACAAAATGTCATAGAAAATGCCTTAAAATACTCCCTGAAAGGAACCAGAATCTTCCTAAGGATCACCGAAGCAGATCAAAATATAAAATTAGAAGTTATAAACACAGCATCCTATGAGATGAATTTTACAGAAGAAGAGATCATGGAACGGTTTGCCAGAGCGGAAAAATCACGTACCAGCGAAGGAAACGGATTAGGACTTTCCATCGCAGACAGTTTTACAAAGAATTGTGGAGGAGAGTTTTCGATAAGAATAGACGGAGATCAATTCCTGGTTACTATACAATTTAAACAATATTTAGAAGTAAACAAATAGATTTCATATGTTTTTTCACAAAATTGAAAAAATTGTAAAAAACTATGTTGAAAGGGTAGAAAACATAAATATAAAAGTATATACTAGTGGTGTCGACAATATGCAAATAGACCATTTGAGAGAGTGGTTTTTAAATCCTTTTTTTCATGAAGTTTTGATACATGGTGACTTATGGAACGGTTGCGTATTTGGAGACATCTGCTTTTAAAGTCTCTTCAGACATTAAGATCTGGAGGGGCTTTTTTTCTATAGAAATAGGACGTAACAGCATTTGATACAAACAAATGCTTCTGGTATAATAAAAAGAAAAGAGCATGCACGGAAAGGACACGAAAGAATGAAGAGACGTTTAATCAGCCTTGTCCTTGTATTGATGCTTGTCATGACAGCAGGATGCGGGAAGAAGAGTACAACAAAGAAACTCAAGACAGAAGATCTGGATGAAACAACCTTGCAGGGAATGGCAAAAGATATCACAAAGGAGATGTCCTTAAAGAATAAGATCGGACAACTATTTATGGTATCTGTTTATCAATTAGATGAGGCAGAAAGCAAGAATCAGACAAGTGTGACGAGTCAGATGAAGAAGACATTGAAGAAGTATCCAGCAGGTGGAGTGATCATGTTTGCGAAGAATATCAACACACCTGATCAAACAAAGAAGATGACGGATGAGCTTCAAGATGCCTCCTATATCCCACTATTTATGGCAGTGGATGAGGAAGGTGGACAGGTTTCAAGAGTCGCATCAAATCCCAAGATGAAGATGACAGTATATCCATCTGCACAGGAAGTTGGAAGAACTTACAATAACAAGAAGATCGCGCAGATGGGAAAGACACAGGGAAAGGAATTAAAAGAGCTTGGATTTAACATGAATCTGGCACCAGTCGCAGACGTTTTAACGAATAAGAATAACACAGAGATTGGAGACCGAAGCTTTGGGACAGACTCAAAGAAAGTTGCTGATATTATTACAACACTGGTAAAGAACATGCAGAAACAACAGATCTCAGCGACATTAAAGCATTTTCCAGGAAGTGGACAGACTGGAGGAGACACACACCGCGGAAGCACAGAGACCGATCAGACGATCAATACATTAAGAGATACAGATTTTAAACCATTTAAAGCAGGGATCAAGGCAAAAGCTGATGCAGTGATGGTGTCACATCTGATGCTGTCTAATGTGACAGATGAGAAGGAGCCTTCAAGCCTAAGCAGCAGAGTTGTATCAGATATTCTAAGAGATGAACTTGAATATAAGGGCGTTATCATGACCGATGCGATGAACATGAAAGCAATCACAGATAACTATAGTTCCGGAGAAGCAGCAGTGAAAGCAATTCAGGCAGGAGTTGACCTGATCGTGATGCCGGATAACTATAAAGAAGCATACAAGGCAATTAAGAAGGCACTAAAAAGTGGCAAGATCAAAGAATCAAGAATCGATAAATCTGTAAGAAGGATCATATATACAAAGCTTAAGCGAGGAGAGATCCCTCCGGATACTACATTATTAAAAGAGAATCAATAACAGGGATGCTTGCAGATTTAAAATGAATATGTTACTATCAAAAATGTGTATTTTACAAACGAAACTAAAGATTGTATAACAGAAAGGTCAAAAGATCACGATGAGCAGAGAGAACTTTGATAAGTTGGGAGAAGAATGTGGAGTTTTCGGTATCTACGATTTCGATGGCAATGATGTAGCGTCAACGATCTATTATGGATTGTTTGCACTTCAGCATCGAGGTCAGGAAAGCTGCGGAATTGCAGTTTCTGATACGAATGGTCCAAAACGTAATGTCACATCTCAAAAAGGTATGGGATTATGTAATGAAGTGTTTACACCAGATTCCCTTCAGGCATTAAAGGGAGATATTGGTGTGGGGCATGTAAGGTATTCAACAGCAGGAGAGAGTGTTCCTGAGAATGCCCAGCCACTGGTTTTAAATTATGTAAAAGGTACTTTAGGACTTGCACATAATGGTAATCTGATCAATGCAATAGAACTTCGCGAAGAATTAGAAAAGACAGGAGCTATTTTCCAGACAACGATCGATTCCGAAGTTATCGCATATCATATCGCAAGAGAACGCGTAAATACATCATCAATTGAGAAGGCAGTAGCCAGAGCAATGCAGAAGATCAAAGGTGCGTATTCCCTGATCGTTATGTCACCAAGGAAACTGATCGGGGCAAGAGATCCATATGGATTTAAGCCATTATGTATCGGTAAGAGAGATAATGCTTATGTATTAGCATCTGAAAGCTGTGCATTAGATACGATCGGAGCAGAATTTATCCGTGACGTGAATCCAGGAGAGATTGTAACGATCACAAAGGATGGAATTCAGTCAGACTGTGATTTATGTCTTCCAAAGGAAAAAACAGCAAGATGTATCTTTGAATACATTTATTTTGCAAGACCAGACAGTGAGATTGACGGAGTTGGGGTATACCACTCAAGAATTCAGGCAGGAAGATACCTCGCACAGGATTCACCGGTAGAAGCAGACTTGGTTGTCGGAGTACCAGAATCAGGAAATGCAGCAGCTCTTGGATATTCCTTAGAGTCAGGAATCCCATATGGAACCGCGTTTGTCAAGAACGGTTATGTTGGAAGAACTTTCATCAAACCAGGACAGAGCAGCCGTGAATCAAGCGTGCAGATCAAGTTAAATGTTTTAAAAGAAGCAGTCAAAGGAAAGAGAGTCATCATGATCGATGATTCCATCGTACGAGGAACAACAAGTGACCGCATTGTGAAGATGTTACGCGATGCAGGAGCGACAGAAGTTCACGTAAGAATCAGTTCCCCACCATTCCTGTGGCCATGCTACTTTGGAACTGATATTCCAGAGAGAGAACAGCTGATCGCATATAACAGATCGATCAACGAGATCTGTGAAGTGATCGGAGCAGATAGTTTAGGATACTTAGGAGAAGAGAGACTTTCACAGATGGTACAGGGATTACCGATCTGTAAAGGATGTTTCACAGGTGAGTATCCAATGAAACCGCCAACAAGAGATATTCGTGGAAATTTTGAAAGATAAGGATAAGGAGATTTTTATGAACGACCGTTACCAGAGCCCATTATCAGAACGTTATGCAAGCAAAGAGATGCAGTACATCTTTTCTCCAGACAAGAAGTTTAAGACATGGAGAAAGTTATGGATCGCACTTGCTGAGACAGAGAAAGAATTAGGACTTGATATCACACAGGAACAGATCGACGAATTAAAAGCACATGCAGAAGACATCAACTACGATGTAGCAAAAGAACGTGAAAAATTAGTCCGTCATGATGTTATGTCTCATGTATATGCATACGGAGTACAATGTCCAAAGGCAAAAGGAATCATCCATTTAGGAGCAACATCCTGCTATGTTGGTGATAACACAGACATCATCATCATGACAGAAGCATTAAAGCTTGTCAGAGTAAAATTATTAAATGTGATCAACGAATTATCCAAATTCGCAATGAAATACAAAGATCTTCCAACACTTGGATTTACACATTTTCAGCCAGCACAGCCTACAACAGTAGGTAAGAGAGCAAGCCTTTGGCTGATGGATCTCGTATATGATCTAGAAGATCTTGATCACGTGATCGCTAACATGAGATTATTAGGATCAAAAGGAACAACAGGAACACAGGCAAGTTTCTTAGAGTTATTCGAAGGAAACCACGAAACGATCAAGAAGATTGATGGAATGATCGCCAAGAAGATGGGATTTGACAAATGCCAGCCAGTATCTGGACAGACATACTCTAGAAAAGTTGATTCCCGCGTGATCAACGTATTAAGCCAGATCGCACAGTCTGCTCATAAGTTCTCAAACGACATCAGACTTCTTCAGCACTTAAAAGAAGTAGAAGAACCATTTGAAAAGAACCAGATCGGATCATCTGCAATGGCATATAAGAGAAACCCAATGAGAAGTGAAAGAATCGCTTCCTTAGCAAACTACGTAATGTCAGATGCTATGAACCCAGCATTAGTAGCATCTACACAGTGGTTTGAAAGAACATTAGATGACTCAGCCAATAAACGTTTATCCGTACCAGAAGGATTCTTAGCGATCGATGGTATCTTAGACCTTTACTTAAACGTTGTAGACGGATTAGTTGTATACCCTAAGGTTATCGAAAGCCGCTTAAGAAGCGAACTTCCATTCATGGCAACAGAGAATATCATGATGGATGCAGTAAAAGCTGGTGGAGACAGACAGGAACTTCATGAGAAGATCCGTGTACATTCTATGGCAGCAGGAAAAGTTGTCAAAGAAGAAGGAAAAGCAAACGATCTGTTAGAGAGAATCGCAGCAGACCCAGCATTTGGTATGAACATGGAGCAGTTACAGGCGATCATGAAACCAGAGAACTTCGTAGGACGTGCACCACAGCAGACAGAAGAATTTGTGAATGAAGTGATCAATCCAATTCTGGAAGAGAATAAAGAAGTACTTGGATTAACAGCTGAGATCAACGTATAAAAAGATAAAATTTTAACATAGAAAGAGATGGAAAGATCAAAACAATATAGATTTTTCCATCTCTTTTTGCTGTATTTTAAGAAAAAATTACCAAAAAGCAGGAAATGGGCAGGAGTAGATATAGGAAATTAAGAAAAGGAATGGTATAATAGGTTTAAAACAAATATGTGAGAGCATATGTTAGGGGAAAGTATATGAAGAAATTAAAAACAATCATCCAAAGAAAAAAATGGAATATGATACTTGGGATTTCAGATATCATAATGATGATCATAGCATCATATCTTGCATTATTAACGCGATTTGAATTCTATCCATCACAGATCGCATCGATTTTTTTGAAAAATGCTGCAAAATACATGCCGTTGAATCTCTTTTGCAGTATTGTGATCTTTATGGCATATCGATTGTATTCAACGCAATGGAAGTATGCAGGAGTCTCCGATTTTATTAATGTCGTTAAAGCAGCTGTGATCGCAGCAGCTTTCCAGCTGATCGGAATTTATATGTTACAATGGGAGATACCAAGAAGTTACTATTTCTTGTATTTGGTATATCTGCTGTTGGGAATGTTTTTTATCCGATTACTTGTCCGATTGATTCAGGGAAGTGAACCACTCAAAGTGAATGACATTGGCAAGAAGAAAGTTCCGGTAATGTTGATCGGAGCAGGAGAAGCAGGAAGCATCATTTTAAATGAGATCAAAAAGAGTACATATGTGACTAAAACGATCCGTTGCATCATAGATGATGATCCAGCGAAGAAAGGAACATATTTATCTGGGATACCAGTGGTTGGCAATCGTAATACGATCCTGCGCAATGCAGTTAAATTTGATGTTGAAGAGATCATTTTGGCAATTCCGACAATAGAACCCAAGGATCGCAAGGACATCCTTGAGATCTGCAAGCAGACAGGATGCCGTCTGAGTATTCTTCCGGGCTTATATCAGCTGATCAACAGTGAAGTTACAGTATCTGCTCTAAGAGAAGTAGAGATTGAAGATCTGCTTGGAAGAGAGCCAGTGAAAGCCAATCTTCCATCAATCATGAGCTATGTCAAAGACAGAGTCGTATTTGTCACAGGGGGAGGCGGATCGATCGGAAGTGAGATCTGCAGACAGATTGCAAGATATCAGCCGAAGAAGTTAGTGATCATTGATAATTATGAGAACAATGCCTACGAGATTCAGATGGAATTAAAGAGAACACATCCAGAACTAGATTTGAAAGTATTGATCGTATCTGTCCAGAACCATCTGCGAATACACAATATTTTCGAAGATTATAAGCCTGATATCGTATTTCATGCAGCAGCACATAAGCATGTGCCATTGATGGAAGACAGCCCGCATGATGCGATCAAGAACAATGTATTTGGCACATTTAACATAGCCAAAGAAGCAGGAATGAGCGGTGTAAAGAGAATGGTACTGATCTCCACGGATAAGGCAGTAAGACCGACAAATATCATGGGTGCTTCCAAGCGAATCTGTGAGATGGTCATTCAATACATGAATAGCTTATACGATACAGAATACGTTGCTGTAAGATTTGGAAATGTTCTTGGAAGTAACGGAAGTGTCGTTCCGTTGTTCAAGAAGCAGATTGCCAATGGTGGTCCGGTAACAGTTACACATCCAGAGATCATCCGATACTTTATGACGATCCCAGAAGCCGTCAGTCTGGTGTTAGAAGCAGGAGCTTACGCAGAAGGCGGGGAAATATTTATCCTTGATATGGGAGAACCAGTCAAGATCTTAGATCTTGCGAAGAATATGATCCGTTTATCAGGACTTACACCAGGAGAAGATATAGAAATCCAGTTTACTGGCTTAAGACCAGGGGAGAAGCTGTATGAAGAACTTCTGATCGATGAGGAGAATAAAAAAGAGACAAAGAACAAACGAATTTTCATTGGAAGTCCAAGGATGATGGAGACAGAACAATTTAGTGAACTGATCGCTGAATTAGATCATGCGGCATTTTCCGAAGATCCGAATATTCGTGAAGTTGTAAAAAGATTAGTTCCAGAGTATACATATAAACAGACAAATCAACAGACAAAATGACAGGGGGATGAGACAGCATGAAAGAACGTATATATATGGCATCACCAACGATGCATGGGGAAGAACAGAAGTTTGTGCAGGAAGCATTTGACACCAACTGGATCGCACCACTTGGGCCAAATGTCAATGGCTTTGAACGTGAGATGGAAGCGTATACAGGAATCGCACACTGCAGTGCACTAAGCGCAGGAACCGCAGCACTGCATCTGGCGGTGAAATTATTAGAAGTCGGGGAAGGAGATACCGTGATATGTCCTTCACTGACTTTTGCTGCAACAGTGAATCCAGTCGCCTATGAAAAAGGCAAGATCGTATTTGTGGATTCTGAACCAGAGACATGGAATATGTCACCACAGGCATTAAGAAGAGCCTTAGAGGAACATAAAGAGGCAAAAGCAGTGATCGTTGCACACCTTTATGGAACACCAGCCAAGGTAGACGAGATCAAAGCACTCTGTGAAGAATATAAAGTTCCACTGATCGAAGATGCTGCAGAAAGTCTGGGAGCAACATATAAAGGAGTCCAGACAGGAAGATTCGGAGTCATGGCAGGATTTTCATTCAATGGAAATAAGATCATCACGACATCAGGCGGTGGAATGATCGCATCAGAGAATGAAGAATACATCAAGCATGCAACATTCCTGGCAACACAGGCAAAAGAACCGGTCCGACATTATGAACACAAGGAGATCGGATATAACTACCGAATGTCTAATATCACAGCGGGAGTTGGAAGAGGACAGCTTCTGCATCTGGATGAACATATTGCGAAGAAAAAAGCAATCTATGAGACATACAAAGATGCTTTCAAGGATTATAAACAAGTGCATATGAATCCATATGAAACATGCAGTGAACCAAACTTCTGGTTATCATGCATGACGATCGATGAAGACAGTAAGACAAAATCATTAGATATTATAGAAGCTTTGGAAAGAGAGAATATCGAAAGCCGTCCGATCTGGAAACCATTACATCAACAACCAGTATTTAAAGGGTGCGAATTCTATTCTCATTACGAAGATGATAAGAAGCCAGTATCAGAAGATATCTTTGATCGCGGATTATGTCTTCCAAGTGATATTAAGAATACAAAAGAAGATATGGATCGGATTATAGGAATCATAAGATCCGTACTGGACCGATAAGAACAAAATGTAAACGGAGTATATATAAAGATGTATCACAAATATATCAAACGATTTTTTGACATCATATTGTCACTGTGCTGTATCATTATATCAAGCCCGATTCTGCTTGTCACAGCACTGTTAGTAAGGATCAAATTAGGGAGCCCCGTGATCTTCAAACAAGAAAGACCGGGATATCATAACGAAATATTTACACTTTACAAGTTCAGAAGTATGACAGATGCAGTCGATGAGAATGGGGATCTGCTGCCAGACAAAGAACGTCTTCCAAGATTTGGACAGATGTTAAGATCCACAAGCCTTGATGAATTACCTGAATTCTTCAACATCTTATTTGGACATATGAGTTTTGTCGGGCCAAGACCATTATTGAAACAATACATAGATTTCTACAGTGCAAGACAGAAACGACGTGCAGATGTAAGACCAGGACTGACTGGACTTGCACAGGTGAATGGGAGAAATGCCATCAGCTGGGAAGAAAAGTTTGAATTCGACCTTGAATATGTGGATAACATTTCATTTCTTACCGATATCAAGATCATACTAAAGACCGTGACAAAAGTCTTAAAAAGAGCAGGGATCAGTGCACAGGAATCTGTGACAATGTATGCCTTCCAGGGAACAAAGAAAGACCAGTTTTCCAAATACAAGAAAGCAGGCCATTTAAAGATCTTATTTTCAAGCGTGGCAGATCAGGTAGAATTTATCGATACCTTCCGCTATGCTGCCGGCAGATTAGGGGTGAAAGTAACATTTGTCGGCTGTGATCATTCACTAGAAGCGCCAGCATTATATCGTTGCCATAAGCACTATCAGGTTCCACAGCCAGGGGAAGAAGGTTATGTCACAGAACTCTTACATATCTGTAAACAGGAGAAGATCGGTCTGCTCATTCCAAGAACAGAAGAAGACGTCTTTATCCTGTCACAAAGAGCCAGCGAATTTGAAGCTGTTGGAACAGAAGTTCTCATTGCAAATGAAGAATTAGCTCTGCTGTGCAGCAACAAACGCTGGACAGCTCGTTTCTTTGAAGAATGTGGTCTTAACGCACCACAGGTCGTAAGCAGTGCCAATAACTATACACAAGGATTCCCAGCAATGTTTGCAGTATTGGATGAGATGGATAATCTGGAGAAAAGCATCATGATCCATGATGAACAAGAATTAAGTTTTCATGCATCAAAATACGCGAATTACACGATACGTCCATTTTTAAATGGGAAGATGTATGAGATCGACCTATTCTGCAATCTAGACGGAAGCCCGGTTTACATCACACCAAGGGCAAAGGAAGAAGTCGAGGGAAAAGAAAGTGCAAGATACAGAGTTGTAAGAGATCACAAGATCGTAGAAGAAGCAAAGAAAGTGATAAAGAAATTAAGGCCATCCGGATGGATGACGATCTTTATGCTTCGTGAAGAACATACAGACAAAGATTATTTTATCCGAATGGAACCATGGTATCATCAGGCAAGCACCGTATCGATCAAGGCAGGAGCCGATGCACCATACGCAGCACTCTCCATGATGTTAGGTGAACCAATGGAATACAAAGAGGATGCAGCCGATGACAATGTTATTTTTACAAGATTTGAAAAAAGTGTATGTTTAAATACAAGAGAAGAACCGATTGTAGAGATTCATGATTTTAAAGATCTGTATCATTTAGACGAGGAAATTGGTTCAGTGATCTTTGATCTGGATGACACATTATACTCAGAGAAAGATTATGTACGAAGCAGTTTCCGAGTGGTAGAACGAATGCTTCCAGAAGTGAACAATATCTTTAATAAGTTATGCGCAGCACTGGAAAAAGGGCAGCCACCACTGGAAACGGTATTAAAAGATGCAGGAATGTATTCGGATGAATTATTATTAAAATGCAGAGAAGCCATCAGGGACCATAAACCAGAGATTTCATTGTATGAAGGAGTTAAAGAATTATTCTTTGAACTACACACGCAAAAGCGAAGTATCGGGATCTTGATCGATGGAACACCCAAAGTACAGCGAGCCAAGATAGAAGCTCTGGGGTTAGATAAAATGGCAGACGAGATACTGATCACAGACGAACTTGCAGGACATGGAAATGTCATGGAATTCAGGAAACCAAATGATCTTCCATTTCTGATCATGAGAAAACGATTAGAAATACCATGCAGGAACATGGCATTTGTCGGAGATGATATCGAGAAAGATTTTATTGCACCGAAAGCATTAGGAATGGAATGCTATTGGAAGAAGAATGAGGATGGGTTATATGAGTAAAGAACCAAAGATAAAACCGATCGTGATCGTTGGAGCCGGTGGTATGGGAAGAGATACTCAGTGGCTGATCGAACGGATCAATGAAGAAGAACCAACATATGAGATTCTTGGATACATAGACGATGGAATCCAGCAAGGCAGCATCATAGATGGCTATCCGATTCTTGGAGGAATGAAATACCTCGAAGAATATGACAAAGAACAAAAACTTGCCGTCGCCTTCGCTATAGGCAATGCAAAAGTCCGTGAAAAACTCGTTTTAAAATGTCTGCCAAATCCAAACTTATGGTATCCTAATCTGATCGATCCATCCGTGATCACATCACAAAGAGTGCATCTAGGACAAGGAAATATCATTTGTACATCCGTTATTATGACAACGAATATAGAGATTGGTAATTTTAACCTGATCTGCAACCGAAGTATTGTCGGGCATGATGATGAGATTGGAGATTATAATACCCTGTATCCGGGAGTTTTACTGTCAGGAGATGTCCATTTAAAGACTGAGACAGAGATCGGCACAGGAAGCCAGATCATACAAGGACTGCATATCACGGATGAAGTGATCATGGGAGCAGGAAGTACAGTGATCGAAGATATCAACGAAGCAGGAACTTATGTTGGAGTACCAGTGAGAAGAGTAAACGATGAAGAATAAGAAGATATTAATTTTAGCAAACCTAGACGTAGGATTATACAAATTCAGAAAAGCACTGATCAAAAAGCTCATAGATCAAGGAAATGAAGTCTATATATCCCTGCCAAAAGGAATGTTAGTACAGAATTTAAAAGAAATGGGATGTCATTTTATTGAAACACCGATAGATCGAAGAGGGATCAATCCAGCAACAGATCTTAAACTGATGATGAGATACTTTAACATCTTAGGCAAGATAAAGCCAGACCTTGTGATCACCTACACGATCAAACCAAACATCTACGGAGGGATCGCAGCAAGATTCAAAAGAATTCCATATGCAGTCAATATCACAGGATTAGGAACTGCATTTCAGAATGAAAATATGATCAAGAAACTCGTCGTATTTTTATATAAACTATCCTGCAAAAAGGCAAAAACAATCTTCTTTGAAAATGAAGAAAATAAGCAGGTGTTTATAGAAAATAATATTATCAAAGAATCCAGAACATGCACCCTTCCAGGAGCAGGGATTGACCTTGATGAATATAAGATGACACCATATCCAGAAGAATCAAGAAACATCCGATTCTTGTTTATTGGACGAGTAATGAAAGAAAAAGGAGTCGAAGAACTGTTCAAAGCAGCAAAGAACATTAAGAAGATCTACCCAGAAGTATCGTTTGATATCGTAGGACCAATGGAAGATGATTACAAGGAACGAATCCAGTCATTGGTCAGAAATGGGATCATTTATTATTATGGCTATCAGGAAGACGTCAAACCATTCATTAAGAAATGTGACTGCTTTGTATTACCGTCGTATCATGAAGGCATGGCAAATACACTGTTAGAATGTGGAGCGATGGGAAGACCACTGATCACCAGCAGGATTCATGGGTGTATGGAAGCTGTAAGAGATGGCGAGAATGGGTATCTGGTGGATGTGAAGGATGTTAAGGGATTGGAAGAGAAGATGATGGAATTTATTGAACTATCGTATGTCCAGAAGAAACAGATGGGAGAGATGTCACGGGAAGTGATGGAGAAGAGGTTTGATAAGGAGAAGGTTGTTGAGATGACTTTGGAAGGACTTGGAAGATAGGTAAAGGAAGGAAGAACATTGAAGATTTATTGGCTGTTTTTATTATTAGCGACAATTATATGTTTTTGGAATGAATCTAGTGCAAAGATTACATGGAATGGGACAAGATATCAGAGAAAGGCTTACTGGAGTCAGGCAATCATCTTTTTTGCAGTTGTGATATTTTTCTGTGGATTGAGAAGTGGAATTGCGGATACAGGGACATATATACAAATGTTTAAAGGTTATCCATCAAGTATTAGTGGAATGGATTTGAAATCTGTGAATAAAGATAAAGGTTTTTTTGTAATATCGGTTTTATTTAAACAATTTATTTCAAATGATTTTCATGGATGGCTGTTTCTGATCACACTTATATCCGGAGTCGCATTGATGATTGGCTTAATGCGTTATTCGGAATACTTTGGATTAAGCTGTTATTTATTGATCGCAAGTACTATGTTTACCTATTTTGTTAATGGGATGAGACAGTTTATTGTTGTTACGATATTCTTTTGTGCAACATATATGATATTAGAAGGAAAATGGACTCAATATGTGATTTTGATTTTATTGCTTTCGACAATCCATGGATCTGCATTGATTTTATTGTTAGTATATTTTCTAAGAAATGTAAAGCCATGGGGTGCCAAAATGAGGACAGTCATATTTCTTTCGTTGATTGCAGGAGTCTGCTTTGACAAGTTATTTCCGTTGTTTGGAAATCTTTTAGCAGAAACACAGTATAAGGGATATGTTGATTATATTTCATCACAAGGAAAAGGAAGTAGTATTATTCGACTGGCAATAGCAATGATTCCTTGTGTGATCGCTTATATGGCAAGATATGCGATTGAAGATGAGAATAATAAACTCATTAATTTTAGTATTAATATGTCTGTAATAAATTTTTGCTTATATATTATTGCAACATTTTCAAGTGGAATGGTAGTTGGACGATTAACAACATATTTTGATATTTATAATCTGATATTATTACCATGGCTGATGCATCATGCGTTTACGGAGAGGAGCAGGAAGATGGCAATTTTATTGTGTATGGCATTTTATTTGGTGTTTTTTTATTTCCAAATGGTACTAACATGGGGATTAGTTTACGAGAGTGATATTTTACATTTGTATCTATAATTTGACAAATAAGGGGAAACAAGAATGAAGATAAGCGTGATCATACCTGTATATAATACAGAAAAGTATTTAAAAGAATGTGTAGAAAGTGTGCTTGCTCAAACGTATCACAATTTGGAGATTTTATTAATTAATGACGGAGCAACAGATTCAAGCCCACAGATTTGTGAATTGTATGCCAAGCAAGATGCAAGAATTAAATTGATCCATAAAGAAAATGGGGGGTTATCAGATACAAGAAATACGGGCATCAAACAGTGTAGTGGGGATTATGTTTTATTTCTTGACAGTGATGATTATTGGGATGATCCTAAGATGGTTGAAAAGCTTGCGGATCAAATGCAGCAGTATCCAGTAGACATCTTGAATTTTCGTTACAAAAAATATATGGAAGATACCAAACAATTTGTATCATGCTTAAAATCTGTCGAAGACGTCAAACAGCAGGAAAAAGATCAGATTTTAGAACGTCTGATCAATGAGGGATTATATATTTCATCTGCATGCAATAAACTGATATCTGCATCATTTCTAAAGACAAATGAATTGTATTTTGAAAAAGGAATTACCTCTGAAGATATCGATTGGTGTGCAAGGATGCTGATCAAATGTGGCAGTATCGGATATAACAATACAGAAGCCTATGTATATCGTCAGAGAAGTGAATCCATTACGCATACGATTTCTTATAAAAATATTTATGATCTTAGTAATAATGTTAAAAAATGTGTAAGATTCGGGCAGGAAATTCCAAAAGGAACAAAGTTCTATGAATTATATCATGATTTTGCGGCATATCAGTATGGAACATTATTATTAAGTAATACATTAGTAGATGGTGACAAGGACAGAATCAAAGCAGTTATGAAAGAAATGAAAGATTACAGCTGGCTGCTTATTTATCACGTAAATCCAAAGATTAAACTGCAATATTATGTAAAGAAAGTCGTTGGATATAATAATCTGATTCGATTTCTAAAATTATATACAAAGATAAAGAGATACTAGATACAAGGGGAAGTATATATGGAAACATTGACAATATTTACACCAACTTATAACCGTGCGAAATTCTTGCCAAGAGCATTTGAAGCTTTAAAACGTCAGACATTAAAAGACTTTCTCTGGATGATCATTGATGATGGATCAACAGATAATACAGAAGAAGTGGTACAAGATTTGTTAAAAGACACGGAAGCTGGATTTAAAATAGAATATGTAAAAAAAGAAAATGGCGGATTACATACAGGTTACAACAAAGCAATTGAATTAGCTCAAACAGAGTTAATGGTATGTGTTGATTCCGATGATTATATGCCAGATCAAGCAGTAGAAAAGATCCTTAATTTCTGGAAAGAAAATGGATCAGATCAATATGCAGGAATTATTGGGTTAGATTATGACCTTAATGATCATCTGATTGGTGATCCACTGCCAGATCAGAAAACTATTAATTTGATCGATCTGCTGGTAGGGAAATATCCGATTGTCAATGGAGATCGAACCAATGTTATAAGGACAGAATTATACAAAGCAGTAGCACCAATGAAATCCTTTGAAGGAGAGAAGAATTTCAATCCGCATTATATGCATTTAGAAATCAGTAAAAAATATGATTTTCTTGTGCTAAATGAAAATCTGAAATATGTAGATTATCAGCCAGGTGGGATGTCTAATTCCATGTTAAAACAATATTATAACAGCCCCAACAGTTTTGCAGAGACAAGAAAATTATATCTTTCATTTGATAATGCATCATTCAAATTTAAATTAAAACATTCCATTCATTATGTTTCAAGCTGTATTTTGGCAGGTAGATGGAGGGATGCAATAAAAGAAGCACCTAGAAAAGGATATGTTGTGTTGGCATTTCCATTTGGGATTATTCTAAGCAGAATTGTGAGGGTAAAAGGTAAATGAAAATAAGTGTAGTAATACCTGTTTATAATGGTGAAAAATATATAGAAAATACAGTATATTCAGTCTTGAAGCAGCCATACAGAAATATAGAAATAATTATAATAGATGACGGCTCAATAGATAATACTCAGAATGTATTAAAGGATATACAGATAGAAGATAGTAGAATTTTTATTATGAGACAAGAAAATGCAGGAGTTTCAGAAGCAAGAAATAAGGGAATGAATGTCGCAACAGGTGATTATATTACATTTTTAGATGCGGATGATATTTGGGTAAATGATTTTTTGACAAAAGATGTTATCAGTGAAATAGAACGAGACAATTACGATATGATTTCATTTGCGTATTACGATGGAAATGAGAAATTGTCAAGAGTAAAATTGATAGATCGAGAAAGGAAAATAGAGAATAATCCTAAAAATAATATGGGAGAACATTATAGGCATATGTCTTCATATTTTTATCGAAGAAAATTTTTAAAAAATATAGGGGCTTTTTGGTATGGAAAACGATGTGAAGATGAAAGATTTCGATTAAATAGTGTATATAAAGCATCAAAAATATTATATTGTCCAGCAATGAATTTTATATATCGAAATAATAATCAATCTATTACACATCAGGGAAATAGAAAACAAGGAATAATAGAAGCTTTAGAAGTATATAAAAGATGGGAAAAAGAGTGTAGAACCGAAGAAAAACTTCATCAGTTATGTAAAGACACACTATTACATAACTTTTTAGAGTTATTACAAATAATTTCATTCGATAAAGGAACAAATATATCAAAATTAAAAAAATTGGAACAAGAATATAATTTCGATAATTTATGGAAAGACCATGGTTGGATGAGTCAAGAAGATCAAGAAGCATGGAAATTATATAAAAGTAATAAAGAAAAATTTATAAGAAAATATAAAACGGTAGGGATTAAAATTCAAATATATCAAAAGATCAAAAAAATAAAAGTTTTGAATGAAATATATGAGAAAAGAAAATATCCAATAAAATGGAATGAGGTGTAAGAATGAAAAAAAAAATAAAAGTTTTATTTTTGATTCATGATCTGATGCATGGTGGTGCAGAAAAAGTGTTACTAAATCTTGTAAATAATATGGATCATGAAAAATTTGATATTACAGTTCAGACACTATTTGATGTAGGAGTAAATAAACAATTCTTATCAGATAAAGTACATTATAAAGCATGCTATAAGAAAATGTTCCGCGGAAACACAAAATATTTTAAACTGTTTTCACCAGAGAAATTATATCGAAAGTACATAAAAGATGACTATGATATTTTAGTGGCATATCTAGAAGGAAGCTGTACAAGAATTATCAGCGGCTGTACAGACAAGAATAAAGTAAAAATTGCATGGCGCCATTTCGCAGAGAATGAAAAAGAATTTTTACAGGCATATCGTTCTATGGATGAAGCAAAAAAAATCTATCAGAGATTTGATAAAGTAGTAGGTGTTTCCCAGACAGTGATTGATGCATTTGAAGAACTGACAGGATTAAAAGGAATCTCAACAGTAAAATATAACACCAATGAAACAGATAAAATCTTAAAATTGTGTAAAGATCCAGTTGAAAATCCAAAATTTGTGGAAAAAGAAGATATTCTTAAAATCTGTGGAGTTGCCAAAGTAAGACCAAGAAAAGGATTTATGCGTTTAGCAGAAGCACATAAACGATTACAGGATGAAGGATATAAATATCACATCTATATCTTAGGAGAAGGAGAAGAACAAGAAAAGATCCAAAGTTATCTGGATAAAAACCAGATTGCAGATTCTTTTACATTTCTTGGATATGATACGAATCCATATAAATATGTTGCAAGATGTGATTGGTTTATCTGTCCATCTTTTGAAGAAGGATTTAGTACGGCAGCGACAGAAGCTTTAGTTGTTGGGACACCGGTTGTAACAACACTATGTTCTGGTATGAAAGAGATGTTAGGGGAAAACAATGAATATGGAATCATTGTGGAAAACACCAGCAAAGGTGTCTATGAAGGATTAAAAGAAGTTGTATCAAAACCAGAACTGTTAGAACCATATACAAAACAGGCAGAAATCCGTGGTGAGAAATTCAGCATGCAGGATACGGTGGATGCAGTGGAAGATATGCTTGAGGAGATATTAAATGAAAAAAATTCTATTAATGACAGGAACTATTAAACCATTTGCAGATGTAAGTTATAAGAACCCTAAAACTCGATATATGGAATATCAGAAAAATATCAAAAGATATATTAAAGAAAGCAACTTTGATATAATCATTTTTGCAGAAAATTCTGGAGTGGATTTTAAAATAGATGAAATAGAATCAGAAGCAGAAAAACTTGACAAAATATTTGAGTATATTCCATTAAAGAGATCAGATTTTGAAAATGAAAATATGTCGTCAGGAGATGCAATTATTGTAAAACAGGCATTAGAAAAAAGCAAATATTTGAATAATAAAGAACAATTAGTGTGGAAGGTAAGCGGAAGAATATGGATTCGAAATATTAATAAAATATTGAAAATGAATGAAAGCCCGAAAATAAAAAATGTCTTTCTATATGCACCAAAATATGATTCAATTCAGACATGGCTTTTTGCCTCGAATCTGAATGATTTGGAAAATTATTTTCTTCAGGGAAAATGGATTATTGCAATGAGAGAAAGTTGTATAGAATATAAATTTATGGAAGTGTATAGAAAATATTCAAAAGAAATTTCAATGAATAAATTTAATACATATCCAGATGTAGAAGGAATAAATTCAAGTGGACAAGCATATACAATGCCTAAGTGGAAATGGGTTATAAAAAATATATTATTGAAGTTGGGGTATTTTACGGTAAAAGTTAAATAGGAGAAATACAAAATGAGTATAATAAAAGAAATCTTATATCGAATCCGTGGAGAATATACCACAGAAAAATTAATCTCTATGGGAATGAAAGTTGGAAAAAACTTCGGAAGATTACATGGAGTTATTTTAGATCCATCTCACTGCTGGCTGATTGAGATTGGAGACGATGTGACAATGGCACCAAGAGTTCATGTCCTATGCCATGATGCTAGTACAAAGGTACATCTAGGATATACAAAGATTGGAAAAGTAAAGATTGGAAACAACGTATTCGTCGGAGCAGAAAGTGTGATCATGCCAAATGTAACATTAGGGGATAACGTAATTGTCGGAGCAAACAGCACGGTAACAAAATCATTCCCAGATAATGTTGTGATTGCAGGAAGTCCGGCAAAGATTATTGCTAAAACAGACGAATACCTGAAGAAACAGAAAGAACAAATGGAAATTGCACCATGTTATGACGAAGATTTTACTTTGAGAGGCAAGCTCACAGAAGAAAAGAAACAGCAGATGCAGCAGGAATTGGAAGATAAGATAGGATACGTGGATTAGATATGGATGAGAAATTAGTAAGTGTGATTATACCAGCATATAACATTGAAGATTACATTGGACGATGCCTTGATTCTATAATTTCACAGACATACAAGAATCTGGAGATTATCGTGGTAGATGATGGATCAAGGGACCATACAGGAGAGATACTGGATAATTATGCAAAAAAAGATAGAAGAATCAAAGTAATTCACAAAGAAAATGGCGGCGTATCATCTGCAAGAAATAAAGGAATTGAAGCTGCAGAAGGGGATTATATAGGATTTATTGATGGAGATGATTTTATTGAGCCTGAGATGTATAAAATTTTGTTAGATCTTCTTGAGGAAGAAAATGCAGATATAGCACATTGTGGATATCAGATGGTATTTCCAGATAGAGTGGATTATTACCATAATACAGGAAAGAAGAAGATACAGACAACGGAAGAAGGATTAAAAGATCTATTATCAGGAGAGATGATTGAACCAGGATTGGTAAATAAGCTTTATAAAAAGGAACTGATAAAAAACTGTAGATTAGATGAAACTGTAAAAATCAATGAGGATTTGTTAATGAATTATCAGTTATTCAAATTATCTCAAAAATCTGTTTATTATGATATCACACCATATTCGTATATGATTAGAAGTAGTTCAGCTACAGGAGCCAATTCTTTGATCACAAAAAGAGAAGATTCTCTTCGTGTTTTAAATCAGATAAAAGACGATTGTATAAATAATAATTTATTATCTATTATATATAAACGATATATATATTTGTTAATGGCAATTTGCAGAGATGATTTGAAAGACAGATCATACATAGAATATCAAAAAAAGCAAAGAAAACAGTTAAAAAAAGAATTAAAAACAGATATATTTAAATCATGTATTCCTAAAAAATTAAAATATATGAGCTTGTTTTCCTGTTATCTTCCTCATATCATGAAAGTCATATATAAAATGTATGACTTGAAAACAGGAACATCAAAGAAATATCTGGTAAATGAGGAATAAGATATGGAAGAATTAATCAGTGTAATTGTACCAATTTACAATGCAGAAAAATATTTGAATATATGTATACAAAGTATTGTTGATCAAACGTACAGAAATCTACAAATAATTTTAGTTGATGATGGATCAACAGATTTGTCATTTGAAATATGTGATAATTGGGTAGAAAAAGATAGTAGGATTAAAGTTTTGCATCAAAAGAATCAAGGAGCAGCCATGGCAAAGAATAAAGGACTTGATTTGGCACGTGGGGAGTTGATTACATTTGTTGATAGTGATGATTGTATCAAAAAAAATATGTATGAAAAATTATATAAATTAATGAAAAATAAGCAATGTGATATAGTTGAGTGCAATTATCAGAGTTTTGAAAATGTTATTTTGAATGAACAAGATATAATAAAAGAAAAAATAGAAATTTGCAATAATATAAAGGCAATGGAATATTTGATTGATAATTCAAAAATTAAGCCAGTTGTTTGGAATAAATTATATAAAAGAAGTGTAATTAATAATACACGATTTCCAAAAGGAAGATATATAGATGATGAGTTTTGGATATATAAAGTAATAGATAAAGCAAATAAGATAGGTATTATAAATGATAAGCTGTATTTTTATCGACAACATCAGGCAAGTATTATGGGAAGAAAATATAACATAAAAAGATTGGATGCAGTGGATGCAATGAATGAGAGAATGTTGTATATAAGGGAAAATAAACCGGAATTGAAAGATAAAGCAACATTATCGTATATAGCAACTATTATGTATCATTATCAATGTTTAGATTTATATAGGAAAGAATTAGATAAAGATAAGAGATTTAGAAAGAAAATTTATAAAAGATTAAAAAAATTAGGAAAAAAAGAATTAAAAAAAGCATTAACATTGGTAAATAGTAAATATAAATTATGGTATAATTTATTTTGGCTATGTCCAGATGTAACTAGTAGGATACGAAATTATTTAAAGATAGGGTTATAAAATGAATGAAGTTAGTATAATTATTCCGGTATATAATGCAGAAAAGACATTGGGTAAATGCATAAATTCTATTTTAAATCAATCATATAAAGATTATGAAATTATATTAGTAAATGATGCTTCTTTGGATGGCAGTATAAATATTTTAAGAAAATATGAAAAAACGGATGAAAGAATTAATGTAATTAATTTAAAAAAAAATAGAGGGGTTTCTAATGCAAGAAATATTGGGATTGATGCAGCAAAAGGTAAATATGTTATATTTATTGACAGTGATGATTGGATAGAAAAAACTTATTGTGAAGAATTATATCAGCAAATTATAAACGACAAAATAGGGATCGCTATTTGCTCTTGGAGTGAGCATAATGTGCAAACGAATATGTCTATATTACATGATAGTGGAATTCGAAAACAAACAGAACTAATAAAAGTTGGAGAATTAATTAAATACTATCAAACAGGGTTAATAACACCATTATGGAATAAAATATTTATTGCAGATATAATTAGAGAAAACCGAATTGTGTTTAATGAGAAACAAAAAATAGGTGAAGATCTAAAATTTGTTTTAGAGTATTTAGAAGAAATAAAAAATCAATATAAAATTAGTATTATAAGTCAAAGTTTGTATAATTATATTTCAGGACAAGAAAATTCGTTAATGAAAAAATATGTATACAATATTGAATATATTTTAGAAAATATGAAGAGTTTAAAAAATATTATTAATATGGAGAATAGTGAATTATCAAAAATATATTGGAATTATGTTTACGATACATATGAGAGCTTGTTTTATTCGGTTGTTCAAAATAAAGAAATAAAATCTTTGAAAACTATTCAAGAATTGACCTCAAGTGATCAATTCAAAGAAATGATGAAGAATCATAATACAGGCAAACTAGATTTATTATATAAATATAAGATGTTATGGAAAATAAAAAAACAGTTGTATAAAGAAAAAATATGGAGTAAGTTAAATAAAAATGATAAAAAGTAAAGAAGATTTAAAGGAATATTTAAAGATAGAAAAGAATAACGCATATCCATATGGCAAAGGAATTAAATATAAACTACTGGTGAGGATAACAAAGGAGCATTATTATGAAATATGGAAATACATAAAATATCTTAGGAAGTCTGAATATTACATGAATACCAATAGAAATAAAAGTACTATTCGGTATATAAAATATTTATATTATGAACGTAAGAAGAATAAACTTGGAAATAAGTTAGGATTCTATATTCCTGCGAATACTTTTGAAAAAGGATTATTTATTGCCCATCATGGATTGATTATAATCAATCCTATGGTACATGTGGGTCAGAATTGTATTTTACATGGAGATGTATGCATAGGAAATAATGGACAAGACAATGGAGCTCCACAAATAGGAAATAATGTAGACATTGGAATAGGAGCAAAAATATTGGGAGATATAAAGATTGGAAGTAATATTAAAATAGGAGCAAATGCTGTTGTTGCAAAATCATTTATAAATGATGGAGGTACAATTATAGGGGTTCCTGGAAAATTGTTAGGGGGAAAATAAAATGAAAAAAATATATTTGTTTGGACATGCTGGAAGTAGTAATCATGGGTGTGAAGCAATTGTAAGATCTACCATTGAGTTGTTACATGCATGGAATAGAGAATATAAAACTATTTTGTGTTCAAAAGAAAAAGGAGAAGATGAAAAATACTTATTAAACAAAAAAACAGATATTATACAGGATCAATTATGTTTAAAAAGAAATTCTATTGATTATATAAAATTATCTTATAAAACTAAAATAAAAAAAGAAAAAGATGTGGATATTTCATTAAAATACAAAAAACTTATGAAGAATATGGATTCGTCTGATATATATATGTCTATAGGCGGAGATAATTATTGTTATGATTGGTGGGGACAGTTTGCATTAATGCATAATGAAGCAAGAAAAAAAACAGACAAAACAGTATTATGGAGTTGTTCTATTAACCCAGAGAGTGTAACAGACAAAATGAAAAGGGATTTAGAAAAATATTCATTGATTACTGCACGAGAATCTATATCATATAATGTTTTAAAAAAAATTAATAAGAATACATGGCTGATACCAGATGTTGCATTTCGGTTAAAATATAATAATCCTAATAGTTTGAAGAAGAAAGAAAAAACAGTGGGAATCAATTTAAGTCCATTGGTTTTAAAATATGAATCAGAACAAGGTATGGTAATGAAAAACTATTATAAATTAATAGAGTTTATTCTTGAAAAAACAAATATGAATATTTTACTAGTGCCACATGTTGTAGCATATCAAAATGATGATAGAGAAGTACTTAATATTTTATTTGAGAAATATAAGAAGACAAAACGGATTTCATTACAAGAAGATGCAGATTGTTGCATATTAAAAAATGTGATTTCTCAGTGTGATTTCTTTATTGGGGCAAGAACACATGCTACAATTGCTGCATATTCAACAGGTATACCAACACTTGTAACGGGTTATTCTAACAAATCAATAGGAATTGCAACGGATTTGTTTGGAAATTGGAAAAATTATGTTGTAGATATTCGAAAGGCTGAATCAGAAAATGAATTAAAAAACGCGTTTAAGTTTATTTTAAAAAATGAAAATCAGATTAAAATTCAATTGTTAAATGTAATGAGTGATTATAAAAAGAAAATTGATCAGATTAATATAGCACTAGATCAATTAACAGGTGACTATGATGATAAAAGATAAAATTATTAATTCTACATTTTTTCGTAAAATAATGCTTTATAAATCAATTAAGGTTAATTCGTTTAGACCAATAAGAAAAGGAATAACGAACAAAAAAAGAAAAACACAATTAATAGTTTCGCTAACGTCATATCCATTAAGAATAAATACAGTATATTTGACAATTCAATCACTACTGCATCAATCATGTAAACCGGATAAAGTTATATTGTGGTTGGCAGATAGTCAATTTGAAAATAGAGAGCAGGATTTGCCTAAAAATTTAAAAATATTAAAAAAATATGGACTTTCTATAGAATGGTGTGAAGATATAAAATCATTTAAAAAACTAATACCAGCATTAAAAAAATATCCGGATGCTATTATTGTGACAGCAGACGATGATCAATATTATCCAAAGACATGGTTAGAAGGCTTGTATCAGGAACATAAGAAATATAAAGAATATATTATGGATTATGATGTTACAAAACTTAAAATGTCAAAAAATGGACAACTGGTTAATGATGTTGGTGTGGCAGTGGAAAATCATAATGCAAGTTACTTTAATAAAATATTAGGGGGATATGGGTGTTTGTATCCGCCTAATACACTTCATTCAGAAGTCTTTCATAAAGAGATTTTTATGAAATATATCAACTTAAATGATGATATTTGGTTTTGGGGAATGGCAGTAAAAAATAACGTAAAAATTATGAGAATATTAAATGAAAAATATAAATATTGCATGACAGATCCTGAGAATCAATGGAAAAATTCGTTATGGAGTAAAAATTCAATAAATGATACATGGCTTATACAATTAAACAAAATGCTAGAAATTTATCCGGAGATTTATGATAATTTAAGAAATGAAAAAAAGTGAGAGGATAAATAGATAAGGGTGAAGAAATGGTTTCAATAATTGTTCCAGTATATAATGTACAAGATTATCTAAAAGATTGCCTAGAGTCAATTAGAAAACAAACATACAAAGATTTAGAAATATTATTAATTAATGATGGTTCAAAAGATAAATCAGGAGAAATATGTGATCAGTATTCAAAAATTGATTCAAGAATAAGAGTTTTTCATAAGAATAATGGTGGATTAAGCAGTGCCAGAAATATGGGATTGAATAATATAAAAGGAGAATATGTTTGTTTTATAGATAGTGATGATATAATTGACAATATGTTTATTGAGAAATTATTTCAGATAATGATAAAATATAATGTTGATATGGTGAAATCTAATTTTTATAAAAATGATCAAGATAAAATTAAAGATTCAAAAAAGGTAAAATTATTTTCACCAGAGGAAGCATGTTATGATTTTTTGTTTACAAAGTATAGCTTAAGGAAAGCAATGAAAAGTACATCTACAGATGCCTTATATAAACGAGAAGTTTTTAAAAATATTCGTTATAAAGAAGGTATTATAAATGAAGATACACAGATTTTCCCGAATATTATATTTGAATGTAATAGAATAGCGTATTATGACAGATCAATGTATTATTATAGAGAAAACGAAAATGGGATTATGCATTCAAAAATCAACAAGAAAAAAATTGAAAGTCTGAATATCTGGAAAGAAATATATACAACGGTTAATGAAAAAAGTAAGTTGGGATATGGGGTTATAGCTCAGTGGGTTATTAATTTAATATATTCTTATTGGGAAACTTATCAAATAGAAAATATAAAAGAAAAAGAAGAATATCAAAAATTAATCAAAAAAGTATTCCTTGAAAATAAAAAGTTATTTTATGCAGAAAAAATTGCATTAAAAATTAAAATAGGAATAAAGATTTTTGATATTTGTCCAAGATTCTTTTATTTAATAAATGATTATTTTCATTTAATATACTAAAAATTAAAATGGGAAGGAAAATGAAATGTCGAAAGAACGGTATGAAACAGTTATAGATGCAAATAGCAAATTAATTGATTTAAAATTAAAAGAAACATTTGGATATAGGGATTTAATATTTTTATTTGTAAAAAGGGATTTTATCTCCAAATACAAACAAACAATTTTAGGACCACTTTGGGCGATAATTCAGCCATTTTTCACAACAATTGTATTTACAGTTATTTTTGGAAATTTGGCTAATTTAACTACAGCGGATATAAAAATGAGTAGTAATCTGGTAATTCCAGGATTTTTATTTTATATGGCCGGAACTATCTGTTGGAGCTATTTTTCTACAACAATAACTACTACATCGAATACATTTATCGCCAATAGCAATATTATGGGAAAAGTATATTTTCCAAGAATGGTAATGCCGATATCATTGACATTATCAAATTTAATATCATTTGGAATACAATTTATAATGTTTTGCATTATATGGCTGTTTTATATTATTCAGGGAAATACGGATATGCATTTGTCTGGATATATTGTGTTATTGCCATTGCTTATTTTGCAGATGATTTTATTAGGAATGGGATTTGGAATAATAATTTCTGCGTTAACAACAAAATATAGAGATTTAGCAATGCTTGTGTCGTTTGGTTTGCAATTATGGCAATATGCAACACCTGTAGCATATGGTCTTGCGCTAATACCAAAAAGAATTCAATATCTATATTTGTTAAATCCGATTACGACAGTAATTACAACATTTAGATATGCTTTTTTTGGAGAGGGTTATTTTGAGATATCAACATTTATAACCAGTTGGATCATAACATTGGTAATTTTAATGATTGGAATTATTTTATTTAATAAAGTCGAAAAAACATTTATGGATACAGTTTAGTTGTGGGAAGAAGGTATATATGGAAGAGACAATTATAAAGATAGAACATGTGTCTAAGGAGTACCAGTTAGGAGCAATTGGTGGTACTACATTTAGAGAAGAATTACATAGATTAAAAGAATATAAATTAAATAAAACAGTTAAAGATGATAAGATTTTTTTGGCATTAAATGATATAAATATAGATATCAAAAAAGGAGAGGCGGTAGGAATCATAGGACATAATGGTGCAGGAAAATCTACATTGCTTAAATTACTATGTAGGGTAACAATGCCAACAAGAGGAAAAATTTCTTATAATGGACGAATTGTATCTATGTTAGAAGTTGGAACAGGATTCCATCCGGAATTGACAGGACGTGAGAATATTTACATGAATGGTGCGATTCTGGGAATGAATAGGAAAGAGATTGATTCAAAATTGGAAGAAATCATTGAATTTTCTGAATGTAGAAAATTTATTGATACTCCGGTAAAAAGATATTCATCAGGAATGTATGTAAAATTAGCATTTTCAGTGGCAGTGCACTTAGATGCGGATATTATGATCATGGACGAGGTGCTAGCAGTAGGAGACATGCAATTTCAAAAAAAATGTTTAAAGAAGATGAGAGAAGCAGCAACTAAAGAAGGAAAAACAGTATTATATGTTAGTCATAATATGTCAACAATTGCACAGCTATGTGATAGATGTATTGTGTTGGATAGAGGACAAGTTAAATTTGATGGTGATGTTTCAAAAGGAATTAGAATCTATATGGAAAATGGAAATGATATGCAAATCAAAAAAACATATATAGATTACAAAAGACCAGAATGGCTTATAAATGATGATATGAGGATTTTAGAATCGAAATTTTTAAATAAAGACAATAATATATTTGTAGATGATGAAAAAATATATATGAAATTAGTATGGAAAAATAATCGTAATATATCTGATTTGTGTGTGAGATGGGAGATAAATAATCAGGAAGGAAATCCTATAGGATCATCATTATTAGAAAATTTTTATTCAGGAGAAGAAGGTACAACTGGAGAAATAATTTTAGAATATGATTTTCCACAATTAATGGAGGGAAGTTATACATCATATATCACATTCTATAATAAAGATCAATATGGGGATAATATGGATCTTGATTGTGTAAATGGATTATCTTTTGAGAAAAAGATAATTAAAAATCATAATATAACGTGGAATGAAAAACATTGGGGAAATATCAAATTTGATGATCCTATAGCAAGGAGAAATAACTAAGATGGATAAGATAAAAAATATAAAAAAATAGTATTATTTTATTAATAATATATTGCATTGCATTAATATCTGTATTACAAAGTAATTATAATTATATCGATGATATGGGGCGTGTTGTATGGGGATATACTGCATGGGGAAAAGGTTTTAGTCGGTGGTTATCTGATATAACATCATATTTTGTACATGCAGGTTTTTACCTGTCAGATATTTCACCATTGCCACAAATATTAGCGATTATAATAATAATTATATCAAGTATATTGTTACTTTATATAGTAACAGAGAAGGAAACAAATAATATATGGGAAATAATAGCAGTAGTTCCTTTGGGATTATCTCCATATTTTTTGGAATGTTTATCATATAAATATGATGCACCGTATATGGCACTATCTGTTTTAGTCTCCATAATACCAGTATACATATATATAAAATTAAAAAAATATTATTGCATAACTTCTTTTGTTGGAACGATGATGATGTGTTTGACATATCAGGCGGCTTCAGGAATATTGCCGATGCTTACAGTGTATGTTTGTTTAAAAAAATGAAATAAAAAAGATGAAATAAGGGAAATATTTAAATTTTTAATTATGACATTAGTTGGATATGTAGCGGGGTTAATGATATTCCGTAGTTTTATTATGCAACCCGTTGATGATTATGTTTCAAGTACAATTGGTTCTCCTAAGATTTGGATACAAAATTATATTAGATATTTTATAAATATTGGACAGGATTTAAAGAAAATATGGATATTGTTGATTATTCTTATTTCTTTTGGATTTGTTTACGGAAGTGTAAGAAATACACAAAGGAAAAAGATTGTTAGTCTAATATATTCAAGTATTGCATTAACAATGATGTTGTTATTAATGTTTGGAGTATATCCATTGTTGACTAAGCCATCCATGAATGCGAGAGCAATGTTTGGTGCAGGAATATATATTGAGATTATTAATGTGGCAGCAGTTGATTTATTGGAGAAAAGTAAGATAATTAAATTGTTTGTTACCATTTTAATGTATAATTTTGTGGTGCTAGCATTGACATATGGGAATGCATTGACTGAGCAAAATCAGTATGATGATTTCAGAATTCAAGAAGTAGTGAATGCGTTAAATAATACCAAATATCTAAAAACAGAAGATAAGAAAAAAATACAGGTTGAAGGAAGTGTTGGGTATGCACCAGCTATTAAGAATACAGTATGGGAATATCCAGTATTAAAGAAGTTAATTCCGATAACATTTCAAGGTAATAATTGGTCATGGGGAAGCTATAAATTATTATGTTATTACAATATAAAAAATATTATACCAAATGGAAAAACAGATTTAAAAAAGAAAAAACTAAAGAGATTAAAAGAGTCTGCTAATTATACAATTTTAGGAGATCAAAAAAACATACTGATAAAATTAAGATAGAATAGAGGGGGAAGAATGAAAATTACTGAGAATGAACATTGTGTTGGATGTACAGCGTGTGCTAATAGTTGTCCAGAACATTGTATTACTATGGAAAGTGATAGAGAAGGATTTTATTATCCTCAAATTGATGAGAAAAAATGTTGTAATTGTAATTATTGTAAAAAAATTTGTCCAGTATTAAATAAGAAAAAAACAAACAAAGAAAATCATGCATATGCAATAATAAATAAGGATAATAAGATTAGAATGGAAAGTACATCGGGAGGGTTCTTTTCAGTGGTTGCCATGTATATTTTAAAAAAACAAGGAATTGTTGTTGGAGCAGAATATGATAAACAATTTAATGTAAATCATATTGTAGTAGAAGACATAAAGGATCTTTATAAGCTAAGAGGAGCTAAATATACGCAAAGTAATTTAGGAAGTATATTTCAAATAATAAAGGAAAACTTAGTCAATGGTCGTAACGTACTTTTCAGTGGAATGTCATGTCAGGTGGCAGGATTAAAAAATTTTCTTGGGAAAGAATATGGAAATCTTTTATGTATAGATTTAGTTTGTCATGGGGTACCATCACCTAAAATTTGGACAGAATATATAAAGTATAGAGCAGAACAAGATAATAAAGGTATGTATCCAGAATTAATAAATCTTAGATCTAAAAAAACAGGATGGAGTAATTATTCATATTCAGTACAATTTGTATATAACAATGGAAAAGAATACTTAAAGAGTAGTGGAGAAGATCCATTTATGAGGGCATTTATTTCAAATTTATCTATAAGACCATCATGTGCAGAATGTAAATTCAGAGGAATTGACAGAGATAGTGATTTTACATTGGGTGATTTTTGGGGAATTTGGAATCAGGATAAATCTATGGATGATAATAAAGGAACTTCATTGGTATATGTACATACTAAAAAAGCAATGCAAGTGTTAAATGATATAAAAGAGGAAGTTTCTATGAAGGAAATGGATATTGATAAATCATGGATAGAAAATCCAAGTGTGACGAATTCTGTTGAACTTCATCGTAACAAAGATTTATTTTATCAAGAAATTGACAAGAAAGAAAAAGAGTTTAAAGTTATTGTCGATGAAATTCTGGGAGAGGTAAAGAATGAAAATAATAATTACGTAAAATCAAAGATAAGTTGTTTGATGCATAGATTTATGAAGAGGAGAAGATAAAAGATGTTTATATTTGCAATATCACTAAGAGCTAAATCGACGACAAAGTAAGTGGTATTGTAGGTCTAGTGTCTGCGATGCATGTTACAGGAAATTAGGTTATTAATAGTGTTATAGCTGTATGTATCGCATTTTTGTTTGCGGTTATATTAAATAGAATATCAAAAAGAATTCAGAAAAGTAGGCATATATGAATGTATTAATGGATGAGGGAATCAAAATAATAACAAAAAATGTAGGTGAAGGAGCTTTAAATTTTATATAAAAATTTATTGGTAATAAATTTCGGGAATCATTAATAAATACGGAACGTGTATTTGAGTTGTACTTAAAAAATTCGGAATTAAGGTATAATAAAATAAAAACATTAGCAGATATAGCAGAACCAAGAGTATTGGAAGGAAGAAATGGAATATATGTAGATGTATATGTAAAATATAAAGATAAAAAAATATATACAGATACAGTTGAAGAGCTTATGAAAATAAGTAATAATATTATAATTTTAGGAAGTGGTGGAACTGGAAAATCAATGTTAATGAGACATTTGTTTGTGAGTACGCAACGCAGAGGAAATTATATTCCAATTTTAGTAGAATTACGAAAAATGACTAATGTTGATGAATCTGATGCATTGTTTAAAATGATACATAAAAGCATTGAAGAATTTGACGTGAAGTTAGATACAAATCAATTTGAATATAGTTTACGCTCAGGAAAGTATTTATTACTGTTTGATGGATTGGATGAAGTTAAGGAACTGATTCGGTATAAAGTAGAAAAGCAGATACAAGAATTAAGCAAAAAATATCCCCAAAATAAATATATAGTGTCATCTAGAAAAGATGGAATGGATTTTAAAGAATTAGAAACTTATACAGAAGTAAAAGCACTTCCGTTAGATAAAAGTCAGGCTGTTGAATTAGTTAATAAGATTGGAAAAAACAATAATCAAACAAGAGTATTTTCAAAACTATTATTTGATGAGTTATATGAAAAATATATGGATTTTGCATCAAATCCATTATTACTGACAATGATGTATATTACGTTTATTGATAATAACATAATTCCAGAACAGTTAATAGAGTTTTATGAGGCTTCATATGATGCGTTATACAAAAGACACGATGCGAATAAATATGGTGTATTTAAAAGAAATTATATATGTCTTTTTGACTATCTTTTTATATCTTCTTAAATGTCCGCAAAGCCTTATTTTATCGGCTCTACGGG
>PPYF01670200.1_pt1 | contig 77163 bp, 75 predicted proteins | sample 1559871 | NCBI WGS metagenome assembly PPYF01 (sample SAMN08240021, study PRJNA423297) | Human gut metagenome, whole genome shotgun sequencing project.
GTAGTCAAAAGACTACTCTGTTGTGGCTCCCCCAACTGGGCTCGAACCAGTGACATCATGATTAACAGTCATGCGCTCTCGACTATGTATATTCATATACCTGTCAAATGCAGTAGATAAACCTTTTATATTCTTATTGCACTCTGTTTTATAATTTAATTATATCAGTTGAAATTTTCAATGTCAATTATCTCAAAAACTGCTCATATGAAGAGTCCATCAGGATTTGTACTGAGTATCCCTTGCCTACCAAAATTTCTTTGAATAGTTTGCATAGTATCATTCTCTGTCTTTCGTTAGGCGCATTATCAAACTCGTCAGCCCAACTCACAAATTCTTCATAATAGTAATCAATTTTGCTCATATCGTTTTCTTTGTTGTTAAGCTGATTCTGCTTTTCTGCAATTAACTGTACATTATCTGCAATTTTACTTTTAGTAGTTTCAATAGCCATTGAAAGTATATCAGGTGTAAATTTGCTGTCACCTAATAAAGAATTTGCAATTTCTTCTGTCAGTTCACCGAGTTTTCTTTTCAGGGTTTCAATTTCCCTGTTCATCCTTTTGATTTCAGCTTTTATTTGTGAAATCTGCGTTTTGTACTTTTTCTCTATAGCCGCATCTTTTGGTGTGGCTTTAATTTTGTCAAAGCATTTATGCAATGCCTCAAGCACAATTTCATCAATCTTTGAAGCCGAATACACAGATTGGCCATCGCATTCATTGCGTTTCATTGCTTTTCCTGAACACATATATCGATATCTTCTTCCTCCGTTATGAACCGTGCCATCTTTAGTTTTATATTTATCAACAAAACTGTTGGCACACAATTTCTTTCCACAGTGAGCACAGTAAATATTACCGCCAAGCATTGTTGAGGATTTGGCAGTTCTTGAAATCTGCGTTTTCTCATCGTTAGTGTATTTTCTCTGTGCAAGAATTTTTTGTGCTTCATCAAATACCGAATCATCAATAATCTGTAATTCAGCAACTCTTTTGGAGGTTACACCTCCCCTTTTGTAAAAACCACAGTATATAGGATTTTGAAGTATTCGCTTAATTGTGTTTGATTGAAACTTTGCACCGTTATGAGTCAACATTTTTCGGTCATTCACATACTGAGCCATAACATACGAACCATAACCGTCTTTGACTGTCTTTTCGAAAATGGTTTTTACCATTTCCTTTTCTATCGGATCAATTTCAAGGGTAAGAAGTTCTTTCCCTCTCTTATTAACCACTCCGCTTTTAACAAGCTTGTAACCGAAAGGAGCACATCCGCCTGTGTAAATTCCATCTTCTACAAGTTGATGGAGGCGAGTTTTTACACGCATTGATGTTTTCCGACTTTCGCCGTTTGCCTGCCAAAAGCGTATGTAATTCATCAGCTTATCAACATGGCTGTCCATTCTCTGTTCGCCCTCGTTGACACTCCACACTTCTATGCCGTGCTGAATGAACCACTCGACAACGAACGGGGTTTCATTATCAATTCTGCCGATTCGATCAAACATAAATACAAGAAGAACATCGAATTCTTTATTCTCCGCAGCAGTTTTGAGTTCCTGTACGGCATCTCTATCTTTTGCTGAAACCTTAAAGCCTGAAACGCCTTGTTCCTGAAATTCTTTCTTAATTACCCAACCGGGCTGATGTTCAGCAAACTCTCTGCATGATTGCTTTTGCATTGGTATGTCATTTTTATCAACCTGACCTTTGGTTGATACTCTGTATAAGCAGTAAACTGTTTTCATCATTGCTATTTGTGTCGGCTTTGTTGTTATCATTTTAACCTCTCTTTCTAATTCATACCGACACTATCATTAGTTTGAGTTGAGATTTCTCTCAACAAGTATTATATCAGGATTATTTAATATATCCAGACCAATATCGGTATAATAATTAATTTTTCGCATAAGAAAAGCCTTGCAAGTTTTTACGCTTACAAGGCTTAAATCTTGTATTTATTTACTGATTAAAAAATCTTTCCAATCATCATTTGGAAATCCCATTAATTCTTTTTTAACATGCGGATATTTATCGAATAGCAATTCAATAGTATCTACAAACTCGCACCAATGTCTGTCATTTGGCAATAAATGTTTTAAACATAAAAGAACAGCATATATTCTAATATTGCCAATTCCTTTTTGAGTATAATTTCTATACAAAATCGGAGTTTTCGAAAAATTTATATTATAAAGTCTACCGTAGTGAGCACAAACATTCCGTATGAATGCTATATACTCAATCCAACTTTCAAAGTATGTATACCCCACTCCATAGGAGTTTGCAATAGCTTTCTTATCAACATTTTGCATATTTTTATAAAACTTTGAAAGTGTTCCGAAACTAAATAATTCAACCAAGGCATACATAGGAATTTTTCCATCAATATAGTTATTCTGAAAATTCTGCACAAACGGTGTCTTATTACTTCTGTTTATTTCTTTTTGTATTTCTGACATTGTTGAATGATAATAATTTTCATTTTTAAAATTGTTTTTATCTTCGTATCCGAAATTACCATAAGTTAATGAAAAATAGTTTCCTAATCTACATCGCAGATTGATTTCTACTCTTTCAATTTGAGCGAATAATAATTGTCGGAAGTTCGCATTAAAAAGGTATAGTTCAACAATTTCATCAAAAGTTGTACCTTCGATATATTTTGAATTATTCTGTTTTAAACCTAAACCAAACGCCTTAATAAGTCTAAAATATGACACATCGTTAAGAAAATCTTTTGCTTTATCCTCGTCGTTAATTATCAGTCCTAAAGACTTTAGATTTTCTATTTGTTCATCAATAGTCATTGGTGGCTGATGCTGTTTTAATGCCATAGCTATAATTCTCCGTAAAATTAAACGACCCGACGTGGTACGCATCGTTGAGAGGCGTGTCGGGTTCTGTTAATATTATTATATGAGATTATTTGAAAAAAGTCAACCAAATATTTTAATTTTTCCAAATTATGCATGACATTATCAAACTATATTATATATGCATCAAGCAAATACTCTTCAATCTAATATATAGTAATTTTGTGATCCTTTTCTGAAATCTAACAATACTAATGTTACAATACATCTGTGACATTACACACCCTATTTTCATATGCATCAAGCAAAAGTTCTTCAACCTGTTTCAATGCATTTGAATTAGAATGTTTCATAAAGTAGATTTTCGCATTATGCCCTTCCAACTCAATTATATGGTTCTTATCAACATAATCTCTATCTTCCATTCTTTCAATCATTTTTCTCTTCCTCCTCTTTTACATTGTGTAAACTTTCTAAAACTTCATCATTCTTTGATGCAATATTACAAAGGCACATTACCACTACTCCGATAAATGCACCGATAAACAAACCTATAAAAATACCAATCATTAGTTATCCCTCCTGTATTTTGAGAAGCCTAAACTTATAAGCAATCCTGTATCTATTTTGTTCAAAGATTTTTGAGTTATCTTCCCCATCTTTTTCTGTAATCTGCTTTTATCAATTGTCCTCAACTGTTCAAGCAGCGCAATGGATTTTTTAGGAAGATCTGCTCCTTTTACATTTATGTGTGTTGGTAATTTTTGTTTTCTTGTTCTGCAAGTTACTGGAACTACTATTGTTGTAGGGCTGTAAAGGTTGCCTATATCATTCTGAACAATAATTACAGGACGACAACCGCCCTGTTCGCATCCAATAACAGGATTGAGGTCTGCATAATAGACTTCTCCTTTTTTAACTATCATAATATTTCCCTCCGTTTAATATGTAACGACAGCAAGTGTAATCAATCACTTGCTGTCTATCAATCGTTTTTAGCAATCATCCGTTATGATTCAACCATATGGCGAGTATAGGCGAACCGCAAATCAGACTTTTATGTTTTAATAGCAAAAGGCGGAACAGCTATATATTCAAAACTGAACCGTTAGATTTTGTTTTCTGAAACAAATATGACTTTTGCCCTTTGATTAGTATTTATTCTCTATATCCCCTAATCGGGAACACATCAGACAGTTGTGCATACAACTTCATTGGAATCTCACCACCCTGAGGATCTCCCAGAGCCGCCCTCGTATGTTGCGACGGTTTTATCACGCTCGACTTTCGACCGGACGGAAGTATCATTATCCCCTCTGCCTGTCATCGCCCTCTTTGTATTTGCCTTACAAAGTCAGAGTCCTAAAGTCCTTTACAGGAGTTTGCTCGTGTAGCTTGCCCATTCCGAACAGCAGAAGGAAAGTATCTGATGTGCTGATATTCTATTTTCAAGGTTCACGAAAAAGTAATTACTGCTTTTTCTCACTTGTATAGGGGAAGATATCAGCGTTTTGATACCCCTATTTCAAAATTTTCTTTAGTTTGTTTAGAATTTTATGCTTTTTACGATGCAAAACAGGCTGCGAAACGCCAATTTTTTCAGCACATTCTCTTTCTGATAAACCTTCATAAAAGATCAGACAAATGATTCTGCAATCTGTTTCATCTAACTCTTTCAATGCCTTATGTAATTTATCTACAAGAATTTTTCTTTCAATATTCTCCTGCATATTATCAGAGTCATTAACAAATTCTCTAAAGTTTTCATAAGCATTATCCTGACCACCTATAAGGCTACTCATCTGTATTTCATGCTTAAAGAAACTTCTATCATTATCTTTTATGTTCCATCCTGTTCTTTTGTAAGTTTGTGCAACTTCAGGATTCACATAGACGTCTTCTAACTCATTTGTGAATGTGTTAAAAACAAGAACCTTTATTTTTTCAACTTTATCCATAACTACCTCCGAATTAAATTTGATTTCTTGATTCTCAAATTTTTCCGGAGGCGCTCTTGCCATTTTCATATATCCACCTTCCTCTCTGGACATAGAAGTGGATATAAAAAAAGACTATGCACTTACGAAGTACATAGTCACAATCGAATTACTCTAGGCGCAATCAAATAATGGTACTTCGTTACCGTTTAAAAATATTTTTTAAAACGATATGAAATATCCACTCCACTGTACACTTAGAGCGTATATAATTTTTAAACTAAGAAGCAATAAATCTTCTTATTCTTACACTTCTCTTTTCATAATCCTAATTTGCAAGATGTTTTTGAGAAGTAAAGCACTATGATAACTGAAAAAAAGATAACAATTATCAGTACTGCATATTTTTGATTTACCAATTATAACAAATCTTTTATGAAATAATTGTCGAACGAATAAAACGTGTCAAAATATGTTTGTCGAACAAAATTATGTTTTGAGATACTGTGCATTTTCTCGCAGAAAAAAGCCGAACTCTAACTCACAAAAGGTACTTACCTCTTGTTTTGCTAAAGTTCGGCTTTTAGGCACTTCATCAAATAATTATAAACCACTGCATATTACAATAATTTAAGATAATATTCTGTTTTTCATAATATAATTATTTACACACTTTATTCTATTCAACCCATCAAAATCTATTGTTAAAAGGAAACAATTCCGATTAATTACACAACAATAATTCGTAATATTGCTTGTAGTACTTTAAATATTTTTCATTAGTTTCAATATCCGCACCCATTCCTAAAAGAATCCCTGCTATTATACTCCTATGACATAAATTTTCATCTTCACAGTAGCAGCAAATAAAAATATCCTTTGTTTTACTCTTTACACAAAGGCTTTCAAGCATATCCTTTATCTCCACATTTTCGGATAAATCTTTTATAAAGCTAGGAACATAAATATTGTCAAACCAATCTTTATCAAATTCCCCATTATGATATTCAATCCTATACTTTCTAAAAAGCTCTTTTGACGGGCTTAGTTTTGCAACTTGTACTGCATAAGGAGGAACTTCATCAGCAGATCGTACAATCATCAAATTTTCATCATATAATGGATTCATTTCATTTACATTTCCAACTTTTATCATATATTCTCCCATATAAAATAGTTTACTTAAGATTATTAATTTCTAATGTTTAACAATAAAACTCTTTCATATCATCAAGCCTTAACAACATTGGTGACAGTCCAGCTGCAGCTCCTGTATCAATATCAATCCACGTGTCAGTTACTACAGCCTTTCCCTTATATTCTTCCCCATATCGGAATGTTGGAGTGTGCCCGAAAACTGTTGTTATATCATCAAAATATCTGTCAGAAATTTTCGGTCTGTTCCAAAGAAAATCCTCATCGGAATATTCCGAGAACTTCTTGTTTTTGTCAAAAGAACCAATTCCGCTGTGCGTTAACAGAAAATCTCTACCGCTAACCGAAACCGTTTCATACACAGGTGCATCAAGCAAGTAATCGACTATGTATTTGTTTTCCTCCGGTCGATTATTATACAGAGAATTTATTGTAGTTCTTCCGCCGTTTGCCATCCACGTTGAATATAAATCCAGTTTTTCGCCTGTTAATTTTCTTATATTTTCCTCTGTAATTTCATCAAATAAAAAGTCGCATGACAACATCATTGCCTCGTGATTACCTAAAATAAGTTCTATATTTGGTTGTGCCATCAACCATTTTAAAATTTTAATGCCGTCCTCTCCTCTGTCTATCACATCCCCTAACACAAAGCAATAGTCAGTATCAGAGAATCCGACTTTTTTGAACATTTCTTTAATTTTATCCATCGGATAGCCGTGCCAATCCGAAGTTACATAAATCATTTTAACATCTCCGATAAATTAGAATTTTTATTTAGTTTGAATTTTCTGAGCAAAGTTTCTTTAGAATTCATTGATGACCCTTTGTTTTGTTAAAAACAGCAAACCCAACTCTGCAACATAAAAGAAACTCTCTTTCTTTATGTATTATTAACATAATTCTTTTTCATCTGTTCTAAAAGCTGCATAAGTATTCCACCGCAAGTATCTCCGAGAGTATTCATGTCTTTATCTGTATCGTGTGTAAAATCATAAACACACTTTACCTGTTGTTTGTATTCGCCGTTAAGAATAGGAACAAGCAATTCAGATGTAATTTCAGCATCATACAGAGCATTATGAACTTTCTTTGCATCGAACTTAATATCAAAGTATTTGATTGCTTCACGCAAGGGCATATGCTTTCTATCATCCGCAAGATTCATAAGTCTGGGAAAAACTTTCTGAAAATCAATCCATTTTTTCATATTGTCAGGGAACATAATATTCTTGAACTCACATTCGTTCTTTATCTGAATTAAATCATTATCACTCCAGCTATATATTCTTGTTGACGTGTCGTCACCTATCCAAGAAACAAAATTATCAAGAGCATATTTGAATGTTTCTGCCTTCATTGTTGAAGACGATTTTATTCCCGTCAATTTTGTTATGTACGGCGTTACCTGATAATTAAATTCAGGTTTAACGAAGCAATCAAAGGTATCAATAATTTCAAAATTCTCATTGAGTTTTACTGCACCAATTTCAATTACCTCTTGTTTTAATTCTTCATATATTGCCTTATTTTCCTGTGATACAGGGTTCATTTCCAAATCCAATACGATATGATACTTATACATTTTTAAACCTCCTCGTAACTATTTATCAAGTAATGTTCTTGCAATTAAATCAACATCATATTTTTCTCCCGCATTACACGAAAAATATCCAATATGAATTATAATCTTATCATCATAAAAGCCTGTAGGTGTAATCTGATAAAATTCAGACAGTTTACAGATTCTTTTAATTTTATTTACCTCATCTACTGAAACTGCCTTATCTACAAAAGAAAATATAGCAAGATGATGCTTTTCAGAGAGAGTCTTTATATAGTCGTACAGAAGGAAATCCACATCCAACTCGGTACATTCTATTGATATTGTATCAAACTCTATCAAATTGGTAAAGACTCTGATGGCCTCATCAAAAGATTTTCTTAATTTTTTATCTTCATTTTTTCTGTCAATTTGATTTATATATGTGTTTATTTCATTTTTCACATCTAAAGAATTAGATTTTATTACTTTCATCTGTTAAACCTCCAAAGTAAATAGTGAGCAGAATTTAAAACATATGCATAGCAATTTTTAGAGAGTTAAAAATTCAGCCAAATAAAAGCCCTTATAATTAGGTTGTTAACTTAATTATAAGGGCTTTTGAACACTTTATGTGATTTTCATTTACATAATAAACTAATTACTGTTATGGAGAACTTCTCAAAAAATTTATTGAAAGCTAATTTGCCTTGTTATCATTTTTAGACTCTATTCTTAATTACATTCTCTACATAGTCTAAAACGGCATTGGCTACCTCACGACGATACGGCCTGTCATGTGAAACAACGCCTTCATAAACTGGAACCAAATTATTCTTCTCTGCCAATCTATTCAGAAGATTTACATTCCCGAGCAAAGCATTGTGATACATAGTTCTTGCCTTATCAAGTTCACTGACCTTTTCTTTGAAAGTATCTCTATTTATGCAACTATTTGAATGCAGTTTCATCCATAATTCTAATTTGAATATTTTATTATGATAATCCTCAAATGATTCTAAACATCTTTCGATAATGCCAAGGACTTTTTCGTCATCTTTATTTATCTCAATCAGTTTTTTGATAGTATTCTCGTTAAACATAAAATCATCCTCCATATAATTTTATATATTTTTGAATTGCCTATGCTTAACAAAGCTGTGTAAAAAGCTTTGCAATCATTAATAATTTAATTATACTTCAAATATTTAGTCCTATATATCATCAAACTATTGCTAATTTTATCATGTTAGTATAAATTTTACAATATGTAATAAGGCCTTGGCAGCCGATTTAATGTCGGCTGCCGTTGAAATTGCACTATGTTTTACCACAAGCTCCAGAACCATCTGTGTGCTGCTCCCATCGCCTCCCAGAAACTATGCCACATAATTTTCACCTCCATAACATAATAGCTCTTAATTGTAATTAAATGCGATCATTTGGTTATATACTGCAAATCGGAATGAATTGAATACCCTGTGCTTCCTGATGTCATAGATGTGATACCTCTGTTAAAAGCGGTTTTAGAAGCTGAATCAATAATCAAAAAATTCTTTTCAGACAATGAATTAGCGTTAGTTACATCCTTATATCCAACAACACAAACATAGTGTCCTGTTGAACCATTGCCCTTAACTCTTACAACAGCAGGCTTATTGTTATTGATGCTGTTATACAGAGCCTTTAAAACAGCCTGTTTATTAGATCCTTTATGTGAACTGTACTTTGCCTTGCTCCAATCCACTGTATAGCTATATCTTCCCTTGGAAGGAAGGTATCCTACACTGTACTCAGTCCATTTATGCGATTTACCATCAAGAATATCCATACAATATGCCAATGCATAACATCCACACGGTCCGCTTACACTCTGATAACCCGTTGACTTGATATAACTCATATTAACATTAAGCTGTTTTGAGGAATTATTATTCGAAGTTGTGTCAGAATATCCCTTGTTTTTCAGAACGCTTACCATTTTTGTTCTAGTCGCAGGACCAAAGGAACCATCCTGTGATAAGCCATACTGTTTCTGAAACTTTTTTGTTGCTGTTTTACACGCAGGGCCAAAAGAACCGTCGATAGATAGCTTAGCGTTAATAGCAATATTTAAAGATTGCTGAACCCATTTAACATCATTACCCTTCATAGTAGGATTTTTATAGTAAATAGCTCTGGTTGGTGTTGATGAGTAATCCCATGGACTTTTAATTGCTGCCGAAGCAGGTATTGCCGCTGTAACAAACATTGTGCACAGAGTTGCGATAGTAAGTAAAACTGATAATAATTTTTTCATTTAGAATCTCTCCTTTTTTCTTTACTTTCATTTAAGTTGACTTTATATAATTACTATATAGTTACATACATCTTAAGGCCGTCCTCTACACCTATTCATAAACTTCATCTCCTTAAGTATTTGTTATTATAATTGATTTTTGGATTTGTTTGTGATTTCTTTTCATCACTATTTGATTGCGTTTTGTTTCCGCTGATAATATCGTAACACATTTCAAAAAAAGCACTAGGTAAATAGTTTATCAACATGCAGATGCTAAATACGATAATTTAAAAATAGAGTCAACGCTCCAAGAATTTGCACAATCAAATTTTTTGATATAATCCTTTTTGTTTTTCTTCTTAATAAAGTAATCAGCTATAAGGAATGTAGGCTCGCCATTTTTCATAGAATATGAATAAAGAATTCTCAATTGCATATTTGATTTCTGAGATTTAAATGTAAAAAAGTCACCGTGTTTGTCATATTTAACCTTGTCATCATTGAATATATGATTAAAAGTTACTCCCTGCTGTTCATACATTCTTATCCGCTCATAAAGCATATTAAGCGAATCTACAATTGCTTTACGCACCTCTTTTGATTCCTTGCTATAATCCTTCTTATAAACATAAATTTTCATTAAAATAACTCCCTTATAATTAAGTTTGTATCTTAATTATAAGGGAGCCTTGAAATAACATGTGGTTTTTATTATTTATTCGATATTTGCCGTTATTACAAATAGGAGGCAAAAGTTAATAACATAATAAAACTCCAATCCTTTTCAATAAAATATCGTTAATTCTATAACCATTACGATCTAATTGGCAAACACTCAAAGCAACTCACTCATTAACTTTAATAATGGTCTAATAATATATCTATTTCGAACACATGGTGTTCTTACTGTACCTTGCAAATATCTGTTATGAATACAACCACCAAGACAAATAGGGAAATATTTACATTCTTTACAACACTCTATATTGCTTGGATACTCTAAGAATTTTTCGTCATTTTCCCAATCTTCTAAGTTCGAGAATTCTTGAATACACGAATGTAAGGAACCGTTTGGAGCAATTACTACTGTATCAGACTTAGTTGCAAAACATCCGCATGTTTTTGGATAAGGAAAAGAATCAACTAAATTACTATATCCCGTCTCATTTAGAATCTTGAACACATTATAAAATAATTCTTCTTTATCATCGTCACAAATATATGTTTTATTTATATAGAATTCTTTTGGGAACAAAAACGTTGGAAATAGATTAAAATTCTTGAATTCAAAAAAAGGCTCAACTATTTGCAATATATTACCAAAATCATTCTTATTATTGTTATCTAGGTGTATTCTCAAATTTACATATACATTATTCTGTAATAATGTATATATTGCTTTAAATGTTGAGCGAAAAGCGCTCTTGCCGTTTAAACTAATATTTTTCCTTTTGTTATGATCATCTTCAACACCGTCAATAGTAATGTGTGCAGATTTTAGATTCCAATCATAAACAGCTTTATTTATTAGGTCAGGAGTAAAAAGCGTAGCGTTAGTTGTTATGGACGATTCCCACTGCTTGTCTTTTAAATTTATTTTTGCTTTTATTGCTTGAACAATTCTATCAATTTCAGTTACACATAGAAGAGGTTCTCCCCCATACCAATCCAAAACAAAATTATCTTTATCTTGCACATTTGTAACTAAATAATTAACAACATCACTAATCGTTTTCTCACTCATAGTTTGTTTGCAATAATCTTCTTCGTAACAATAAAAACATTTTGCATTACAAGCTGTAGTTGGAATTATAGTAAAAACACTCGGTTTTTCTTTATTTGAAGATTCAATCTTTGCAACATAATCAATAAATTCTTCTGTGCTTTCAGGCACTAAAAAGCCATTATTTACTAACTGAACTTTCTGAGAATTTGAAAAACACTCAATTCTATCTATCCCTTCAGAAGTTTTTAGTAGTGCTCCTGTCGCTGTATTAAATATAAGATGATTTTCGCCTGATACTTCTTCGAGATTATAAAACGATGGTATGTATTTTACAGTAGAAAGATAGTCTTTTTGAAACTTTCCTTTTCTCAATATTTTCAACGCTAACACTTCTTTCTGGCAATAACAAGTCCATGATTTGAACTACCCAGAATAGAACGTTCTCTACATGTAAGTCTATGGTAATTCATCCATACAGAAAATGCCTTATCATCTAAATTGTTAATAACCGACTGAAAAGCAATACTTTGCCCATCAGTAGCTAAATGATCAATAATATCTAGATTATTCAATTTTAGTTTTGCTTCTATCTCATCAGGTGTATAATAGTAGTTATCTGTCCAAAAGCACAAATTGTCGTCAGAAGAAATCTTTTTGTCATTAATTATTTTCTCTACCAATTCTGACGAAACTCTATTAGTATCTCCCCTAATAACACAAGGAAACACAGAATAAGGGCTTATATATGCAAAAGCTATTATTCCATCTTTTTTTGTTACACGAACACACTCATTTATACAAGTCTCTTGATCCTTCTCAGAAATCAGATGATATAGTGGTCCTAAGCACAATGTTAAGTCAAATTTTCTCGAATCAAATCTGCTCAAATCAGTTGCGTTACCAACAACAGGTGTTATAGGTATATTTTCATTTACAGATAACTCATGTAACCTATTAATATGTTTAGGAACTATATCCAAAGCAATAACCTCTGCACCCATTTTGGCATACATCAATGAATAAATACCTACTCCACAACCACAATCTAAAATTTTCATACCAGGAAAGATATACTTTTCCAACGACTCAACAGTAGAAAGATACTCAACTCTTCTTGCCTGAGTGCTCTGCAATCTGTTTTCTTCATCAATCTCATTATAAGAATTTATTAAATCAAAATGCATTTATTTCCTCCCGTGCTTAATACGCACACAAACACAATGTATCACTGTTATTACTAAAAGCTTCACCTGTACAAGTATCATAACATTCAAAATGAGTAAACCCACCCAATTTTAATTCTTCAATCATTGATTCTATTGAAAAAGTTTGAATCCATGAATTCCATACTTTAATAGAATCATTAATCATAGCTGCTTGTACTAACACCAGATCAATATAGTCATACCGATAGAACGCATTAAGCTCAATATATGGCTTTTCGCTCCAAAACCCACCGGATTCAAAATAAGTCCAATCTCTTTTTTCATACCTATTTTCATAATGCTTAGGGGTAAAAACCTCAACAACAACACATCCGTTTGAAGAAATAGAATTTCTTATTTTTTTTAATAATTCTATTCTCTCTTTTTTGGGGTAAAACGAATAAATGCCATAAAGCAATAAAACAATATCGTATTTATCATCAAATGCCCAATCATGAAAATCAGCTTGGTAAAACTTTATCTTATTTTTATTAGAATTATGTTTTTTTGCATACTCAATTTGATATTGTGAAATGTCGATTCCTGTATATATAAAACCTTTGTGCATAAAAGGAGTTGCATATAAACCCGGACCACAGCCAATATCAAGTATCTTTACTGCATTAACAAATTTGTTATTTATCCAATCTACCGTCTTATATATTGTTTCTAACTTACGACTACCAGAATTGATGTCATAATTAAGATGCTTTTTTAAAACATTCTGCGCAATATATTTGTTATCCCAAAGATTCATATTTCCCAATGAAAAAGGGGTAGGTTTCTTTAATAATTCAAAATTATAATTCATATATTTCTTTTGCTGCTCTCTTCACCAGTTCCTCTACTGCACCTTTAATTGAAGTACATGCATGATCTTTACCATATTTGAATTCTCTATATTTACATCCACCCTGACACAATGGTAACAAGGCACATTTATTACATTCTTCTTTATTTATATAAGGATTCGCATAATAATTAGAAATCTCATTAGTGATACGACCCGTGAAGACATTTCCGCTTGCATATTCTTGGTGACCAAGCAATCTATGGCAATTAAAAATATTCCCCATAGAATCAATTGTTAATGAAGATTTACAACCACCATAACAACTGGTAGGAATCGGTGTCAAGTAATACTTTCTTAGAATTTTATCATATTCTGACATTTTCTCCTCTGTTTTATCATAATTCCCAAAGTTACAAAAATCTTCTTCAGCATTAAGCAACGAAATCAGCGGATGTTCATTACTGTTCTCAAATGACTCAGTAATTGATGGAATGTCAGTCGAATCTATAGGAGCAAGATATACAAATAAATTATCATTTAAACCAAATCGCTTTTTTAAGTATTCTACTGTTCTCACCGCTTTTTGATATTCAAGTGGATTAAAATTAATCCTAATTCGCATACTAAGACCAACTGAAAGGCATCTCTCTATATTATCCATTACAATTTCAAACGGATTAACGTCTTTATAGACATAATCTTTAATACGATTATATTCATCCTCCAAATCATCTATTGTGATTTGAATAATCTTAACATTCCATTTATTCAAGGCTAATTCAATTATTTCATTATTCAACAAATAACCGTTTGTTATTATTTTAGAATCAAAATGAATATTATTAGCATGTAAAATATCAGCAATATATGTAATCGTATTAGGTTCCAACAAAGGCTCACCACCAAACCATTGAATAACCAAATGTTCTGGATCATGATTATTTACTATATAATTTGCTACTGCCTGAGCAGTATTTTTATCCATTCTTTTCTGCACCGCACCTTTTTCAAAGCAGTAGTAACATCTTGCATTGCAGCCTGTAGTAGGACAAATAATATAATAACTTGGTGATGAATCATTCGCACGAAGAGTTTTTATCCTTAGTGATTCCAAAAAACCAAGTTCATTTTGTTCATCTGGAATTAAGAATCCCATATCCAATAGTTCTTTTACCTCATCAGAATGTTTTTCGAACTGTCCTTTCTCAAAAATATCACTATACATTTTCTCATCAATTTCAATCATAGATGTAGTAATAGTTGAATATATCAATACTGTTCTCTCGGAAAATCCAGGTTGCTTTATAATAAAATTAGACTTTTTCATATTTACCTCTTAACAATAAAACTATAAAAAAGGGGACATTGTACTAGCAGTTTTATTCAAGCTGCTAGTACAGCGTCTGGATCATAGACTACTTAATAAGCTTAATTCTATGACTTAAATCAGCCATCACTGCAACGACAGAGGCAGCTACTTGCTGTTTCGTTGGCTACGAACTTTTCAGTCGCAACTTTTTCAAGCTTCTTGATAGCAATCTCAGCAGAAACTTTACGAATAACCTTCATTGTGTTTCACCTCCTTCAACTTTAATCTATATACAAAGCAATAAAGCACTGTATTTGCCTTTATCTTTTATACGATAGGCAACCTTGTCGTTCTCTTGGATAATAGTAGCTGCCATAGTGACTGCAATACTGTCTGCCGTTAGAATCTCTATCATACGGATTCCAATAGATACATCCATCAGCACAATTATGTCCGCACATTTTTCCACAAGGAAGTTCTATCTTTTTAATTTTTTCTTTGTTGCAATTCATTCATCTCACCTCCTCTTTCTAAAAGACTATATCAATTTTATCATCTATAATCACAATTCTGTGGTTTATGTTTTTCAACCTATATGAGCATATATGAGATTTTGGTATAACAACAGGAAAATACAGTTCAGTAATTGATTCCGGCATACTACAAAAAATACTTTTTATATATTCAATATCATCACTGGACAGAGTTTCTTGATCAACAGGATGGCTGTGAAACACCCCCATAAAGCAAATACCATTTTCATTCCATTGAGATATTGTATTATTCAGGTTGTCTGTATCCGGAATATATACCGCCTTATCATACTCTTTATGTTTTACGTCAAACACAACTGAATCTATAACATTTTCTCTTGAACCGATTATACCGCCTACCTCCGGCGGAACTAATGGACAAAAATTAATTATTTGACTATATATAGTTCTTAGTATTTTCATAATACATCAATATCTTGTAATACATCGTTTATAATAACATTCCAGAAAATCAAGTATATCTGCTTTTGCTTGAAGAATGTACTTATTCATTTTATTTACGCTGGTCGGAATTAGTTTATCACTTTGAATAACTGTTCTGTATATTAGAGAATTGTTTTCAACTGAGAAACGGCTATCATCTAAGCACATTAATTCAAAATCAGAAATTTCTATGTTTTTAAGTTTGCTATATAAAACAACATATCCTTCTTTTGTATAGAAATCTAAAACTATATTTTCAGTAATTGTACTATGTAAATCACTCTCGTAATCAAACCCTATTTCGATTATTCCATTAATTCTTGAAAATCCAATAATATAGTAATATTCACTTTTTACCATAGTCAAAAGAAGAATTGTATTATTAAATGATTCTCTAACTGAAATAGGTATATCAATCTGATAAAACTCATTATTATTCATCGTATAACCTCCATTGGCTTTCATTATATATTATTAAAACACTAACCTTGGAGATTTTATTCTTCAAATTCCGGTTCATTGATGATTGAATATTCCATAATATTTTCAAACATTTCAAATGGATTGGATGAAAGCAAAGAAAGTAAAACTAAGTTTTCAAATCGATTTGCGAGATATAATCGTGACATTCCGCATCTCAAGAGCATATCATTGCATTCATCAATAAAGTCAATGTGGTCTCGTTCCAAATAATTACCCTTTTCTATTAAATCAAGAGAAAAAGTATAGAATTTTAAAAACACCAAATCTTTCCTGGTGACAGGCTTTTTTTCTGCAATCAAGTCGTCAAGTCTGTCACTGACCAACATATTCATAGTTATTTCTTTTGGAAGCATTGTAGTTTGCGGTTTTTTGCTTTGTTGACCGGATTCACCATTTTTAATATTAATAAAATCATTGCTTACTATAACTTTTTCGTTTTTTATACGCTTAGTACTGGCTCTCGGAATAAATTGAAGCATAGCTTTTGCCAATTGTTCAGTATTAATTGTTGGCTTCAATTCTATCGCTCTATTAATTCTATCATTTTGTTCCGTTCTTTTCTGTTCTGTGTTTTCATTCTCTCCTATTATATACTCATCATTAGATAAGGTTTGAATTTTAGATTTTTTCAAAGCTTTATTGAACAAAATTAAAAATTCATTGTAAGCGGTCTGAGAATAGCCCTTAAAATTAGGAATGTTATCAACAAGAAATTCTATCAATTCATCCTCTGTTTTTATATTATTTCTAAATGATATATGTGCATAATTAGTATAGTTTTCTTTTTCAGTTTCGTCATTTGGATTACTATGTTTAACAGCTTCTGAAAATTTGCTTTTTATACGCAGATAATGAGTATAGGAGTTAATGTCTTCGTTTGATTGGCAAAAACGAGCGATTATTTCTTCCGGATCTCTATAATTGTAAGTTTGTTCTGCCAACACATCAGTTAAGAACTTTTCAGTTTCAGACTCATTCATATGCAATGCAAAACTAATTAAAAACATTTTTGTTCTTTGACAATATGTCGTTGAACGAAACAATCTTCTTATTTCAGGCTTTGGAATTTCAAGAGCCAAGCTCCCATCCGTAAAGCTATTATACTTAATATTTATTTTTTGAAATATTTCAATATAAGAGTTTATATCATCAGTTTGTAAATCATAATTTTCTTTTCTAAAATCTTTTAGATTGTACACACAACCGTCATCTGAAACAACCGAGAAACCGTCTTTTGTTTCAGTACCGTATTTTGTACAAATATATCTTCGCAGTGCTATACCGATTGGCATAGAGCAACGAATATCCTTTAGATATTCTATGATTTCCAATTCGTTTTTTTCAAGATTTTCAATATTTTCCTCTATTTCATATATTCTGTCGAGTCCCCAATCCGTCATTTTTGCATTAAGTATTCTTGTATAATTATCATTAAATGTTTTGCTCATTTATAACCATACCTTTCTGCGAAAGGCACCAACAAGGAATAAAACGGTTGATGCCGAATCGCTTAGAATTTTTAACATATTTGTGATACAATTTTCAGGTGAGAAGTTACACTACAGAACACGTGGAGGTAGGTGCGGTGCATCCGTGTAACCGCGCTCATTTATAGGTCGTCGGACATCTGTTCAAGCACCAACATGTAGGACTTTGAGCCTGTAAACTTCTCTTTGTAAAAACGCAACTCGTTTTTATCCGGATGTCCAGTCAATGGCTTCTCACAAATCTTTTAAGGGAGGGCACCTGATGGGTAGACTGAAAATTGTATATCCGATCTGTTGCGGAATGGATGTTCACAGGGATTTTGTAATTGCCTGTATTGCCACTACGAACGCTCAGGGCGTAACAGAGTACCAATCTCGCAGATTTTCCACGTATACAGAGGAACTGCGAATGTTAAAGGCTTGGCTTACAGACAACAACTGCAAGGATGTTTGTATGGAATCCACGGGTAAATATTGGTTTCCGATACACAACATTTTAGAGGACACTTGTAATGTCGTTGTCAGTCATCCGAAATTTGTAAAGGCAATTAAGGGCAAAAAAACCGACAAGAAGGATGCTCAGTGGATTGCCGATTTGTTTAAACACGATCTTGTGAACGGAAGCTTCATTCCCCCTCGCGATATTCGTCAGCTCCGTGACCTCTGCCGTTATTGGGTTAAGCTTTCATCTTACACAACCGGCGAGAAGAACAGAGCGCAAAACTGTTTGACCGTTTCTAATTTTAAGCTTGATGATGTGTTTACAAATGTGTTTGGAAAGAGCGCTTCTGCCATCACTACGCAGCTGCTTGAACATCCGGGAGAAAGCTTCGACGTAACGCCTTTTGTTCACGGGCGATGCCGTACACCCATTGACAAAATCCAAAAAGCTGTTGACGGTGTTTTCTCATACGAACAGGCGGAAAAACTGAAAATTATCCGTAGTCATATGGAGTCTCTTGACCGTCAAAAAGCAGAGCTTGAATCGCTAATCCTCGGCATCGCCGAAAAGTATACTTCACAAATTGATTTACTCGTGACTGTTCCGGGGATCAACGATGTTTTTACTGCGATTCGCATAATTGCTGAAATCGGCGTCGATATGTCGGTTTTTGAAACCTCCAAAAAACTTTGTTCGTGGGCAGGTCTCACTCCGCAAAACAATGAAAGTGCAGGCAAGAAAAAGACTACTCGGATCGGCAAATCCGGCGCTTATCTGAAACCTCTTTTAATTCAGATTGCCATCGCTTCAAGCAGAAGTGAAAAACACCCGGAAATTCGGGAAAAGTATTTGGCGCTCAAAAAACGCAGAGGCGGACAAAAAGCCAAAGTTGCTATTGCAAGAAAACTTCTAACTGCTATCTTCAACATCCTTGCCAGGAACGAGCCGTACAATCCTACTCTTTACCATAAGGATGAAAGTCCCCCGTCGGCTCGTGTTATTTCACAAGAGCAAGCAATCTCAATCCTCGCAAATATGGGTTATGTCCTTGACCCATTGGTTCTTCCAACACATTAACAGTAGTGGCTTCTCATATTTTTTTTGACCGCCTCTCAGACGGTCTTTTTGTCATGCTCCTTTTCAGAAATATCGTTAGTTTTTTGTTTCAAACTTACTCCTCCATTTCTTCTGATAAGTTTTTTGCCATATCTCGGATCAATTTATTCATAATCCTGTCTTTAGATTTTTCCAAATTTTGCAAAACAATTGGGTACATATAATCATCTTGGACATTCAAAGATTCAAACAATTCCTTAGCTTGAACGATATATCTATTACCTCTTTCCGCATATTCTGTTAAATCAAGATATGCTATACCAACAAAATTTAATTGTCGAGCTTCCCATATAGAATTATCAAGTTTAAGCTTATGAATTATTTTCTCAGCCTTATTCAAAAACTCGAAAGCATCAGTAAATCTCATCCTATAAAATGCATAGGCACAATTCTGTAGATAATCAATTCTCTCAACGCTCTTTTTTCCGAATTGTTTTATGTAATATTTATCCTCAGAAAGTGCAAAATTATAAGCTTCTTGCTCCTTGTTGCTCGCTAAGAGTCCTGTTATAATTCCGCTGCAAATACCAATTCGAAAATTAGTTTGACAATTTCTGAATTTTTCTATCATTTGATAATTATTATATAGTTTTAACGCTACATTTAAATTATCTTCAAAAGCTTCAATGCTACTATTAACTATAAACAAGTTGTATAAAGCAGAGTAATAATCTATCGATTGTTCAAAGCCGTGTTCTTCATAATAGATTACTGCACATTCAATATAAATTTTGCTCTCGTCTGCTTTTCCCATATTAAACAAGTTCCACCCATAATTCTGACATATAGTTGCCTTATCAAATGTTCTTGGACTCAATACATCCGGGATTTTGTCTATGATTCGCTGAAAATACTCATTTGCAGATTCATAATTACCGCTGCTAATTTGACCACAAGCAATATTGTTGTAGATTGTTATATAGTAATTGTCGGATAATCCATATCTGCTAATTATCTCATCACATATTTGGAAATCCTTATCTGCTGAATCCAGATCCTTTAGATAAATAAAGTACAAAGCCCTCTCTGCATAGCACTGTAACAAAACGAAAGTCTTTTTGTCATCAGCGTACTCTATGGCATTATTAAGATCAGATATTGCATCCTTATAATTGGCTTTTCTTGCTTTTATTTTTGCAGATAATCTTTTATAAGTAATAATATAATTCTCAGCAAATCGAGTTGTTGAAAGAGAATCTAACTTTGCTTTAATTGAATCCAAGTATTCTTCAGCCAATTCCAACTCGCCGGCTCTCTCATAATGGATTACAAGTATTTCCGCCGCAATTACTTTGCTTAACCTATCAACTCCTTTTATTGACAATGCCTCTTTGCAAAGCTTAACGGCATTATCGTATTCTCCAATCTCAAGAAGAGCCATTCCAACACTTCTTATCATATCTGACAAATACTCGTTGCCTGAAAATCTATTTAAATCTATATTACTGATATAAGTTTTAGCTTTTTCGGTCTCTCCTAAAGCAACAAATATAGTTACCAAATCCATATTTGCTCTTGAATAAACATAAGATGATTCTTGGTTATTAATACGACAAATCTCTACAGCTTCATTAGCAGTTTCGATGGCATAATCAAACTCAAAGTTATCAAGCATTTGATATGATAATGTCGTCAAAAAATCCGCCATCTCCATAGACTTTTTACCGTAAGTCTGCTCAATAAAAGATAAGTTCTCGGCTATATTTCTCATAGCCTGCTCTTTATCATCATTAAGGAGATAGTAAACCCATCTGTACTTTGCTATATCTTTATAAGCAGGAGATTCCTCTCCTAATTCTTCTCTCGCTTCAAATAAATATTTTTCGTATTCATCCCTGGCTCCTTCATAATCACCTGAATTTAACATAGTATCAATTGGAGCTTCCTCGTCTAGGGGCCTTTCACCGCCATATTTTCCAAACACACGTCTATAGTAATTCAATTCATCTTCTCTTCCAAGTTCAGTCAAAAGTTCAACTATATGTTTAAGAATTCCTTGAACAAAATTTGTAAGGCCGTGCTTTTCAGCGTAATTAAAGGCTTCTATAAACTTATCTGTAGCTAATGATTTTTGATTATCACTCTCATAACATTCAGCTATTCCGAGTAAAGAATTAAGTACTTCTTCGCTGACATCATCATCTGTAATTGTCGCTGTTGATATAGCCTTTTCAAACCAGTAAACTGCCTTTGTTTTAGTGCCAAACTTCTGCTCAAACTCTCCTATTTGAGAACATAGTACAATAAGGTTATCGTAATTTCTATTCTTTGTTTCAATATTGATTGCCTTATCATAGTATTTGCCTGCTTCTTTTGGTCTGTAAAGTGAGCTATAAATCATTCCGAGAATAAAACTGATATTAGAAATCCAGCTATCATCTTCGTCTTTATATCTTCTATCAAGTTGTAGTGCTATTGCTAACGCTCTCTGAATCAAGGAAATATGGCTTTCATCATCAATATTACATTGCGACTCCAAAAACTCACACAGTTTAAAATAACTATCCGTTCTATCTTTAATCTTATTAGCAATAACATCAGAAGTAATTGAATGTAATGAAATCAATTCTTCCTTAAGTTCAATCCAGCCTTGTGAAATTAAGTTATTAACACTTGAGTATGTATCGTCACTGTTTTTTGAATTCACTACAAATTCTTTAACTGAAATTCCTAAAGGAGAAACTAGTGTCATATCCAAAAGCACTTCAGTTTCTATTGTACTTAGCCCACTTATATCATACACAATACTTAGGTGTTGATTTATTTTGTTATACACACTTATTTCTTCATCCGAGTAATCATATTCATGAAAAACCTTATAATCAACTTCATCTATTGATTGATTTCTTAATTTTTCAATCATATCATTAACGCTAATTCCTGTCCTTGATACTACTTTTGCAATCAATGTTAACAATAGCGTATTGTATTGAATTTCTTCAATCAAATTTGCAATATCATTAGTATTACTACTGTTCTGATTAAGTTTACTTTGTAGATAGAATAAATTAACTGCATCTTCAATAGATAAAGGATTCACTTTGAAAATTTTGTCCTCATAATAATCAGCTGCCGGGATACACCTTGTTGTAAATATAACTTTGAACAAATCCTTATTAACAGGCAGAAAATCCCTCAAAAAATTATCATGTGTAACGTTAAAATTATCCACTATAATAAGAGTATGCTTATCGCTTTTGTGAAGCACCTTATTCTTTGCTCTCACTAAAGAATCAAAATCAGTATAATCTTCTTCGTTGATTCCATCAACAGCAAGAGAGGCAACAAGTGATTTCAAAGAGTCTATATACTTACAAAATTGTATTGTATGATACTTTGATTTGTATTTCTGAACATATATTTTTGCTAATTCTGACTTTCCAATACCGCCGATTCCTCTGATAAAGACATAGCCATCATTATTCAGTCTATCGTCTATTTTTCTAATGTCATCTGTTCGTTCAATACAAAGTTTTGATGGTTGCCATACTGAACAATTCACAAGATGAGGTTCCTTATCAGATACAATGGACAGTATTTTATTTAATTGCTCAATTAGCTGTGAAATATTCTTGTATCTTCTTCTCGGAGATATTTGCAAAGTATTTTTAAACAATTCATTGATTTCAAAAAACGCTTTCGGAGACACACTTTCCAACAGCTTTGCTTTATTATAATTATATTTAGCGTCATGTTGCAAATCAGACGGTTGAGGTGCGTATCCAAACAAACGCATAAAAAACATTGCACCTATTTCAAACACATCTGTTTGAACTCCGATTTTTCTTAAATTAAGATTATTCAACTCTGGAACATAGTAATCCTCCGGCATAGGTATAGGTACATCTTTTCTATTATGCAAATCAGCTATTGGCGTTAGGCTGTCAAAATCGAACAACTTGATTAGATCCGTTACCTCATCAAGTACAAGAATATTTTTAGGTTTAATATCAAGGTGCAGAAAACCAGCTCTATGATATCGCTCAACCGCCTTAGCAGTCGCAATCATTAATCGTATTACCATAGAGATATTCTTATCTTCAATCTTATCGTAGCTTTTTCCGTAATCAGAAGATGACAATGTATATAGCGTATTGTTGCCCTCATATAGGCCAAGCTGAACAGGATGATAGTTTCTGGCACTTGAATTGCGGTCAATGTATTCATTTATGTTCTTATATGTATTTTTAAATGATTCAAGTCCAATTTTGAATCTATCAGATAGTTCGTTTGGAATAACTATTCGATTATCTTCTCTGCTATAATCAGGACTCTCATCCAAAAAGGCAGGACAATATTCCTTTAAAACCGCATTATGCGGAATATTCCCATCTTCATAATATGTGACATTATAGGCAATACAACTTCCGCCGATGCCTATAATATCATTCACAGTAAATTTCTGCTTTTGTCCGTTTGATAAAAGTGTTACTGTTGTGTTTTTATCAATATATTCTCGCATAATTTCACCGTCCTGATAAATAGCCAAAAAGCCTTTACTGTAAAATGAAGTGAACCCCAAAGTTTAGACAAAATTAAATATTAAATCGCTTAACAAATAATATATATTGATAGAGCATAAATGAAAAAATCAATAGTTTTTAGGTTTGCCACAATTTGAGCAGGCCTTTTTTAATATTCCCTCAAATCTCCCACCACAATGCTGACATAAGCACAAACTTTTATAAATATCTTTCTGAGTTAATGTATCCGGCAAATAAAGCCACGCCCAAATTCTTCCGGTCAATTGAACAAGAATCCATCTTCCTGCCACACAGTATGAGAAACTACGCACACGATTTATAGCCCTATATTCATTACTACTTTTATGTGAAATATCAACATAATAAGAGCCCGATTCAACGCGATATCCAAATCTTCCACTCATTATATATGCGATAGAATAGTGGCTGTATTTCTCCATTTTTATAATCCAATCTCCATTATATAGTGGAGGTTGTTGTCCACAGCTTATAGGATTGCAAACTGCAGGGCAAATATTACCACTTGATAACTGATACACATAATTAATAGTAATTTTATTCAGAAAAGTTTTAAAGTTATCTGACAATATATTTAAAATATCATAAGTACAATATATAAGCCAACAACTAAAATTATCAATACGATTTAAAGTTGTGTTATAGTGATTTAACTTTCCATCAAAATAACTCAGTTTATGTGTTTTCGTAGTATGCAAACATTGGCCGTATCTGGAAATTAACTCATCTAAGTAAGTGTTAATATATTCTTTATCCTCACTCAAGGCATAAGCATTCTCATATAATTTATTGATTATGTCAAAAGAGTTGAATTGTCCGTTACAGAAATACTGTTCTATAATAGTGGTAAATTCCCACCACCATCCACGAGGATCATCAGGGAATTGCTGGGTAACATCATCATAAGTACTTATTGCTTTTCCAAATTCTTTTATTTGAATATATGTCTTTGCATTGTTCAAAAGTCGCTCTTTTTCGGCACTTCCTGTTACTATCTCAACAGTCCCGGATACCATTAATTTCTTTGCTTCTTCAAGACTATACTTCGTTCCGCAAAATTCGCATTGAAAATAGCCGTCTTTTTTCATAAGTTAGTTACTGCCACACAATTCACATTTTATCGCTTTCATAAACGATCCTCCTAAATTCATAGATTATTTTGTTGATGTATCCGGCTGCGACTAGACTAAGAAATATGTATAGAAACATCGGACAATTATCCGCTAAATCCTTAATGAATATTTTTCTCAAGATTTTTAACCTTAACTATTTCAGAAATCCACTGAAATAGTTTTATAGGTAAAGCAATTAAACCTATAAAATATGAAATTATTAGTTTTATTGCAAAATAGATTAGCCAACCAATCCATGACATCCACAAGAACATAGCTGGTGTTATCTTATTAAGTGCAGACCAACCATAAGGAATACCGGCAAGTAAAATTCCTAAAGGATTTTGGATAATAACCACACCCACAATCATCAAAACAACGCTTATCACTATATTCTTAATCATTTCACTTTTCACATTGACAACATGTTGTTTTGCACAGTTCATACATGTCGGCGGATGAAAAGCTGCATCTTCTTCCACCGTCAACTGTCTTCCGCAATTACTGCATCTGTTTACTGAATAATTTTCCATAATAATTCCTCCATTAATAGTAACTGTAAGTTTTTTCTTACAGTTACTATTATACATAGAAAGAAAAAATTATTAGGTAAAACATTTTCCCCTTCTATAGCACTCTAAAAATCATCTTATTTCTTCACTTTGAACAGATGTATTCCATTCAAATTGCATCTTTCATAGGCGGTTTTTAGTTTTTCCATGTAATCATTATTCGAAGGGTCAAAAAAAGAAAATTTTACAACTGAAATACTATTAGCATTAGATTCTTTTTTAATCATTTCATTATGACTTTGACAGAACATATTTGCAGCATCTTGCGCAGGAATTGAACAAGAAGGAATTTCGCATATACCGTAAAGTTCATCTATAGTTGCGCTCGTGATACTATTATATAATTCATTAATATTCTGACTAATTGCATCTGCTATTATTTGATTATTATCTGAACCTAATTTTTTGCCATAATAGTAATCTATCGTTCTGTTATTAATATCTCTGAATATATCAGTAAAGAATTCAGAAACGCCTTCAACTACCTTTTTGTCACCGCCGATGTAACATTCAGTGTCAATAAGCTTGCGAATAAAACACATCAATAATCTGTTCGTATCAATCTGACTTAAATAATCATCGCAAATTGATTTTATTTCTTCTGCATTAAAAACACTAAAATTCAAATTGCTGTAAGAAAGATACTTTACATCATAAAGATACTTTACATTTTCTTCACAAGTTTCCTTTACATTTTCTAACACCTTGAGAAGAGGCTCAAAGAAATCGTCATATAATTTGCATAATCCACTTTTTAATTCAACAAGAAGTTCTCTTATTTCTCTATGTAAATACACTTTTGAAAGTGTAACATAGTATTCATGCTCGGCTACAATATACGCTTGTGATTTTCTTTTTCTACTAACAACTTTCGCTTGCTGAAACTCGCTGAGTAAAGTACTAATTTGAGATTTCCTTAACTCAAGTTCTGACTCTCGATGTTCTATATTCATTTCATTTTCTCTTTGATAACCATATATTACTGATAAAAGGTCTTCTCCAATGAAATTTTTTATCAATAAAGAGGCATAAATTGGCCCTTTTCTAGGTGTAACAGATAAATCAACAAGTATATCTTTAATCCTATTCAACAACCTGCTACAACAAAGGTGTCTTCTTTCCGCATATTGTTCTACTAAAACAGCTAATGAATCTCTCATTTTAGACAACATTGGCGGGATTGTATCTGGATTCATTCCTTGAACTTCTTCAAACAACTTTCTCGCATCAAATTCACAAATCGGTATACTATCAACATTTTTCGTTATTTTATCAATTATATTTGAATAACTAAAACCGATTTCATCAATAAAAGCATCTATATCGTGATTTGTTGAAGGAAGATTATCCTCATTAATTGTTGTTTCTATAGACTTAGAAGCAAGATATGTATTAAGTTCTTTGTGGGGAATACCAATTTTGGATCTGCGTAAAGCAACATAGTTATTTGCAAGATTATTTCTATTCAATGCCACTAGAATTTTAATTTTTTTCATTTCATCTGCAAAACTAAAACCACTTTTATTTTCATCAAATAACAACATACTTAAAATAAAGTCCGCTGTATTCTTCATTGTATAACTGTAGGCATTATCTCTTACACTACCATCCCCTGATTTACCGTCAATCACATACGCCAAATCGACAGGAGGTTCTTTAGATACTATTTTGATAATATCATAATCCTGATTCCATTCGCCTGCGTTCGAATCGAAATTCATACATTCATCAAGCTCTTTCATAAAAGCATATGAATTTGCATCGATCATATCTCTCAAGTATTTTGGTGTTTGATATGTTATGTAATTGTAATTAACAGAAGGCAAAAATAGATATCCAAAGACATTTGTTCTACCGCTCAAGGCAAGGCGTTCAAGAGCACATCTAACCAAATAGCAAATATCAATGAAACAACCAGATCCGGTACCACCACCCGTACCTGTGAATATGTGTATATTTATTTCTTGGCTACTTAAGCCAATAATAGCCGATTGAATTTTATGAGCCAGTGCATCTAACAATTTCTCAACATTCAAAAATGTCGCCAATCTTCCGATTTGCCTAATTCCACCAGTTCCACACCCCGTATTAAATAATTTGATATCTTTGTTAAACCACTCTAATGACTTTGATGAAATGATAGGTTCTCCTAAATGATCGCAAGATAAATATATAAATTCATTGTCTTTATTCAAATCATAAATAGAACCTGTATCTTTAGCAGAATAATAATCAGTATCAATCCCTAAAAATTGGATATGATTATATTGGGGGATTTCAGACTCTGTGTCATCAGGTTTTATTCTGTTATACACAGCCTTTTTAACCTCTTTGAGGCAATCTATTCCTGTTCCGCCAAGACCAATAAATAATGTAGGAATATCAGATTGTTCTTCCAATCTATTTTTATCAATTATTCCGCCACCTGCTGATAAAAGTAATTCCTTATAAAGCATTTTTATCCTCCCTTTATAAAAATTTTTAATATCATAAGGTCTAAACTTGTCTTACACTCAAATTATATTCGACTGTGAAGAATATCTGTAGGAATGGATTTTTATTGTTGATTTTTCTTTTTCTCCTCTTCTAGCCTACTAATCTTTTCTCGTATCTCACATCGCCTAAATAGGCAGGACAAAATTCCTTAAGAATACCCTTGTGTCGAATATTATCCCCTTCACAAAATGAAACCACATAGGCTACGCAACTTCCGCCAGAACCCTTTATGTTATCAATTATAAACTCTTTTGTGCCTTCGTTTGATGAAAGAAGAATCTTTGAGTATTTTGATATTTCTCTTGACATAATGATCACCAACATAATTCAATTAAAACAGCAATAGCCTTTACCATAATAATTGCGGGTAAAGGCATTGTTTTTTGTTTTTATTATAGTTTATAGTGAAGATTCAGTTGTTTATTTTTTTTCAGTCTAACAAATCCAATTCTAAATGGACCTGAAAGGTTTCATAATCGGAATATCCAGGTCTGTGGTTGATGTTTACTTTTTTAAATCCCATCTTTTCCAATTCATCTTTTAATGTTCCATACATTTGGGGAGAGGTGGTTAAAGTGTAAAACTGCTTTTTATCCATGTATTTAAGCTCATCCCTATAAATCTTAATATACATATCAAGATATCTTTTACCGGAGAACCTTTCCCCTAAATATATACCTTGTACAATTAGTTTTCCGGTCTTATAATCATCAGCCGACACAGCCCATATCACGGCTTTATCCTTAATTTCCATTGCCATTAAATGAGCAAGCTTTTTTTCTTCTGCACGTTCAGCTTGAAATTGAGCTTCACTTTTAGGTCTTGCAGGTTGACGTTTTTGCTTTAGTTTAGCTATCTCATCATAAATCGACATAATAAATCACCTCGAAAATAATACAACAATAAACTAAGTATATATAGAACTAAACATAATAACTTAAGGAAATCATTTTTCGTCAAAGGTTTCTATTATTCTTGAGTGCTGTCAGCTTTAGTAAAAACTAAAACTTCATTATTATTATCGTCAATTTGAATAAGACGGTTCGCTTTTATTTTAAACAACAGTTTATCACCATCAATCGCTGTAATTACTCCATCATCAGATTTGGAATAATCTCCAAGGTAATTGGTTTTAGTTTCACTTAATACATCTTGAAGTGCGGCTTCTACTAACCTGTCTGTAAAGATTGAAATATCATAATCAAAAAACCAACTAGTAAATGTTGACACAGACTTTGATACGGCACTTTTTATTTCATCAGTATTGATATCATAAGTGAATGAGCCGTCAGGAAAAAACTCAACATCTATCCCCATAACCGTATTTCCAGCCAGCATAGAGAATAGAGCTTTATCTTCATCAGCCATATTACTACTATCCATATCACTCAAGTTATAATCAGCGTGCCATTTCCCAATTTCAGCAGGATTTTCCTTTGATTCTGTTGGGGTGTTACAACCGGAAACTACTATTGATAAAACAAGTGATAATAAGACTATGTAAATGCAGATTGTTTTTTTCATATTTTTCTCCTAACTAACAGCAATTAATCCGATACCTAAAGACAAAGCACATGTAATCCCTTGAATAATTTCTTTATAATTGTATTTTGTAATATCTTCTCGAATTCCAATAATCCAAATTGCTAAAGAATTCACAACAAATAACAAAATCAAAAAGGTCAAAACATAATTCAAGGTTGCGTTTACAATTGACACACTAACAAGAAAAGCAAGAATACATAATATAGTTATTTGCCATCGAATGTTAATCTTTACCCATCCGTCTTTAAATTTTAAAAAGGAAGCTATAATAATAATTGCAGAAGAAACAATAAATACAATAGGAATAATATATCCTTTCTTTGCAAAAATAATAGCCGGAATAGTTACTATTGTTATTATCAACGAAGTAATAATAGCAGCATCTCCATCAAGCCTTAACAAATAATAAACTGGATTCTTTTTACTCCCTGAACTTGCTGAAGGTATTGAAAAACCAAAAACAAAGTACAACAATACTGTCGTAGAAAGAATTATAAAAGATTCAATTGATCTGTTTGATTTATATATCTGAAATAATAGAACAAAGCCACCTAATGACAGTGAAAAAAAAGCATCCGAAGTCATAAAATAATTAAAATCTTTCGACTTCTCATATAATACAACAAATATCACCGTTAAGACTACCATTAAAATGATAAATAGTGGAACATTGAAACCAGAAGTAATCTTTTCAAAAATTCCAGTTAATGCATTCTTTGATAAAAATTGTAAAAAGTACTGTCTATAAAAAAGGTTTAACGCTATAATACATAAATTAATAAAGAAAGCCATCCAGAATGCTTTGTCATCATTTAGATCTTTAAACTTTTTATCGCTGTATTTCTTAAATTTTGTAGTGAATAAATCTGTTAAGCAAAACAGAACAACACTAATTACAATAAAATAAAACGTGTTTATTGGCATAGTCCAAAAGTAGTATGCAGCCAAGAAAAATAGAATTTGTCCAGAATACTTTAAACAACGTCGCAATACATAGTACTTAAATTTGCTTGCCCCTGACATTGCAAATAAGATAAAGCTTAAGGCTAAAGATATGATAATACCCCATATATTAACTTGCCCCTGAGGTTCAAAATGAAATTTATTCTTTATGACAAAAGGTAACCACATTCCAAACAAAGTTATTACTGTAATAAATACAATATATGCTAACTTACTTGTTACACCATTGTTTGCCTTTTTATCATCAAGCAAAGTGCCGAAAAAGAGCAGTATTGAACCAACAAAAAACGATATTAACCCTATCAATGAATAATGAGAAATTAATACAACTAATAGTATAATCATTATACAAATATTGGTAGAGACAAATTTAATTGTCTTTTCATTCATTCCGTTTCACCTCGCTCAATTAATTGCTAAAATCAATGGATAAATAAGCCATATCAAAAGCATTGCAAACGCACAGATTTTTATATAAGCGTATTTATATTTACAGAAAACATAGACCATTAAGCCATATAATAAACTAGGAATAACAGTAAGCAATCCCCCCCAACCAATCAAAACAGCGTGATGATGTACTGAGTTTCCACAAACAAACAAGAAAATCCACATTAATACAGTCAGTACTCCACATAGAATTGTAACCAAAAAATTCGTTTTCTCTTGATTGAAAATGCTAACCAATCTATTTTTTATCTTAATGTTCGTTGAAGGTATTCCTGGTGAAGAATAATATGCATACGCCTTTTTTAATCCTTCAGGTCCTTTATCATATGAATAATGATAATTACCCAATTCTATTCTTGCTTTAATATGTCCGTTTTCAGCTGCCATTTCTAGAAGCTTTATGCCTTTTTTTAATTGATCTGGCATCTGCTGGAAAACAAATGGTTTTCCTTTAGTCAGCCCGTCGTATTGTTCAATGTACATCATGCCAAGACTGTACATTGCTGATCTCGAACCAACTTTTACGAGTTCCTCATATATTTCAGCTGCCTTATCATAATTCTTAGCATTCATTTGTACTTGAGCTGCATCTAATTTGCTTTGAATTATGTGTGGATCCAGTGTATTAATTGTAGGCTGAAATGTTTCTTGTACAGGATCATAAGAAGTAACTATCTCATAATTAAAATTCACTCCTATTAATTTACACAGAGTTGCAATATTCTCTTTTACGATTACATTTCTTAATCCTGTTTCCCTAACAACTGACATAATTAGATTATTTAGTTCCACTCTGTTTGAGTTTTTTCCGGCGTGCAAAACATAATCTTTTGTACTTTCACAAGACAAAACTAATATAAATCTTCGCAAATCTATTTGCAGCTTTTCATCTACAATATATGATTTTAGCTTTTCTTCGTTAAGTAACTCGTCCTTTCCTTCTTTATTAACGAATTCTCTTAACTGTAATTGTAAGGTATGATTCATACTTCCCTCTCTATTACTTTAGACTATAATCAAAATCTTCTAATTCATTTAACCATTCTTTAGGTGAATAGTATACTATACTATCATTCTCTCTTAAAACATTTGATCTTGAAAAGACTTGTTTAAACATATTTTTTAGATTGGGTGTTAAGGACTCCCATCTTTTTACTCTTGGAATATCGGCGCCCATAATACCTATATGATTTCTATTTGATTCGTCATCAAAAATGAAATAAACATTTCTCAAGTATTCCATTATCCAGCCGTTAAGATCCGTCATTGTTCCGTTTCGTTCATAACCTGTGAGTTCTTCTCCCTCAAAGGGATATATGCCAATTAGTAGCTTGAATAATAGTGATTGGAAAGAATACATATCAGAATAAAAGTCATATACACATTCATTATAATAAATAAATGGATCTGTGAGTTCTGTATAGTATTGATCTTTTTTTAGTTCTATTACATTGTTTTTATTTGATATATAGTTATTAAACTGAAAAATAACCTCGTTAGTTTTCTCCCCAAAAAATATATTACGCTCATCCCAATATCGATAAACATAACCATTATCATAAAAGTTTTGTAGGCACTGTAGAAAACTAAGAATTACAAATTTAATTCTTTCATCTTCAAACCCGTTATGATTATCCTTTGTATATTCCCATATGTTATGATATGTATTTTCACTCCCAATTTTTTGATTAAACACCAGATCTCCGGATAATAGCATGTCAATAGGCCACACAAAGCCCTTAAGCATTGGTTTAGAAATAGCATTTAGGTAAAACGAAGAGCGATCTTTTTTCAGGAATGTGGAAGGACATAACAAATAATTATCATAGCATTTAAAATGTCTTATCAAAGGCATAGTTTCTTGTCCAAACATTTTTTTAAATGTTCTCGTATGCCCAGATTCTATATAAACATTATCGCTACAAATTGCGCTAAGCAAAAAACTCTTATCATCATAAAACAAATTCATTTCTTATACATAATAGAGATCATCCTGAATTAGAGTCTATTATTTCTCCTTTCCCAATGAAAAATGATTATTGTCCATGCTTACCATTTTTCATGTGTTTTTTCTTTTTCCCAGGAAGTATTCCTTTAAATCCTTCTTTGCTTTTGTTTATCAGACCTCTAATTCCTGTATCTGTTTTTGATTCTTGACATTCATTTTCAGTTTCAACCTCACGATCATATTTTGATGAACTATGAATATTTCTATCATTATTGAGAATTTTAACTAATACTCTTCCTACTTCATCATACTGTCCATGCTTGTCAATGTAATCCAAAAAGCTATCACAAAAGCTTTTAAACATTATCATAGACCCATCATCTAGAGTTCTATTTTCATATAATCGACTCATTAAGAATTCAGACTCAAAAACATCTGGATCCGTGAAAACAGTAATTCTATTATGGAATATAAATCTTATATATTGCTGTATTGAAAATAGTTTTGCAACTTCAAGCCAATAATCCAATGAATAACTTTTGTTAGAATGAATTAAACAATATCGTTGAAATTCTTTCCTTAAAAAATCCTGCTCATCGAGGGATAGATTTACCCCTCTAATTATTTGTCCTCTTATATAACTATTAAACCGTTTGATTGTTTCAGGTTTCTGAGAACTCAATTCATCGACTATTGCATTTATTCCTTTTATCAAATTAAATTGCCAGTTTTCATAAGGAAGATAAGTCAAATAATCAACTATCCTATTAAAATCAAATTTACAAAAATCGAATTCATTCCAATAGCATTTTTTCATTTCGTCAGTAATTGCTCTAGAGGAAGAACTTAGTCCAAGTTTATCATTGAGAAGGGATATATGTTTATGATAATCAAACTCAATGTGTTTTTCTAACATTAGCTCAACACATTTCATGGAAAAACGATATGCAGTTTCATATATTCTCTTATTAATAATTATTCTTTCAGGGAGCTGCTTGGTTTTTTCATAGAACGCACAGAGATCATCTATGTTTTTGACACATCTATCTGCATAGAAAACTCCATAATATTCATCAAGAAATGATGGTCCTTTTACAAATCCTAAAATTGCTTTTATGTATTTATTGTAAGTCTCAACATCATTTTCTATTGATAATAAAAACTCAAATGATTTCTGTTTATCTGTAGCTTCTAATAGTTTTGTAGCTTTATAATCATATCCCAATTCAATTAGTGGATCATATTTAGTACTTTTAAGTTTGGACTCAAGCCTATTCATAAGTGTTTCATTGAGAGGTATTCCTTTTTGAATAATTAGACTCAAGTATTTTACTATATTTTCGTCTATAACTTCATTTGTGTAATCCAATGAAACATACTCTTGAAACTTTTTTAGAATCTCAATATCAGTAAGTTCAGAATCAGATTCATCGTCACTACTTAATAACATATTATGAGCCAATTCTATTGTATTTAAGTCGGTTGAATTTGCTTGTCCTACGCTTTCTAATGAATCCTGTAATGCTTCAAAATAATCCGAGCTACTGCTACTATGTATATTTTCAATAATATACTTTATAAAAGACAGTTTTCTAGAATTTGCTAAAACGTTTGAATCCAAAAACACATTATTATTACCTGATGACAAGTCATAATATTTGCCATTAGGCGTCCCCTCATCAAATGTAATTTTTGCACCTGAGAGATTTCTAAGATTATATGTGCGAAAACTAAACCTTGATCTCATGCTTAATGGTAAAACACTATACACGAGATACATTATTTCAAAATATTCAATAAATCCTTTTGGAACCTTAATGCACAATGTAGTTTGATTATTATTTCCTGCCCACAAAATAGAACGAATAAAGCACTCAAGCTTTTGTTCATCAGAAAAATATTTAGTAATTATTTTGTCTAATGATAAATCTCTTGAAAACGATAGTTCGTTATCGTGAATAGTAATAACATTATTTCCAGTTACATACTCTTGTTTTAATGCTCTGTTTTCACCATATAGTTTTTTTAAGCTAAAACTAAAGTCATCTTCTGAAAGACTTAAGAATCTTTCGGGATGTAAATAGATGTCAGAATTATCTGATATTGGAAAAACAATACCTTTCACAGAAAACGATGGACGTCCAAGCATATCTTTGATTCCAAATCTTATTTGAGAAACAAATAAATTGCCACGATATTCTGAAACCTCATACATCTCTACCGGCTTATTTAAATAACTTACAACATGATTTTTACTACCATGAAAACTCTCAAAACTCTCCATGATTTGAGATGGAGTGTTTTCAGACTTTCCAGCAATCTTCCAACCTGCCCAGTTTTCCTGTTTTCCGATTCGAGCTAAAGTCAATTTGTAATATTTTGATTCCATATACTTCACCCTTATTGCGCGAATTGTCTTATCCTACGGTCTATTTCTGTTATTTCAGATTGTAATGCAAGTATTTTTTTATTTAAATCATCTTTTTGTCTTGCCTTCTTACCAATACACAACCTGGGATATGTATTGAGTTCCTTCTGTAACTCTTTAATTTTTTCTACTAATTCTTCACGAAGTTGTATGTTCTCTTCGTTTCTAGGAGTAAAAATATCCCCCGTTGATTCTATGTATCCAAATTGCTTAAATAGCCAGAATAACGGTTCCTCAATTCTCTTAGGATTTGGGGGATTCTTGGGAATTTCTGCTTCATATTCATTTCCAAAATCATCATGCATTATCGTTTTCTTTGTTGCACAACCTAATGTTGTAAATGCAAAGAAATTATAGCGGCTGTAGTTTTCATCGAGTTTAACTTTTGTAGATGGTGCATTGCTATTTAGAAAACCATTTAATTCTTTGCTGATTTCATTATAGTCTTGTGCATTGAATTTATTCTTAACTGTCTCAACTTTATCAAAAAACTTTGGACTTTCAAGGATCCCTTTCATTAAATCACTCTTTGAAATACACACAGCTAATGGAATATCATTAAGCCCAGCTTTTCCAAATAATGCATTTATATTATCCAAAACAAGATCTAATTTATTGTCCCCTTCTCCACCTTCTATTCCTAACTCTTTAACTGGATCGATTATCAGAATAATACCATTTGAATTAACTACAAATTTACCATACTTTAAGAGATCGGATGTTTTTTCGCAATTCTCTCCAGCAATATCGTAAATTACAAAGGTTTCATTTTCTCCGTTTCTAAACTTAACGTTATATGATAAGGGTTGTTCAAGCTGCATTCTAACAGTCGGTGCAGGAAGTGGTGAGCCTTCTTTTACTGGATTCTTCCTCACAAATTCGACTGAGCTTGGCGAAGGTGTTGTTGCAAGTTTTAATTGGGCAGTATATTGACTAATATACTGGATTAGCTTTGATAAAAAAACCGTTTTTCCTGCACCTGAAATTCCAATTACACTAATAAAACGTACTGGAAATTTTCCGTAACCAAGTGGTAATGGATTGTGGCAATGGATACATACCCTTTCTCTGGTAGGTTCATCCCAAGGATCTCGCAATTCTATAGCAAATCCATCCTCATCGAAAATTAATCCACTTGTCCCATTTTCATGAGGTTTAATAATAGGTCTATCATAGACTGGGATATCCCCTCCACCAGGGTTCTCCGATGTAGTACCGAACTTATTAACTTTGTACCAATTATGGTATACAGGATCATACTTGGCACTGAAGAATTCTCTTTTATCATATTCATTAAGGAGTTTGTTTCTTTCATTATCGTCCTGTATTATTTCAATATCTGAGCGTTGCCTTCCAGCACCTGAAGCATCAAATTCTTCTTTATTAAAGATTGTCACTCCTCTAAATAAAACATCAGTATGTGACATTTCACCAAAGCAATAAGGGCATCTAAATCTATAATCCATTTTATTTTTCCTTTCCTTGAAAGCAATTTGACTTGGTTTATTATCCACCTTGAGTTTTTCTTCTGTGGATTCATTTGTAAATTCTATTTTTTGAGAAGGCGTTATTGTATTGCGCCTTGTTTGTTTTTTGCGTGATTTGGAATTCCTTTTCCTAGTCTTCGAAAAATTAAACAATACATTTTGGTTGTGTGTGATTGTTTCTAAATCATCACATAATTCATCAATAGAACTATATCTATCTTTTTTATGTAGCGCTAAAGCATGTTCAATAATTTGACAAAATCCTTTTGGGACATCACCATTGTATGTGCAAAAAATACTATTCTTTTTTCTGTTAACTATTGAATCTATGTCTTCATTCTCAAAGGGTGCAAATCCTTTTGTGATTTTATATAGAACAACACCTATAGAATAAATATCTGAGCAACAATCCACTGGATTTCCAGACAATACTTCTGGAGCATCATAAAGTAAGCTTTGTTTTTTTTCTGTACTGATTTTTGAATTATCTGAACTAACAAAGCTTCGACACAATGCATCAGTCAGTTTTACTTCATAAAGGTAATTGAAGCCTTGTGTTCTTCTCATTAAAACTGTAGAAGGTGAGATCGAACCATGAATAATTCCTTTATCATGCAAAGTTTTAGTTGCATCGCATAATTGCTTTGATATATTTAATATATCTTCCCATTCTAGTAGTTTTCCTTGTTTCTTTTTGTAACTCAAAAACCGTTCTAAGCTAATATCATCTACAAACTCACAAACAACATATTGAAAAAGATTACCAATACTAAAATCTAAAACTCTATGGATTTTTGAATCATTGATACTCATTAATTCACTTAAACATTGTTCTATCTCCGACTTACTAATATTCCTTTTTTCATCATCTAGTATATTTAATACAAAGACTTTAACTAATACTAGTTTGTTATTTGTAGTATCATAGCAACGAAATGTTTCTAAATAATCATTCGTGGATATTAATGCTTTTACCTCGTATCGATCATCTATCTTCTTTCCAACCAAATCCATTTCGTATCTCATCCTAAGCCTAGTTTATGAACAAATGGTATTGTTTCATTTTTTCGTGTTCTACAAAAAACTCCAACTCTTTTCCAATTGGAACTTCGACTTTAAATATACTGGACGACATTTTTTTTGTAACAGGATACACTGTTTTCTGTCCTTTAATTCGATAACTAATTCCGCCTATATAGTTAGAGCTTAAACTCGATATTTTTATTGAATACAAGTCCTTTACCGGTTGCTCTTGTTGTCCAAAGAAGCCTTTAAATTTTCCTATCAATCCATTTGAGTGAGTTGTTTGTGCTTCTCTAAAAATCCTAATACTAACTTTCTCAGGAATAAAAGCAGAACTCGCTGAAATCTCTTCCGGCATATGAATTCGTATTGTATCATCCTTTTGTTCACAGCATAATACTACAACTTGCATTGGCTGTGGATCATAATACCAACTATTTGTTCTTTTGTACTGACTCAAAGAAATGATATTCATTTTTATATCGTTATTTATATCAATTTCTCCTTGATATGGTTTTCCACTAGTATCAAATGACTCACATAACTTAGAGCATATTAATGAAGCTACTTTTTCATTTTTAATAAGATTTAAATCAAAGTCAACAGCAAGCTTGAGCACTATAAAATATGCAGCATTTTTATAATCCCATTTTAAATATTCTTTTCCTTTGTTATCCGATCTTGTTTTTACATCTAGAACATAAAAATCAACTTCTCTATTCACAATTTCTACATTCATTACTATCCCTACCTTAACATGATATTTTCTCTGCTACAGGAATACAAAACAATTGTCTCAGCAGAATTGCTAACACCTGTGTTGATAACAGCGTTTTCATCAGCTTCCAATATATTTACATAATCCGAGTTCTTATTTACAAGGTAATATGTATTCAAAACATAAGGTTCGGAAGAAGAGTTTATTCGAATTTGATTCTTTATTTTTGTTGGATTTTGAAGTGCTTTAGCAATTAAAGTATTTGCTTGTCCAGCGTTTACAGAGCTAAGTCTCGCATTCAGCTCTTCTTCAAATGGAGATTTATAAATTGGATTGGATTCAATAATGCGAGAAAAAAGAGAACTCAATCTGGAATAAACCTCATCCATGTCTTCATGGTAATTCTTGAAATCACCATTAATTCTTTGAATATTATCCGAACTATACATATATGTTCTCACAATATTATCATAAAACGAGGCTATATTGCCTGATAAATCATCATTTTTTATTTTTGCTTGTTCCTGTACATTTACAGCTAAAACTTCTAAATCTTCAATGTATTTTTCAGACAAAGCATCAACTTCTCTAATGATAACTTTATAGAGCGGCTTCAGCAAATTAAAAATATCATTCTTTATTTGATTCTTGATAAAGCTATCCAACTCAGATAAAGAATTAACACTTTTAGTAGAAAGAGAAGCAGGTGAATAGTCTTCTACACATTTAATGGCTTTCGACTCTAACAGTTGACTTAATTCCACATAGGTAAACTTGCTTATTAAGCTTTTTACTATAGTACTCTTTATGCTTGAATCATTATAATCGCCTTCTAATATTTCATTAATTACTCGAATATAATTGAAGTTATAAAACTCCGTCCAGCAATCAAGAGTCAACTTATTTAAATGCTCTGAAATATAATTAAAATCGACACCATCTCTTCTTGTAATTGAAAACGATTGAGTTGTTATATTTGGAAGAGAACGAAGATCACTTACTTTTGGTATCTTTGCAATGATTTTATCGTAAATCTGATTTGATAAAGAGTTATTTGCATTGATACCGATACATAAGGCTGATAATATATCCGCTTCTTCAATGATTAGCTTTTTATCAACTACAAACATCTCATTCATCAAAAAGCTCAGAATAGATACATAAGTGTTTGCAACAATTGCTTTTATGGGTTTACATAGATTTATGCATGAGACAGTATATGCTGATGAATTAGGGTATTTAGAAAACATATTATTTCCTCTATAAGATATCCCTTCTTCATCATTATTATTCGACAAAAAGATTAAGCTAGTTGACAAAGAGTAGTTTTCAGTTTCCCTTTCATCCTTAAGAACATCTCCCCCATAAAGGTTTGTACTCATCCAAAACACAGAATTATACTTATCATAATTATCATCACTAATAACATATTCTGCAAATTGTTCTCTTAGAGCAACTTTTTGAGGTCTTATTGATGAATCTTCAACATAAAAAAGCATAGTTAAGAATTTCACTTGTCGAATAGAATTAAAGATATTTACGCTTTCATATAACTCAATAAAACTCGACATATCTGAAATATTGTATGTATCTAAGTAAAAATACAGTTTTATGCTTTTTTTATCTTCAAAAATATTATCTTTAAAACTTCTAACATCTTCAATTAATTCATAAATGTCAATTTCTTCTCCCGTATTACAAGAATAAAACTTTCCATTCTTATACACTAACTGTGGAATAAAGTCAGCTCTGTTGCCCCAATACTTGTGGATGCCATCACACACAGATTCATAAAATGAAGCTGATTTATCTGTTAAATATATAATTATACACGGATTACTTGGAGCGTTTATTAGATGCTTAGATACAGTTTCTCTCTGAACAAGGGCTATAGAATCATTTAACATCGAATTAACACTCATATTGTCGTTATAATTCATAATCAAATTGGCAGGCTTTATAAAAACCTAATAAAGCCTACCACATCCTTTCTATAATTTCAACGTATTCTTTTAACCATTCTCGCAAAGGACTTATACTCTCTAACCAAATCACTGAGGAAAGAAATGACTTCACCAGGAGATTCTAGCGTTTTTGCATCTGTTTGTAAATCGCTGATATATTCAGCATCTTCAAAATCAACTGCAAGCTCACTCATGTTCTCTTTGATTAATGCGTTTAATCCGTCATCGCTGAACTCAAAATACTTATCTCGAACACTTTTGACATTTTTCTTAATATCTGCAGAGAGTTCTTGGAAAGTCAAATATGCTTGATAATAAGGTACTTTTTTGCTCTTCATCTGTGAATTACAAAGTACTTCTTCCTCTAATAGCAATCCGTTTTCATCTTTAACGATGAGTTTTACATCAAACAGTGGCTTATACTTAATAAGTCCAATAAACAAAGAATCTTTAAATAACTCAAAGGATTCGGTATCCGGCAAATAACCTTGAGCTGCATTTACAATTTTTTCAGCTTCTCTATAGGCGTCTAATGCAGAAACTGCAAAATCTCGAATTTTGGGAGAAGATACAAATCGATCAGGTGCTATATGATTAGCATTATTTGAACCAGATATAGACTTTGACTCTAAAACCGTAAAATTCAAAGTGCTAAACTTTTCAGCCATCTCTTCAAATGAACTTTCAGCTTCACTGTTTCTTCCTTTTGAAACGCTTATCTTAATTTGATCAAAATAATCATTTATTTCACTGAAATCATATTTACGGATGACAATGCTAGCATTCTCATTCTTCGCTATTCCAGTCTTTATGCAGTCATCCAGAACTTGCTTTGCAGCATTTTGATATTTCAATACCTCGTTAGGAATATTACGTCCTGTTATCTGGAAGCTCATGGGAATAGGTGCTGGTAAATAGATATCCCATTGTTTATCTATAGCTCCTCGTTCATATAAATGCGTACCAGGGAATGGATTAGTGGCATAAACTTCTTCATAAACCGATAAACCCTGATAGGCAAACAGCGGTACTCCACAATAAAATCTTAAGAACGAAATCCTATCAGAAATATTGCTCTTTCTTACCATCAGATCGCCTGCTTGATCAGCATATCCTTGGGCTGCATCGACAACAACATTGATATTATAAGGTACCGATAAATACTGAATAGTTGATGTGTTATCAAGATTATAACCACTAGTTTTCCATAGCAATGGATCAGCATCAGAAGCTAATTCTTTTATTGTTGTCTCTTTTAGACTCTCAGTAATCTTTAAATCATTAGTCGTGTTAAACTTAATCTTAAGGTAACTCAGAATGGTTCTGTTTGCAAACTCACTAAATACATCCTGATTCATAAATCTAATGATAAAACTGCTAATCTTATTAGGATCACCAGCAATCCATGCCTTTGGATTCAATACCAATTGAGTAATTAACTTGTTTATAGCGTTATCAACATTTATTGCCTCTAATTGTTCATCCATACTTCCTTTTAAACTTGATAACTCCATAATGGGTTTAAGATAAGAGGTGCTTTCTGTTCCATTGGAAAACATCAAGTTAATTGAAGAGAGGTTTTCAGAAAATGTTTCTTTTAAGTTATTAAGAGTTGTGCATAAAGGTAAGAAATAGTTTGTTGCCAACTCGTCAATTTGAGTTTTAAGTTTATCCAGTACTTTTCCGAAGCGTCCATAGGCATCAGCTTTTGCTTGCATTGTATAATAGTCAAGCATAGCATTAATATAAGCTTCTGTATTTTTTCTGTTTTGTCTACTTGACCATGCCGCCTTTGCGTTCTCCATTGTTTGATGATGCTTAGATGCCCAATTACTACAATGGTCCAATTTTTCTCTGTTTGTGGTTTCTAATCCCTTTACTATATCAATCAAATCTCTAGATTGCACTGAGGTTAACAGGTTCTTGCTAAAAAACGGACCCCACTTGGGATTACAGATACAAGTTTGATAAAGTTCATAAAAGATTCTATTGATAATCGAAATAGCGTTCTCTCCAGCTTGCTGCGGATTATAATCTTTATCAAGAGATGCTTTCATTGCGCTTGCATTTTCTGCTTGTTTTCCAGCAATATCATCGAAATAATTATTAAAATCATTAATCAAAGGAGACATATTACTCCTTAGAGTTCTCTTATCAAAAGAATTAGCCCTTCCTACAAAACCATCAGGATCCGCCTTCTTTACAAATTCTCTAAAAAGAACATCGTAATTCAATTTTACTGAATCCGCAAAAATCTTTGCATCACCATCATTCGGAGTGTTTTCATAAATTGATCCAAATCTTTCGAAAAGATGGGTAGCAAGATAAGTGGTAATTTCTCGATATGGGACAATAGCATTAGATGCACCTAACGCTGCATATTGATAATTTGCTCCATTTCTTGCATTAAGATTAATATCAAGTAAATGTCCCTTTACATTAGCCATGTGCGAGTCTAAACCAAACCCACCACCTTGATCCGCTGTGAATTCAAGCACGTAATCACATACAACATTCATAGCGTAATTATATGGATCAGAAGGTATGAAACCAGATTCGGTCTGAGCCGAAACTAAATGGCACAAATCGACAGGTGGCAACTGGGTAGAGAATCTACTATTTCCATAGTATTGATCCCAACAATCTCCGTTGCTTTCGAAATTCATGCAATAGTCTAATTCTTTAAGTGCAGCAAATCCATTTCTTTGTATTTGTCTTCTTAACTCATTATTGGTTTTTACATATGGCTTTGACATGTTTACATCAGGCAGGAAAAAGTATCCGCATACTGTTACTGCACCTTCGAGCGCCTCATTAGAAAGAACTCTGCGAAGCAAATAACAAATATCCAGGAAAGTACCCGAACCGGTTCCTCCTCCAATACCTGAGAAAATATGTATGTTCAGCCCTTTCTTACTATTCTCACGCACACTTGAAATAACAGAAGTAAGACGATTGACTATAACATTGGCTTTTTCGAGAGCTAGAAAGCGACCAACTTGTCTAATACCACCAGCACCATAAGAAGTATCCTTAATAGATAAAGGTAACTTTCCATCTACTTCTTGGTGTGATAACCATTGCATATCATTCCTTAAATTAAGATTATCATGTGCATATATTACTGATCGAATATTATTGCACGAAATATCTTCAAACTCATTATCAGCAATGCACGCATAATCATCAACGGTTTCTTCGTTCTTATCATTCTTTTTTGTTTCGGGTTTAATTGATGTGATATCTGTATCAATCGCCAAAAATTTGATATGACCATATTTGGGAACGAATGAAATATCATAATCTCCCTCTTTCTTAGGATCATAATTATCTGGCTTTATTCGAGTATAGACCTCTTTCTTGAGTAATTTCAAACAGTCTATTCCTGTTCCCCCTAAGCCAATCGCTACAGTTGCACCACCTGACTGATCAGCTTTTGAAGTATTGGAAACAATTCCTCCGCCTGTGCTTAATAATAACTGTGAATAAATAGACATAAATACTTCTCCTTATAATTAATATACATTTAACAGTGATTCAAAAGATATGTATAAACCATTCTCCATATCTGATGTTGTTGATACAGTGACTTCATATCCTGATCCATCAATTTTAATTCTTTTGATTTGAGCGCCTACAGATGAGAATAGTTTTTGTTTAGAAATTAAATAAATGTAATTCTTTCCAGTAGCTTGGAAATAACATTTATTTGCATCCAAACCCGGCAACACAACTCCAAACGCACTAAGCTTTACTCTACCTCTTATTGGACTCATCTCGTTGCTAACAACCGAAGCGTCACCAAAAGAATCAATTTTTATAGTACCCGAAAACTTTAACAACAAATCATGTCTTAACTTTAAGAATGCTAAAATCAGTAAAATTAAAACTATTGCTCCTATAATAATCAAAGTAACTATTCCAACGTTAGTTAAAGAAACTGTTACATCGAACTCGACAAACGATCCTTTTGAATCGGTTGCCTTTATAGAACAAATTCCTTTTGACAAATCATAAAAATCCTTTATTACCAACTTGTCGCCATCAATCGAATATGTTGTATCTTTGAACGTTGAGGAATATACCTCAAAGCTTAATTCATCTCCATCAGGATCGGAAACCAATTCAGATAAGTCCACCTCGCAAGTTTTAGTGAAAAATGGAACAACCCAAAAATGCTCACTATAATCTTTGCCGTTTTCATTAACAACAGGTGCAAAATTGCCGACATTAAGTTTAATACTAGCTGTTTCTGTGTATTTTTTTAATCCATTTCCTTCAAGTTCCATATGATAGGTAAATGTTCCTTCTTGGTCAAACGTAATGTTTCCTGAGAAAGAATTATTATCTATTGACATGTTAATTTCTTTGCCTTTCCCATTATCAGGAACTAGTTTTGCTGTATAGTCTTCATATCCTGAAGTCATTTTCTGTCCGTTGTCTAGAATGTATCCTTTGACTAAAACAGTATCACTTATACTGTATTTTTCTTTGCTGGTATATTCTGTATCGATAGTTATACTATCGTTATATATCATTTCTATTCTTATACTTGAATCAGGAGTTCCTTCGCCATTTAATGTCCATTGACCTCCAACAGGATTTGTTATCTTTGTAATAGAAAAGCGTTTAGCATGAGTAGTAATTTCATCAACTTCGCTTTCGTCCATTTCTCTTTTATCCGGTTTTGTTAATGATAGATGCTCAATTTTACTATCTGATGAAATAATAATATTGACCTCTTCAACTCCTTGATATGGAACATCAAACGGTGCGCTAATCTTCCCGTTCTGAGGAATTGTCCCATCCAAAATTTTTATGGTTCCCGCAGAATAAATCATATTATAGAATTCTCTAAACACATCCTTCAAGTCATCTGCTCTTTTCACCTCTTTATACTTACCTCCAGTAGCGTTTGCTATCTGCTCAAGTACATCGAGATCCGCTTCTCCATCCGCGTTAAGAGCAACAGTATAAACAGGGATATTCTTTCTTTTTGCATTTGTAAGTGCCTCTGAACGAGAATTCATTTCTGCTTCATCATTTTTATTTGATTGTCCATCACTAAGCAGAATTACCACTGAAGGAAGGCTACTATCCCCTTTGTCAATTAGCATACTTATAGCTTGATCTAATGCTTCTCCAATCGAAGTTGAGCCCAACTTTTCCTCAGTTTCCAAATCATTTTCAGCTTTAATTTTATCTTCAGGTCCATTTATGGGAACTACATCTGTTTTTTTAATGACACCACCACTGAATATAACACTGCCAACATAGTTCCCGTCATTTGCTAATAATCCCAAAAATAAACTTGTTGCATCATAACGAAGCCTTTCTGAGTCAGTATCCAACAAAGATTTTGTTGAATCTAAAACAAAACACACATTAAATCTATTAGACGTGTTTTTTTCTACCGCATTTGTTGAAAACAATGATATTGATAGGAAAAATACACATACCACCAATACTACAGATATTGTTTTTTTAACTGTCCTCATTATTTGCACCCCATTAACATGATAGTAAAATGATATTATACTATAAAAATAATCTGTGTATTTCGTTTTTCTTAGAGTATTCTACTCAAAGATGGAAGCATAAAATATATAGACTAATTCAGCAGTTAGCTTGTTTTATGACTACAAATTTGACGGCGAATTAAACGGCAAGCTTCACCTTTGACATATTGCTTCGCTTCATCTGCATTGTCACATGGACATATCTGTCAAGAGTGATTTTTACGCTTGAATGACCGAGGATCACACTTAACGATTTTATCTCAAAATCTCTTTCTACACATCTTGTAGCAAAGGTATGTCGCAAACAATGGAAGTTTGCTTTTTCAATTTGAGCTTCTGAGATATACTTGTAAAAGTGATTTTGCATCGTCCGAGGCTCAATAAATCTTTTTCTATCTAACGATAATACATAATCATCATTCTTGCTTCTGTATTTCTTTAGTTCCTCAATTACGAAGTCGGGGAGCGGTATTTCCCGAATTGAACAACTGCTTTTAGGCTCGGATACAACAATTTCAGTTTTTCCGGGGAATGAACACGAAGGAAGCCTTTGCATTGTCTTATTAACTTTTAAGCTTTTCTCGGAAAAAGATATATCTTTCCATTTTAAGGCGCATAATTCGCCGATCCTTATACCTGTATATAAGCACAGCAGAACTCCAAGTTTATATACATCTTGATTGGTAAATAAAACGCTATTTAATCGCCTTTCTTCTTCTGATGTCAAGATTCTCATTTCTTTATAACTTTTTCTTATTACGATCCGAGAAAAGTCACAGTTCAGTATTTCGCCTTGCGATTTAGCAAAGTTCAGAACACTTTTTATTATCATAAGAATTTCTGATAAGGTCTTTGTTGACAAACCTCCTTTATGATCGGCTCTACCCGATTCAGCTTTCTCGTTGAGAAATTGTTGCAGGACATCCGTATCAATTTGATAAACTTTCAAATCTCCGAGCTTTGGCTTTATGTGTTTTTCTAAGCTGTTATTATATCTGACATAGGTTGATTGTTTTACCGACATTTGTTTATTATCTATCCAAAGGTCTGTCCAATAAGAAAATACTAATGAGCTTTTGGTAACGTTGCTTCTATTAGCATTGGATTTTGCGGTAAGTAATTTTACACGAACTTCTTTATAGCTTTTTGCGTAAACATACCCATACTCTGCCTTGTCAGACCTATCACGCCCTTTAATGTATCGTCCTTCCCATCGACCATCTTTTCTCTTGTATATATTCTCTCCTTTTCGTGCCATTTTTGCACATCCTTCCTACAATGTATGACTACAATTATGACGGCTTATAAACTATTAATATAGCATGTTAAAATATATTCGTTATTATTAACAGTTTCAAGCGCACACATTGTAGCACAATTCACAATAAGCCTTTCTTGTATTGACTTTATTTTAGATTTTTGATATAATTTTAGCTGGGTTTTTGGTGTATTTTGCCGTTTCTTAGAGTAGAATACTCTACGAAAATTTTTGTTTGTTAAGGCAGTTTTAGACTGCCTTTTTATATTTTAATAACAGTGCATTTACCGCTTTTAGAAGCATACTTGAAGGCTTCATAAGCGCCTCCGTACTCCCTTTTGACATAACAAATCACAACATCAGACCAGTCGATCAGGAGGCGATTGCGTTTTTTGATTACCGACTTATAATGAACATCTGCTAATTCTGTAGGAATAATAATATCGTCATACAAGGTGTATAGGTAAGCTCCCATTTCGTTTATATCTTTCGTCATATATGGTTTCACGCAGATGAGCTTGATTTGAGGGAATTTTGTTTTTAACTCTCTTACGGTAGCAGAATACAGACTATCAAATTCTCCCATTGCGCCTGTGTAAAAGGTTACGCAGCCTTGCTCAGCTATATGTAGCAAGCAATCATACAGTCGCTCTGATATATTATCAAATACCTGTCTATGTCCAAAGCCACAGCAAGCCTTAATCGTATTCAATTTTTTCACCCCTACACTATAAGCACTTAAAATCATTATTCAATATTCATAGTATATCATTCGCATAACTTAATATCAATAGTCTGTTTATGTTTGTTTACAATACTTATAGACTATATTTAAGGATGGTGATACTATGAGCGAGATCGCAAAAATTATCGGTCAGCGAATCAGAAATTACAGAACACAAAAAGGGTTTAGTCAAGAGAAGCTCGCGGAGCTATCAGGTTGTCACCCTACCTATATTGGTCAATTAGAACGAGGAGAGAAAAACGCAACTCTTGAGAGTGTTGAACGAATATCCTCTGCATTAGATATTCCGCAATCTACGCTATTTGAAAAAATAGAAGGTATAGGCTCTGAGTCTGACAATATTCCCTTGAAGTGTTATGAGTTGATCGCTTCCAAATCCAAAGCACAGCAAGAACAGATCTATAAGATTCTTCTTGAAATGGATGTTTACAAAAACAAATAAGTTGCCAGAGGTTGTCCATTCCGGATGACCTCTTTATTGTTTAATCAATTATGATGTATTAGATAATGGATATATAGTCAAAAACCCTATTCTCAACGATAAGCTTCAGGGACTTGATAAGACCGAACGGGATAAGATATACGAAGTAATCGACACCCTGATCAAGCACTCCAATAAATAATTCTCAAAAACTGTTTGAGGTTGCCCAACAATTGGACAACCTCTGTCTTATTTTAATTTGTATAGCAAACTGCTGTTCTCTCCGTTATAGCGATACCGCTGCTCGGTTTCGATGAGCTTAGCTTTGCGGAGATCCTTGACTGCTCTGCGGACTGTGGCCGCCGACATTTTTGTGTCGGCGGCTATTGTATTTACGGAGGGCCAGCATACTCCGTCTTTATTGGCTCGATCCTTGAGATAGAGATAAACCACAAAGGCTCTGTGCGGCAAGTCCATTTTATATATTGCTTCAAGTCTGCCTATTTCCGCTCACCACCATTCCGATGCGTCCTCGGCTGTGCCGGTCTGGTCTGAGGCTTTTTCACTCTCTCTTGTTCCAACACACGCTTGTTTCCGCTGCCTGATTTCTTTCCGTCCTTCTTTTCGGTTTTTTTAGGATCCTCCGGTACTATTTCTTTTGGCTCGGCAGGGTGATTTGCTTGCTCAAACGGAATATCCTGATTTGCCCTGGTCGCCTTTATTCCGCCGCCTTTTTTGTCTTCTCCCCTATCATCCGCTGTAGTCAACAGTTCGGGATGATACTTTTGCAAGATGGCACTTGTAGGCTCCTTTTTGACAGCATACTCAACTTTACGGTTACTGTGTTCCTCTACAGAGTATGGTTCTTCAAATTGGATTCCCCACTTAAAGAACAGCTTCAGTTTCACCTTCATAGGATGCTCTGCGGTCTTCATAACAACGAATGTGCCTTTTGGAAGGTTCTTCAGCTCATCCGAAGTCATCAGTGGACGCTCAATCATCTGTATCGACTGAGATGGATTATCCTTGCTCCTGCTGACTGATCCCGACATGACTGTTCGTGAACCGAGAGCTTTGGAAAGCGTTTCAGCCGAGGTGCTGTTCGGGGCAAAGCCACCGAAGATTGTTAGCTGTGTGTTGTCTATGATTACATCAGCACCTTCTTTACCGTAGTTCTGCTCAAGCTGTGCAAAGGATTGAATGATTGGCACTATCTGCAACCGTCTTGAACGAGAAGCAGAAAACATCATTTCTGCTGATTCAATCTTAGGCAGAGTACCGAATTCATCGCAAAAGAACACACTTCGGTTTTTAAGTTTACCACCGTTTTCATCAGCAACTGCAAGTATCTCTCGGTACAGTTGTTGAATTATTAGAGACACCATAAAAAATGTATTGGGATTTTCCTCCGGCATAACAATGAAGATTGCACTTTTTTCCTTGCAAAATCTCTCTGCATCTATTTCTGTATCAAAGCACAAAATTTGCTCAAGTTCTGAGTCAAGAAAAGCATTAAGTCTTGAAAGTGCCGTACTCATAACAGATGCCATACTCTGTTCTGATGTGTTGAGAGCCGCACCGGCAAACCATTTAGCCTTGTGGTTTTCGGGGAGTAAATCCATAAGCTGTTGAAATTGATTTTTGCCTTTCTGTCCTGACGGTGCAAGTAACTCCTGAATAATTTTATAAACCGAAACAATGTGCCTTTCTTCGGGTTTGCAAAACTCTGCAACTAAAAGTATTGTTGCCGTCAGCAAACCCTCGGCGGAATCATAAAAGTATGAGTTTTCACCGAAAGATGCACCGTCCATTCCGTTTGAGATAATCGTCTTTGATATGATTTTTGCATACTTTTCAGCTTTTGCCTTGTAGGAAAGACAGTCGGGATTTACTTTGTATAAATCATAATATTTATTCACAAGGTGCAGAAGGTTATTTCCGTGTGAGCGTGTGGGATTACGCAGATCTATAACAGAAACATTGTAACCGTAATACTTTTCTGCAATCGTTCCGTAATTGCGAACTACATCGCCTTTAGTGTCCGTAGATAAAAACGACATACCTGTTGCACAAGCGTATTCAATACAAGGGTAGAGCCAGTAGGCAGTTTTACCCACACCTGCCGCACCAATCATAAGTGCGTGAACATCTCCGGTATCGACAAGCGCTGTTGTAAAACCTCTATGACTCTTACAACCTACAACTATGCCTTGTTCCGTAGGTCGGCTGTCGGGATTTGCTCTCCATTCAGTCGGCTGAAAATCAACTTGCTTGTAGGTGTTTCGTATCTCTTTTTTTGGTCGCCCACCGAGCTGTTCCGTGCTGTCCTTGTCCAACAGTTTTATCCTTTATACGGTTCAGCGAATAGTAATTGCCAACCGTGGAAATGATTATGAACATAGCAAACATTGCGCCTGTTGCGATAATCAAAGTTATAATTCCTGACATGTGCCAACCTCGCTTTCCTCAAGCTTTAAAGCCTCCGCACTTTTGTGCGGAGAATTGGCACCAGCAACTTGCCGGTCTTCATTCCAGTCTTTATGAGTTGGAATGAGGATTTCGTTTTGTATGTTCATTTTGTTTAATTTTTCTGCAATTCTTTTGTTTGCTAACTGTCCGGCTTGGTCGTTATCGAAACATAGATACACATTTTTGATGTTGGGGTTATCTTTCAAACATTGAAAAAGCACCCTGTCCGAAACTGAACAGGATGCCCCATAGCTGTGTTGTTGCCAATTATCTTTGTGCATTGAAATGAAACTGAGCATATCTATCGGTGCTTCAAACAAATAAAATCTGTCGCTTTTTCCATGCCAATGAAAACTAAACTCAGGCTGACTGCCTGCAACATTTCCTTTGTACGGATTGTTTGTTGCAGTTCCTCTCTTGTGTGCGTGGCGAGGGTTGCCGTTTAAATCATAACCTATGAATACAGCATTGTGATAATCGGCAGATTCATAAATCATCTTTCTACGCACAAATTCATAAAGCACATCTTTATCAATGCCACGAGTCAACAGCAGATAAGAAAAAAGTCTGCTCATTCTGTCATTCTTTTGTGGCAGTTTGAAAGGCTTGTGTTCTTTTTCTATGATTGGTGAAGTTATTATCTGACCTCCACCACCATTCAAAAGCATTTCCACGGCTTCGGCATAGTCCTTGTTGTAAAATCTGCGGACAAAGTCTATTGCATCACCGCCTTTCTGTTCGTACTGATGATACCAGAGATGACCTCTGATTGTAACCTTTTGTGAGCCGTCAAGCCATTCGTATTCTGAACCTGATTTTCTGACTTTCTCGCCCTGACTTGTGAGAAAAGAGGCAAGGTCTGTTCGCCTTGCCTGTTCTCGTTGTTCTTTTGTGAAATAAATGTATGTTGATATTGCTATCACTTCCTTAGTTTTAATATATTTTTCTTTTCTGCTGTAATATCTTAACTTGGGTAAGTTCTTCTCCTATCACTGTGACAGGAGGCACCTGTCAGTGTTCTGACATAGTTTCCTCTTGGTGGGAATAAAAATTCTTGATACTTTAATAGACAGTTTAACATTTGTATGCTATGATAAATAAAAAAAGATTGATAAATTTGAAGTTGCGAGGTTAAATAAAATGTTAGGAATTTTGTATTTTAGTTCAACAGGTAACAGCCTTTACATATCACAAAGGGTACAGTCTTCTCTTGGCGGTGAAATTAAGTATATTCCGACTTACTCAGGCGATTGTAGTGAATACCAAAAAATCATTATCGTCACTCCGATATATTCTTATGGTATGCCAACATTCGTCTATGACCTTTTCCCGAAGCTTGATAAAAAGGTTGAAATTATTGTTATTCAGAATTATGGTGGAATGGTCGGCGGCGCAGATTATTATCTATATCAATATGCTACGAATAATAATCTGAATATCAAAGCTGTTTTTACTGTTAAAATGCCTGAAAACTTCACTACAACCTTTACTGTTCCAAAGTTTTATATTAAAAGCACACTTAACAAATGCGATAAATACATATCAGCTATTATTGATAAGATTTCGCAAGGTGATTATGTATTGCCAAAAGTTAAACGCACTAAGGAAAAGGAATATCTCAAAAACAAAGAAAATTGGCATATTATTGGTGAAAGATTTTCGGTAAACAAAAATTGTATCAAGTGCGGAAAATGTGTTACTGTATGTCCTATAAACAATATTTCGTTTGTTAATAATGAAATCAAATTTGCCAATGGATGTATAGCGTGTTTAGGGTGCTATCATCGTTGCCCACAAAAGGCAATAACATATATGAAAAAGACAAAAAAAGATAGATATATCAATCCAAAGATAAATGAAAGTGATATTGGAAAAGATTTATAAATCTCAGTTTATCAATTACATCTTCAACCCCTGAGCCTGCTTCTTATCATTTATCTTCTGCTGTAATTTCTTATCTGTTCTTTGTGTTTTCTGCTTTTCTTCAAATCTCAGTTGATTTTGAATCATATTGCAGAGGTAACGCAGGAGTTTTAATGAAGAAACTGCAATGCTGTTTCGGTTAGTTTTAATTAAATAATGAGGATACAAAACACCTTTGCTTGAATCTAAAACTGATTCAGCAGAGGTGTTTTCTTCATATTTAAAGGGACTTGTAACAGGTTCTTCGTCTGTATTCTCAATTTCTTCAACATCATATTCAGCAAGATTCAAGTTCATTGCTTCCTTGATTATTGCATTCTTAATTGACTTAAACTCCTTGTTTTGAGCAAGAGGTATTCTCTCCGGCACTTCATCTGTGTAGGTTTTGATTGTGTTTTCCTTTTGCTCATACCATAAATCATACAGTTTTGCTATCCTATCATCACTTGCAAGTTCTTCAACAATAGAATCCACCAAAGCTTTCACATCAGGCTTGAGATAACCGTAAACTTTTTTTCCACTTGTCTTTGAAAGTCTGTGGGCAAGTTCCAACAGCTTTTGCTGAATAGAAGAGTTGATATAGATTTCAGAATTTATTTTAGAAACCAAATCATCAACAACATACCTCGCCTCTGCTCGTAGCTTATCCCTGTGTTCTGTTTGCTTTTCGTATACGCATAATAAGTTCTGTTGGAATATATCCTTCGCAAAAGAGGAACGCAGATTTTCAACTCCCTTTTGAGTAAGATAACCTTCATTTTCAACAGTTGAATATGCAATCAAATGAACATGTGGATGATGTGATTCATTATGAAATGCAGCATACCAATGAAGATTTTGTGTAGGTATTTTCAAGTTTTCAGCAAGAGTTGCTGTCTGTGTTCGTAGCATATCTCTCCATCGAGTACCCGTGTTAAAGCCAAGCCGTTCAGCATCTTCTCTGCGAATTGAAATAATTGCAGTCCAAATATTCCCTTTATGATTGTTAAGTTCTTCAGATACCTTTGACAACTGAACCTGTATGCCATCATCTGTGAACAGACCATGAGAACCAAATCTTTCGGCACGGGGACGGGTAGCAATATATTTTGCATATGATTTTCTGCCCTCAATTTCATAAGCATTATCCTCAATCGCACGGGAAATAAAATCGGATGCCGTACCCATATTCAGCTTTTCAAGGTAGTCCGCATACTCAAACATTTCCTTGCAGTCCGGAAAATCTTTTATGATTTTTTCAATTAGATTCTTCTGCTTAGTCGTTGCAGAAGCAAACTTTTGCGTATCGTCTATCTTGTCAACGCCATCACGAGTAGCAATATACTTTGCATAACCGCCTGCACATACTTTTCGATTTGGCTTGAGATATTTGAATTTGGTAACCAGTCTTGGCATTATAATTTATCCTTTCTGCCAATTGTAAGCATCGTCTAAAGAAAAAGAACCGTTTAATCTTTTGACTTCCTTTACACATTCACCACGAAGTTTATTAAGCAATTCCTTATCAATATTCTGCGTAGCGGCAACAACATTCATTGTCATCGCAAGCTCGACAGCAAGTTTGAAAATCATCCTGTTCATTCGATTGTCGCTCTCGGCAACAATTGATTTTAAAGTTGATGTAAGAATGTTTGGAAGATACTGACTATTGTCATTAGAAGAAAGGTAACCTATATAAAAAATGATTGCTTTTTCTATAAATTCACTTCTACTACCACAGTTATCCTCCTTGTAAATATTTTCAACCATATCAAGTGTTGATTCTTTTATCCAAAGTGCAAATTTTCTTTTCACTTCTTTTCTGTTATCCTTTTCATTCAAGTACAAAACCTCCTTTAAAGTCACAACCCATAGTTGTAACTCCTACAATTATGGCTGTTTATTCGGCAAATCGGGCAGAACAATCCACATATATAACCCCAAGGCTTAAAATTAACCCCTATGAAATTATGAGACCTAAAAGTGCGAAAAACCGCATGGCAGTCGGCGTTGCCGTCTGCTGTGAACCGACACGAGGGAGCAACTGCAACCCCGTGTCTTTCTCCTGCTTGATTTTCTACCCTGTATATCCCACCCGATTTGCCGTTTTTACTTGTTCTATAACTTCGCCACAAATCGCCTGACTTCGGCTTTATTTAGTTTTTAGATAACATCTCGCCTTCTCGTTAAAAAGCCGACACATGGCGAATGTGGCGAAAGTACAGCCGATATTACACTTTTATTGATTTGCCGTTCAGCACTTCAAAATTGCACTCTGTATATGACAATCCGTACTCTTTAACTTCACGGCTTAGTATATTAAACATTTCCTGCTCCAAATTCAGAGAATTGTATTTCACATCATCATTTAATGTGTCATAGCATATCCACTCTTTGCTGTCGGGAGTGTCCTTAACAAGAATGTCATATCCCATTGTCATACAATCAGGTGTGGGAAATATTATTGCATTGATTTTTACACAACCTACTGTCAGATATGCAAATAACTTTTCGTGCTTGTCCTTTGGATTTTCAGAAAGTATTTTTCTGACCTCGGCTGACGAAAGATACTTCTTAAAAATATATTTATCTCCAAGTTGCTTTTTCAGTTTCTTTCTCTCATTCACAATTTCATACCTCCCATATCAAAACCTTCATCGTCAAATAAATTTGGCTCACTGTTTTGTTCTTCCACGAATCTATCTGCGCTGTTCTTCACTGCCTCTTTAAACACACTGTCATCAAGATTGCAATCATGGTAGCCCTGAAGAACTGTGTAATAGTAATTGCTACTGGGCAATCCGAACTTTTGCTTTAAATCCATAATGTAAACCATAGCAGATAATTCTTCTCCGTTATTCATTATGACAGGAACATCCTGTTTAAAATAGTGTGAGGGATAACCCTCGTATCGGTCAAGTCGCATTTCATCAATAGGTTTTATATCCCATACAGCAACGGGAACAGATTTTCCTTTGCAAGGTGTGATAGTTGCATATGCTCCGGTCGGCATACCTTTAAACTGCAATTCATAATTTTCTATCACTCCTGTTCCTACAAGAGTTGCAGTTGGACAACGATATGCCATTTGTTTTAAATTCAAGTTACTTCCATAGGCAACATATAACTTACTCATAATTTTTACTCCTTACATTCTCATAACTAAACCCGAAGTTTCTTCCTGCCGTTCAGCAGTTTCAACTTCGGGTTCTGAATTTATATTTTCATTTGTACTGTTCTGCAAGACCTCAAGTCTTTTCTGTGCAAGTCTTTCCTTTTGCTTTTCAGCCTGTGCAGGATCTTTCCACGCAATATTGCCGTCAAGATTTTTCAGGAGATGATGACGGGCGGTTTTAAACTCGTCACCGATAAGTCCTAACCTCAACAACCAAGTACGGAAAGTATATTTTTCGTTATCCGATACTGTTTTTGTATGTCGTGCAGACTTTTGAATTAAAGCCTGATGACTTATTGCAAGGCAAAGCTGAATTGCACTTTTCACTTCTCCTGCGTGTAGTGTTGAATTGAACAGGCGAAATTCAATAGTACCCTTACTGAACACGCTGTGCAAATTCAATCCGTGATAACGGCTGTCATCATAGTGTCTGTAGCTGTAGTCACCTCCGTCATACCACATTGATTTTAGTTGTTCCATTGAAAGAGGAGGTCGATTATTGATTTCATCAAGAAATCTTGTATCCATCTTCTGACAGTAATGTTCACGGCTAACATTTACTTTAAGTGATTTGTAGAGCAAGTCCTCTTTTGATGCCATAATATTAACTATATTGCGAAGTGTTTTCGGTGTGTGTCTTGACGCATCAATATGGCAGTGCATACCACAACTGGAATTCACTCTTGCTCCTGCACCACGAAGTTTTCTGACTAACTCCTGTATAGTTTCAATATCATTGTAATTACAAATGGGTGTGACAAATTCAACAGAGTACAAAGCACTTGCCTGTTCGCCTGAACGATTGGTACATCTAAGGCTCGCATCACGCATAATCTTCCATTGTCTGTTATCATTATCACGGATTGAATATGAATCATAGCAACCTCCGATATGAGTTGCTGTGGTATTAAAATAACCGGCTATCACTTTAGCCGCAGTACTGCGAGTGATGCCGGTCATTTCAATTTCTACACCGAAGTTTTGAGTTCTCAAGTTACCACCTCGGTATTTTCTTCCTGTGGGTTTGGCTTTTTAGGTTTGGGTGGTTTTGCCTGCGATGACTTCATATCAATAAATTTCCTGACGTTTGCAGGAACATATTTTGAGTACAAAGTATCAACCGATTTTTCAAGTTCTTCTTTGAAATCTAAATCACGCTGTGATATATACAGCTTGACAGCAGACAGTTTTTCATCATCGTACATTATGCTTACGCTTGTTTTCTTCATTACTTTTTACTCTCCTTATCCTCAATATATTTGATATTTGGTATCTTCATCCACTTAGTCCAGCCACGATTTTTAAGCTGTGTTTTCACAACTCCGTAGGCTGTGCCTTGTGCTTCAACAACTTCACCGTTGCCGACATACACACCTATGTGACCGTCCATCCATACAGCAAGTCCGGGTATATCGGGCATAGTTGAGATTGCTCCGCCTTCTTTAACATTGTTCCGGATTGTATTCGCACCGCAATCAGTAAAGCCGTTTGAACCGACTGTTATCTGATCGCTGTCAGCATTGTACCAAGCGTATGATTTAATCAGTCCTATGCAATCAACAACTCGTTTGCCCAGCCACTTTTTACCGACAGTTCTCATCTCTCCGCCAGCCTCGTTGTTGCCGGGAAACAGGCTCGCCTGCTGATTGAGATACTGCTCTGTGCAAATCTGACCGTAACCTCCATAGACATAGCCCCAACCGTTTTTGTATGCGTTCTCGCACCACTTAACAAGGTCAAGATTATTCTTTGTTGATTTATCGGTGAAGCCTGCCGTACTGATTTCAGCACCTTTGATTGACTGCATCATCTTCTGAAACTCTGCGTACTCAATCTCCGTTCCAAACTTTGCATTGACAGTCTTAATCAAGTCTCCATCAGACTGATTCTTTTTAAAGCAGAAAACAAAGTTTTTTACAAAATCTTTGTCCTTTGATTTATCAGACAGAAAAAACAGATATATTACCTCTGCCTGCGTGTTGCAATCAGACAGTTTCTTTTTATCAAGCTGAGTTTCGACCTCGGACATTGTGTCATTTATAAGCTGAAAGTTTTCCATCTGCTCGGCAGATATATTTTCTTGTATGGATTGACTTAACTTGTCCGTGTCAATATCCATACTACCGTTGAAAATTGAAATAACAGCAATAATCGGCATAACCACAACTATGATTATGCCGATTACTATACCGCCTATTGTTTTTAAAACTTTTTTGTCTGTAATCAGAGCAACTGCTATTTTCTTTATTGCCGCACCTATGGTAGCACTCATATGAATCACCTTCTTTTGGGAAAGAAAAAGCCAACTGATTTCATAGTGAAACCAATTGGCTAAATGTATTTAAATTTTATTTAACAAACTCATTTGATCATATAACATATCTTTTTCATTTCTTGATGAAATATATACTTCATTAAGAAATGCTTTTTCATTCTTTATAGCTTTATCTAAAATTTGATTTCTATATAAAGAAACAAAAATAGCTGCAGAACGGGCTTGACAGTTTATTGCCTTATTAGGATTAAACTCAATATCTGTAAACGCATCAAACTCTAACACTTGCTTTGCTAAATCTTTATTTAAATATAAAGCATTGACATAAAGCCAGTCATAAAAAAAAGTCTTTGGATACAGATCGAACACTCTATTTCCATATTTAAAATATTTCAATCTGCCACTATTTTTTAGTCTGTTATCTTTTTTTGCAATCTTTGAACTTTGTAAAAGTAGATCTGTATATGGTCCACCATTTTCAAAAACCTTGCTTGATTGGAAAGCCGACTCAACTGAATACTTCTGTCCTTTTTTCGTTTCTATCATTAAATTAAATGCACTAAGCTCTATACCCAATTTTTGCTTAGACTTACTTGATATTTCAAGTACTTTCATATTAATATTATTTTTCAAAAAAGCTTGGTGTAAACTTTCTATACACTTTTGTTTTTGTGAAACAGCAAATCCACTAAAATATTCAAACTCTACCAATTCTTCTTTATAAAATGGTTTTTGTTTGCTAACAATAAATACAGGTCGCTTCGCCACTAAATTCCCTCCTAATTATTTCCAGTATTCCCAATCTTTTCTATAACTAAAAGCTTTTTTGCATACTTGACACATATTTTTATTGGAAAATAAATGTATATATTTTTTCAATGTTTCATTATCAAAAAAATAAACACGTTTTATATACTCAACTGGGATATTAGCAAAAACCAAAACTTCAGCCTGAGGATTCGTAGGAAAACAGCTTGGAATATTCATTTTGTTTCTTGAACAGCAACCCACCTGGTCATCAAATAACTTTAAAAAAGCTTTCACACCTTTTCTATTTTCGATATCTGTTTGATACATTTTTGCTTTTCCTGCGTTTTCACTACAAAATGCACAATCGAAATCACACAGAATACGTGCATCTAACAACAAAACCGCCCAATCTACTTCCGGATTTTCTTGCCTTAAAGCATAAAACATTTTATAGTTTGGAAATTCAATGGATGTACATATTGCATCTTCACAATTATCATATCTGTATTCATCATTAAATACCGACGAAATATTTTCATTAAGTAAAACACTCTTCGGAAGAAGTCCGTATTTTAGAATATTCTCTAAGTTTTCAGCTCTAGTAAAATGAAATAACTGTTCAATATTTTTCTCTTTCAATATTTTTTCCATACTACATAACCTCTTTACAGAAATACAACTTAATACATTACTATAATTTTATTATATCACAACAAATACACCTTGTAAATCACCTTCCCCCGGCACTACCAAAAATCTCTGTTTTGTATTCTGGTGCCTGGACAAGTAACAAGTATCTTTCATTACCGCATCTGTACAGGCAAGTGCCTCTTTCTGCGAATTTTATTAAGTCGTATTCATTTGGCTCAACCATTAAGGCATCTTCAAAGTCCTTTGGGTTTATGTTGCCGGGATAGAACAGAAAATGGTGGGTTGGAATTGAGAAAAGCGGTTTTGTAAATTCCTTGATACTCGGAATCAAAAAATCGTCAATGTTCTGACTTGCAAGAATTACAGACGAATCCTTTTTACGCACACGCTTCATTGCGTTTCGTATATACTCAATGGCTGTTGGGTTTGAAAGAAAAAGATACATTTCATCTATTGATGCAACTGTGTTTCCCTCTCCAAGGAGCTTGTTGCTCATATATGAGAGAATATTAAAAAGCATAGCGTCTTTTAGTCTTTTGTTTGTATCGAGTAACCCCTTAACACCAAAACACAATAAGCTGTCATCTGTGATGTTTGTATGACCGTTAAAGTACTTGCTTTCAGAACCTACACACATACTGTGAATACCCAAACAAACCTCCTGCAAAACTTCTTCTGTGTAGAGGTATTTCCTCTTGCGGTCGTAGGTCATATATTCTTCTTCACATAAATCATAAAAGTCACTCATTACAGGAAAGTCTGACGGTTTCTTTGTGCTGTAGTCTGTTGTATCTGTAATACCAAACCTTGCGTACAACTTCATCAGCAGAATTTCAATGGTATCAAGCTGAACATCTGTAAAGTCTTTGTAGGCTCTGAAAAAGTCCTTTAAAAACGCAATGTGTTGTGACAATCGGGTAGCTTTGTTAAACGCATCAGGTGCATCTTTGTCAATATCACCTTGACCAGTATTCCAAGCCTTAGGCTCTAAAGGATTGATTTTGTATCTGCCTGACATAAAGTCAATGTAACAACCGCCAAGTGAGTTGGTAAGGTTCTCATACTCTGATTCAGGGTCGAGGCACACAATCTTCTTTCCGCTTTCTCTGATGTTAGTTAATATCAACTTTAGCAAATAACTTTTTCCTTGCCCTGAGTTGCCGAGAATCAGTATGTTTGAATTTGTCTTGTCCTCTGTTCGTCTTTCAAAGTCAACAAGAATATTCGTGCCGTATTTATCTCGTCCGATATATAAGCCGTTAGGGTCTGTCTTACCTGAGAAGTTAAACGGGAACAGATTTGCAACAGAACTTGCCGGCAACACTCTTTCATAAAGACTGCCGAATTGATTTGAACCTATGGGTAGGGCAGACAAGAAACCTTCCTTTTGACGAAGTGTAAGTCTGTCAACCACAATATTTGACTGGGTAAGCTCCATTGCAATATCGGTTTGAAGTTCCTTTAGTTTCTGTTTGCTCTTGGCTTTCAATTCTATAAATACCGAACAATGCAAAAGAGGTTCTTTGTTCTTGTGCATATTTGCAATGAGGGTAACAACATCCTGCAGATTGCCCTGTGCCTCAATGGTTTCGTTTACATCATTACCGCTTGATTTCAGTTTGTTTTTGCGTGTGGCGTTCTGTATGATTTTTCTCTGCTCCATACTTTCCACAAGTCTGTGATAAATGCGAAGCGTTACACAATTTCTGTCGGCAAGCTGAGAAAGTATTGCCTGTTCTTCCGTTGAGGTTGGATATTCACGCACCGCCCACACACTGCGATATGAGTCCCCAACAATGTAGTGATCGGTAAAGAACTTTATTGTTGACGGCAGAATCATATCAAAGAAATCTTTAGTGTAAATCTCCTCTGCCTGCTGTGGTGTAAGCACCTTTGGTTTTCTTTTAAGCAGTCCCATTTTTACCTCCTTAGTTTCGTACCGCCAATACAAGTATGCGGTCATCCTGATTGTTGCCGTAACAGGTTGACAGCGTTAATATCTGCTGACCGTATTTTGGTGCGATACCTGTTTCATAAATAGATTTTTCTTTTGCGTATTCAACCAAAGAGTTGTACCTCTTTTCTGTAAGCGCTGATGTAAACCTGTACCATTCATCATCAGACTTAACTTTCAGAACAGCAAAGACGGTATATGCAGATACACCGCCTTTTGTTTCAAGCGCAACTGCTTTGTGTTCATCTCTGTATGAAGAGCTTGTATAGTTGCAAAGCTCGGCAAACATTGTGCCGTTGTTCATATGGTGTCCGTAGATTATGAGGTTTGTGCTGTCGGTTGAACATCTGCTATCCAAAAAAGGCACACCGCTAAGGCTGTATTCACCGTAAAAGTTTTTATTCAGATACTTTTGCGGATTATCGGGTGTGTGCATAACAGGATAGTTTATGTTTGTGCCTGTTATGCTTATCCAACCGAAGCATTCGGAATTCATCGCAATTAATTCTGATATTGAATGAGGTTCGTAATAGGTTGTGTAATACACAGGCTGTTCAGCTTGGACTTCATTATCTGAATCACTGACTTTTAATAAATTCGGCTTTCTAACTATTTCTTCAAGAGTTGCATCTGTTGTTTCCTCAGTAACGATTTCTGCAAGCTGTCTGAATTCTTCTTTTTCTTTGTTTTCGGTGTAAAGTTGTGAGAACACCGAAACAAGACAGGTAATTAAAATTGAAGAAAATATACCTATAACAATTCCCATTTGGATTTTCCCTTTATGCTTCTTCATTTTCAGCCTCCGAAATATATTGCTCGCCGTCATAGTCAGGCATAAGGTCACCGTTCATACTTGCATCAAAGTAGATTGCAAGAAATCGCTTGATGTCACCTTTGCTCATTCGTGTTACCTCAAAGCCTTGGTCTGCAATGATTTTTTCAACCCTGTTTGCTTTCTGCAACACATTTTCCGACTTTGCGGATTTGCACCTTGCAATGAACAAAAACTGTCTTGCTGTTGAAGTTTCCGTCTGAATACTGTCAAGAAATTTTAAATCCTTGTTCAGAATTTTTCTGACCTTTTCATTACTTTCTTCTTCAATTCTGTCTTTGATATAGCTTTTGTTTGTGTCAAAACATTCGCAGGAATCGGTACAGGTTATCTCAATATCAGGCACAGCAGAAAGAATCATCATAAGGTGACGAATCTTGATTTCAATGTTGATGTGCGACAACACAGAAATATTTGTAGGCTGTACCATAAAGAAAACAAGCTCATCTTTACCAACCTTTAAGCCGTTTTTGGTAAAGGTCTTTATACCGATTAAGTCCTGCGTTGATTTGCCCTTCCTTTTTTTCTTAATTCTTGATTTACGCATTTTGTGTTTTTCCTCCATATCATAGTAATTTCGCAGGCACACAAAACTTGTTAACAACAAGCCAAGTGTGCGAATTGGGTGCAGCGTCACGCTGCCCATATAAACTCTTGTTGTGTTGAAATAAAATACTTCACAGCATAGCGGATAAAATCAAGCACGGTTGTATCTTCAAGTCGGATTGAGAAAAATCCGAAGCAGAGTGTTACTGCAAGCGGTACTATTATCCTCGTCTGTGCAAGTATAAGGATTGATAATAAAAGCGCTATGCTCATTATTGCAAAATCTCTCAAACTCCACAGCCATAAGTTGGCTGTGGCTTTTAAGTTTTTCGGATATAAATATGTGGTCATTTAATTCTCCTCATTTCGTAGCTCTCGCTACACTTTTTGTTAGGTTTACTGCTGTTGTAGTTGCGTGAACAATGCTTGTCATATTCACCTTTACAGATGAATCAAGACCAAACTGCTGTGCAATTCTCGGTACTTCGTTTGCCGACAGCATAATGCCTAACCCCAACAACATATTGTCGGGAAATGTGAGCAAACCGAGGAACAACAGAGTCGTCTGCATAAAGGCTGTAAGACAAAGGGCAGCAATCTGTTTCATCCACTGATTAAAACCGTCTGTATATCCTCTGGGAACACTGAACATATACAGTGAACCTACCACCATTTGAATCAAAAGTATTCCGCCTCTCTTTATATTTGCGAAAAAGATCTTAATAACGCAATAAGCAAAGGCTATCATACATAACAGATTCAGTAACCCAAATGTTGTCTGTGTTGATACTGCAAAACAGCCTTCTAAAACACTTGTACTTTGTCCCGACAAATTGAGGCTTTGCTGTCCTGCCATTATAGATGACAGATCCTTTGAAAATGTGTTTTGCAGGCTGATACAGAATTTGTACAGCTCCACAGGCACAACACCAAAAAGAGAACAGGCAAAGAAGCCTTTTAGAACATTGATTGCAGTTGTCTTAATGTTGGCCCTGCCGTTTTGGTATTCTATTGCTACATCAAATACGGCAACTACCGTGCCTGCAACAAACAAACCCCAGCCGAACAGGGTAAATAAATTGATTGTTGCCTGAACCCATTCAAGGTCGAAAATATCTGCACCCATATTGCCCATCATTGTGAAGAAGTCAGCCACGGCATTGTAAATGGTTTCATAAAACCACTGAAGCATTGTGTTCCATATTGCGTTTGAGATTTGTTCACCGAGAAAGTCAAATGTACTGCCGATAGCATCGCCTATTCCTCCGATAAAATCTCCTAACCAATCAAACATTTAATTCCCTCTTTTCTATCCCAGTACTGTCCAGATATACAGAGGAGCGGTCAACGAAAATACAAGACAACCGAAAAGGATTGCAGGTGCAGTAAATTCAAACTGACCGTGTTTGCGATAGTCCATATACGCTGTTGCAAGTTTGACAAAGAACAGAATTGCAAGAATCATATCCACAGCAGGGAATACTACATTATTAACTACATTTTTGATTTGTGTTTGAGCCGCCGTCCAAGTGCTTTCGATTGCACTTGAAACATCACCTGCGGCGAATACCGTTACTGCCGATATTGCAAACAAAGCAGCAACAACGGCAACAGTCAGAAAAATCTTTAAAAGTTTTATTCTATTACTTTTTACTTTCATTTAGATAACCTCCGTTTTCTTCAATTCCTTTTCCGATATATATTTCACCTTGATATTAAGCTTCTCGGCAAAGATAATTTCCTTTTTCATACCCTCGGTTATTTCATCACCGAACACCCATACTTCATCACATACCCACAGCAGAGAGAGACCTGCCTGCATACCGAGTTTTCTTTCATCGGGAATTTCATCATTTAGAACAAGGGCGTAAAAATGCGGTATGACAGGAGCCATACCGCACTTAAATATATATCGGGCATATCGTTTTGCGTTTTCAATGTTTCCAGAAATGTTGCCACTCAGTGGTGAACATATATATGCCCTTCGCATTATTCATCATCCTCGTCTTTCTTTTTGATTTTGATAATTACAACAGATACAAGTCCCCCCAAGGCTACTGCGCCAAGTCCAATCCAAAAGCCGATATTTGAGTTATCGCCCGTCTGTGGCTTTTCAGGTTCAGGCTGTGGGTGAATTGTAACGGTCTGATTCTCGTCATCAATATCTGTGTGTGTGGCAATTTCTACATCTTCACTGTACAGAGATTCAAAGACGACAATATCGGTTTCTTTTGTAACAGCAGAGCCGTCAAAGGTGAAAGACACAGTTACTTCACCGTTTGATGTTTCGGGAGTAAATGTTGCTTCAGAGGTAATTTCTTCATCGTCAACTACAAACGGCTTTCCTGTTTTCTTATCCATTAAAACACCTTTTAAGGTGTATTCCTTGTTAGGTACAAGATGTTTGTAACTTACAACATCATCAATGGTAACTGTTTCTCCTGCTGTGACTTCCTTTTCACCGCCAACGGTTGCCGTGGTTTTCAGTTCGGGGATTTTATCGTTTTCTACTGTGATTTCAATTACTTCATCATTCTTTGATACAGTAACGGGATAGGTTTCAGCGTTTGGCAGATAGCCCTCGGCAGGCTTTAATTCACACACAATGTACTGACCGTAAGGAATATTAAAAAATTCAAACACACCGTTCTCATCTGATTTTGCCGTGAGGATTGCATTTTCTTCAGTATATTTCTTTTCATCTGTGCCGAATAAGCCGAATACCGCACCACAGATTCTGTCTTTAGTTTCACGGTCAATCTTCAAACCTTTGATTGTACCGTAGATAAGATCATTTATGATTGGTTCTCCGTTGTTTACTGTAATATTTACAGTTGCAATATTCTGCCCTGCGTATTCAAACACAACGGGATATTTCTCATCAGAGAGAATATAATGGATGTCAGTTTTTATTTCCTTAACATAGTAACTTCCAAACGGAAGGTCTGTTGTGAATGTTGCCTTACCGTTTTCATCACAAGTGATGATTTCAACAAGTCCGTCTTTTGGAATAACCGTACCGTTTGATGCTTTAATATCCTCATCGGCATAAAGTCCGAAAGAAATTCTTTTGATTTCATCACCATTACCGATACCAAAAGTTTCATCCTTTTCAAGCACTTTTAAAAGGTCGATTTCCGCCTTCTGTCTTTCGTTTACAAATGAAGTTGATGTGTTTGTCACCTTTTCGTTCTGTCCTGCATAGGTGAGTTCAATATGATTTACTGTCTTGTTCAGAACAGTTCCGTTAGGAGCAACGGTTTCTATAACACGATATTTACCGAGGTAAAGTTCGTTACTTGTTGCTGTACCTTTTTCGTTTGTTTTCAGCGTTGCAACAAGTGTGTCCTTTTTCACTCTTACTGTACCATCAGGAGTTGTAATGTCCTCATCAGCATAGATTTCAAAGACAGCACCTGACAAACCGCTGACAGAATATTCAGGCTGATAGATGGTCGGAAGTGCAATATCATTTCCGTTTTCATCTGTATATCCGCCGCCTATTGCAGTTACATTTGAGAAAATCTCGCCTGTTTTTTCTACGGTAATTGTACCTTTCTGCGGTGTGTTTTTCTTCTCTGTTTTTACGATTGTAACGCCGTTTTCTTCGCTTGTGTTTTCTGCTGTAATGTCAAAATATTCAGGAGTGCTGTCAAGGATATATCCGTATGGAGCCTGAACCTCTACTATGGAATATCCTTTTCCATATGGTAGAGTTTCAGGTGTGATAAGACAGCCTTCCTCATTTGTATAGAAAGTATCAATCTTTGTAACAGTTGGATAAGTATATTTCATAGTTACAAGCTCGCCCTTTGGATTGTAAATCTGAAAGCCTGCGCCTGCATATGGAATCTGCTTGCCTGTTTCAGAATCCACCTTTACTATCTTTACATAACTTTCAAGACCTGCGTTGTTAATTAGATATTTATAGGTCTTGCCGTTTTCATTTATGAATACATCAAAGTCCTTTATGAACTCCGTTCCGTCCCAACCTTTTGTCTGATGAACAGTGTATGTACCGTATGGTAAATCTTTAGTTTCTGCAAAGCCGTATTCATCACAAGTTAAAAGGTCACGCTCGGTGTCTTTCGCCTTTGCATAACTGACTGACGACTTGAGATACACCTGAAACTCTGCACCCTTTTCGGGAGTTTCTATTTTTGTACTTCCGTCATCGGTATGCTTGATTATAGAGATTTTTCCCTTTGTAATGTCTTCGGTAACACCCATTGAAATCGAGTTGTTTTCGACTGTATAATTTTTCGCTTCTGCACCTATATGGTATTCAGTTTCATCAAGCAGATAACCCTCGCTTGGCACAATTTCTTTCAAAGTCCAGTTATCACCGCATACATAGTATGAGGTTGTGAAACTTCCGTTTTGGTCTGTGGTATATTTATCTACAAGTTTTCCGTTATTGTAGATGCCGTAAACTGCACCTGCAAGTGTAGCGTTTCCCTGTGCTATTTTTGTTTCGGCATCGGTTTTGATGACAGTCAAATTCCACTTTTTAAGGACATTTGCAAATGAAACTGTGGCAGTTTTGCCTGACTCCACCTTAACAGTTTTACTGTTCTGTTTTGCATATTTTCCCTCTGTGTTTTCGGTTACTGTGTAAGTACCGGGAACAAGGTCGGTTAATTCAAATTCGCCCTTTGAGTTTGTTTTTACGGTCTTGTTAAAGTTTTCTCCCTTAACTGTAAACTCAATATTTGCAACATTTCCGTCCTCTGAGGTTTTAACAAGTTTCAGATTACCAGAGCTTGTCTTTACTTTAAAATATGCTCTTATCGGGTCTGCATCATTTTCAACACCCGTGATTACATCCTGCAAACTCGCATCTCCATACGGAACAAGCACAGTTTTGCCCACATCCGGCATTGACTTTGCAGAATTAAAGGTTACTGCTTCATCTACTGCTGAAGTTGAGGTTAGTATCAATTTATTTCCTGATTTTTTGACTGTAATTCCGTTTGTTGTTTTGAAAGTAAACTCATCAAGTATTTTGTTGCTGTCAGTAAGTGTAACGGAATATTTTCCGTCACTATACTTCATTTCATTGGTTTCTGCCTTTGATGCGATTGCAGATGCAAAGCTCGGAATAGTTGAATAGTTTGCAAGGCTTTTTGAAATCGCATTGTAAATCGACTTAACACCTGGGTTTGCACCGTCTGCACAAATGCCGTCTATATATTTTGTGTTGGTGCATTTGTAACCATCATTTGTACTTCTGCAACCTGACACAAACTCCCAAACAATGAGCTGTGTTGCAATCCATTTCTGATCTTCTGTACCGCTTAAATTCTTTCCCGAACCGGGTTTACCGTACAGCAGAGCAAGGTTAATCGCCTTTTGCTTTGCAGAGCCTAAATTTTTCCACACAACCGAACCGTTCTCCGTCAAGGAATTGCCTGCAAACAAACTGTGACCAGGCTCAATGCAGTAGGCTTCCTTTTCATCGGCAAAGATTTTGCACAATTCCTCACCGGCTGAACCTACTGTGTAACCGTTGTCAGTTGTGGTCTTCTGATATCTGATTATGTTTCCTGCTGTGTATATGGATAGGTAAACTTTTGATATTATCGCCAGCTTTTCCCCCCATTCACACCGTGCATGCGACTTTCATCGCACACGGCGTTCCATCATAAATATAAGATTATTAGATTAGTAAACACTTCAAAAGAATATGCAAAATTCAAATTAGTTTGTTATGCGCCATTTTTCTTAAACTATTTATCTTTTTAATTTGTTTTTGGTTAAGGTTAAGTTTTGATAAGTATTTGTCTATTGTTGCTTGTTTCACGGCGTGGATAAGTTTGTGAATATCATTGTGAAGTATCACAAGATTTTGGTAATTGTCCTTACCGCCAAATTGTTTTGGTGTTTTATGATGACAATGAATTTCATCATAATCAAGAATTATACCAAGCACAGCACACTTGCCATATTGTGAAGCATAAAGCGAAATTTTATTGTCTGTAAACTCGATACTATCTGTGCTTTTGTAGCCATATAGCATTTGCTCCATAACCCAAAGAACGTAATCATCAAATTTAAGATTTTTGTGAATTTCTGCTCGTCCGCTTTCTGTGTATTTACAAATACTTCTCTTTTTGTACATAGAATTTTTGGCTTTAACATATGAGATTGGTATTATTGGTTTATCGTTTACAAATCTAATTTGCTTACTTTTTCCATACCGCTCTTTAATATGCTTGTTCTCAATAATTCCTGTTCTTTTAACCCTTTGTCTTAACCTACTTTTAACGACTGTATCAATCCTTCTTTGGATTTTCCTGCAATCAATACTGATACAAGTGGCAAAACAAAAATAGTTTTGAAAACCCTCTACCATTTGATTGTATTTCTGTATTTCAAATACAGCTCGCTTTTTATCACTCGGTTTTTGGATTTTCTTTATTTGTTCAATCAATTTCTCCATAATTCTTTCACGAACTTTATCGCTTACTTGAGAGCGTACAATGTACTTGTCTCCACGTTTTACGGCTTTTAGCTTGAAGCCTAAAAAATCTGAATAATGTCTTTTTAGATTAACTACCTTGCTTTTTTCTTCTGAAATTTCAAGCTTTAATCTATCATAGAGCCACTGTTTTACCGCTATGAATACTCTGTCAGCGTCACTGCGCTTCCTACAGAAAATCTTGAAATCATCTGCATATCTTACAATATACATTTCTTTCAGATTAGTCTTTTTCATTGCAGCATAGGCTGTACTTTTAATAAGCGTTCCGCTTTTATTGATTGAAGTGTAGTATTTATGCTTTGTAGGAAAGTTTTCCCATTGTGAAGAAATCCACCAATCCAATTCATTGAGCACAATGTTAGATAGCAGAGGAGATAATATCCCTCCTTGCGGCGTTCCGCAATTTGGGTACTCCATATCTCCGTTTGGTAGAACAATAGGTGCTTTCAGCATTGATTTTATTATGCAAATAAGTTTCTTATCTCTTATTCCCATTGTCCAGATTTGATTGATTAGTTTGTTATGATTGACATTATCAAAGAAACCCTTTATATCAATGTCAACTACAAAATGCAATTTCTGCACTTGTATCATTTTGCAACATTGTGCTATTGCGTTTTCTGCTGACCTATTTGGTCTGAAACCATTATTTCTTTCATGAAATTTGGCTTCACAGATTGGTTCAAGCACTTGTAGTATACATTGCTGCACTAACCTATCAACTATTGCGGGTATCCCTAACGGTCTTGTTTTGCCGTTAGGCTTTGGAATTTCAACACGTCTTACAGGTTTGGGTTGATAATAGTTTAATTTTCGCTGTACTATTTCTACATATTTATCAGTAGGTATTGATTTTATATCTTCTATAGTACATTTGTCCGTGCCATACGTTTTACTGCCATTGTTTCTTTTGATATTTCTGTATGCAAGCCGAATATTCTCTGGAGATGAAATTATCTCCATAAGTTTATTGAAAACTTTTCCCTGCTGACTATCTGCATACAAATTATCAAAGGTTTCCTGTAAACAGTAGTATTCATTATGGCGTAATTTTGCAACTTTTGTCATAGGCAACACCCCTTTCGGAAATGTTTTTCTTTGTCATACCCGAAGCTATGAATTTGTTTACCTATAACTTTCTTATATTTATGACTGGTGGCTGTTCCTCCACCGCTTATTATCCACGGTTTCATTGGTCGTGCCACCACTCTCACGGCAATTAAAGGTGCTTATTGTTCTTCGTCACCACCGCTTGATTAACAAGCGTTATGCCGCTTTCTGCGTTCCGATAATTCTATCTGTACATACAACTTTAGGTGCTTTGCTATGAGCCTGTTAGCTTGATAGCGCCTGTAACACTATATGGTTTTTCAGAGCTACGATTTTTACTAAACCACACTAACTGCCTTTTTCAGACAGAAGTACATTTCTATACTTCCTACTTTTAGACCCGTACATTCGCAAGTTCGTCAGACCTTTTTACAGTCATTCTCACCATAGTTGTTTTATAGACCACCGGCATATAGGTAACACAGCTCACCTCTGAGCCGCTTTCGTGAAAAATTATATATTTCCTTACGGTTACTCTCTGCCGACTTCACCGAGCTTCTGACCCCCATATTGCTATGAACGCCAGTCGGAGTATCAGGGGAAGCGTTTCGGGACGTTACTCCTTCATTCCACTTACTCGAATTATCAGTTCTCCTAAATAGAACTTTACGTTCTTTATTTAGTGCCTAACCTTTTCAGTTAGGAACGCATCGCACCGTAACAGTAATCAAATGTAATTGTTGCTTTGTCACCGCTTGCCGCACTTACAGGGAGAGTAAACACACTGCAAAACAATGTTATGATGACAAGCAGTATTGCCGTTATTCTTGTAAATTTCTTGTTTTTGATTAAGTTCGTCATATTAAAAATCCTTTCATAAAAAATATGGGGCAAGATTTTACCCTTGCCCCGATTGATGTCTTATTCTGTTTTTATACAATCATAAGTTCATCATCTGCCTTTCATCGTAATCTTCATCTATATCATCGGACTGCTCACTGCCGTCTGTGATATTTACATAATCGCAGATAATGTTCAGTGCTTCGCAATAACTGCCCGAGCTCGTAACACGACTGCACATTTCTTTTGCCTCATCTGCCATACCGTTTTGCTTTAAGGTATGACTTGCAATTCCCATCAGATTGAAAATATTGCCGTCCTGACCTATCAATTCACAGTCGGGTTTGACCTTTTCAGCTTTGTTCTGCTCAGGTTCAAAACCGCCCAGCTTGTTATCCACATAGTCGGAAAGCCAAGTTCCGGCAAAGGCTGTATATGACTGCAATCGCCACATTGACAGCTTGCCAACATCAAGGTGAACATTATCAAAGGGATATAGAATACAGGTAACTCCCTCATTTTGAAACACAGACACATTATCGAATTTTGTATCATCAAGGAGTATTCCGTTTTCTGTGAGAATATCATTTATACCGTCAACCCATTCCTTTACTTCACCTCCGCAACCTTGGAGGATTAGTCCTTCCTTGTTATTCATCTTTCTTAAATCATTTGTTGTAATGTTTTTAATTGTCATTTACATTTTCCTTTCACATAAAAATAGCACCCACAATTAGGTGAGTGCAGAAAAATTTGGCTGTCGGGCCACCCGACTAACAATAGACCACATATATTTTGTTGTTTTCTGCCACTACATTAAAAGACAGGTCACTTGGAACTATGCCGTCATTTTTGTAGTAGTGTGCCACATACTCTATATCGGCATAACAGTATGCCGTCAGCTCAGAAGTGCTGTCATAGTATGATGCATTTGTAGGTGAGAACCAACTTGCGTTGCCTGTGTTAAGAGAAGTATCATATTTCATACCAAGCTGTTTACCGTAGCTTATGGCTGAATTTACAGCAGAAGTTACATCAACACTTTTCTTCTCTATGGGTGGTTGTGTTATCTTTTCGGTTGGTTTCTCTGTTGCTTTTTGAGCATGTTTTTCTTTGGTTGCTTCGGTTTTCTGTTCCGTATCTTTTGATATTGAATCCTGTTTTGCTTGAGTCGGTTCAGTTGCCGAAACAATCGCCGAATTTTGCCCACTGTCGACTTTTTCTTTGGATTTGGTATCCGTTTTCGAAGGTTTTGTTTCCAGCGATACTGTGGGTTTTACCGTGGTTTCTGCTGTTTTGGTAGTTTCAATCTGACTTGTTGTACTGATTACAGAAGTTGTTTCAGATACAGAAACATCCGCAGTTTTTGAAACTACGGATGCCTTAATATCATTATTTACTTTTTCTTCTGCTGTACAAGCTGTGAATGTTCCTGCCGCTAAAATCAATGTCAGCATAATTGCGATTTTCTTTTTCATACTATCGCCATCCTTTCAAGCAGCAAGTATATCAAAAGATTTTGAAATGTCCAGAGAATTTTACTACATACTCTGCAAAAAGTTTTCCGATTCATCTTCCGACATATTCTCAGTTTCTGATTCTGCCTGCTGTTCGTCGAGTGACTGATGATATGCTTCCATAACCTTGTTGTTTAGTAAAGTCCTGGCTTCTTTGGAAATTGGGTGGGCAATCTCGTTGAAATGTTTTTCACCGTTATAATCAACATATACATTTGCAGGCATAGCAACAAACAGACCCTTTGCTGAATTCATAATTCTTACGCCGTGAACAACTACAGCACCACCGATTGTGACGCTGGCAAAGGCTTTTGTTTTGCTTTCTTCAAGACTTATGATCTTGTCAATTTTCACCTTGATATATGGCAGTTTCTTTTTCTGATTGTTATTTTTGTTTCCTTTGAAATTTGTATTCTGTGCCATTATAAATTCACCTCCGATTTAGTGTTTCTGTTTTTCTGCCCACAGCAAAGAAAGATGCACAAGTGCATCCCTCTGTTCTTCTTCAGACAGGCTGTCGAGAAAATCTTCAAGGGTGATATTTTCTTCAAAGTCGCCCTCAAACTCATCTAAATATTCATTACAGTTATCACAGATTTTCTCTTTACACACAACTACCGAGTTGTCATCAAGTTTTGTAAATGACAACACATCATTGTATCTGAATCCGATTTGCTGACGGATTTCATATGGAATTGTAATTCTTCCTCTTTTGCCGAGAAACCTATACAATTTCATCATTTCTCATTCTCACTTCCTTCAAATTCATGCTTTTCTCTGCACTCATCACAAATGCAGTCGCAGTCACATACTTCATCTTTGCATCTTTCAAGAATAATTAAGCCATCTGCGGCTGTAATCTTGATAATCGAACCTGATATGATGCCTGATACAATTAATGAATCAAGCGGTATGCTGATATATACTCTATTTTCCATGGTAAACAACATTCTCCTTTATAATTTTATTCACTTCTCTTGTTTGGTTTGTATCAAAAAAGTTGAGTTGATACGGCTTTGACCGTTCACGCTCACGCATATCATAATTTGATATTATAATTTCGTGGAATTCCTCTCCCGGTTTATACTTTTGAGCCATACTGTGAACTCTCGTAAACCTCAAAAAGTAACATCCTTTATACAAGTTTCTGCTTTCTTCACAATCGTTATATGAAAGCAGGAATTTCCCTTTGATTCCGAAAAGAGTATCACGAAGTCGCAAATGGTCATCCCAATTAAAACCACAAGAATAAAAGTGTTCAGTTTTAATGTAGGGAGGATCACAATAAAAGAAAGTATCTTTTCGGTCATAATGGTTTATCAGCGTTTGAAAGTCCTGATTTTCAATTACCACATTTGACATTCTCACACTTACATCTTCTATCAACCTAAATAGACTTCGTATAGAAAAGGGTTGACAGGCAAAAGATTTTCCACTGCTTGAATAACTGTATCGCAGTAATTTTAGAAACATAACTGCTCTGCGAATATCATAATCCGTTGCAGATTTACTAAATAGCTCTATAATTTCTTTAGCTTGAGGTTTAGGTAACATTATTTTAGTAAGTTCTGTTTCCTCGTCAATAAAGTCGTTTCTAAAATTTTTGTGCTTAAAAAAGTCTTTGAGTACATTAAAATCATCCCTTGAATTAAGAGGATAGAACCCAAGTTCTTTTAAAAAAGCCATTGGTCTTTCCTTTATACAATGAAACAAATTTACAAGGTCTTGATTGTAATCGTTGTAAACCTCAAATTTGTCCGGCTTTGATTTACCAAGCATTACTGCTCCTGAACCACCAAAAGGTTCAACATATCGGTAGTATTCCAATGGAATAACCTGATAAATAATAGGTAATATTGAAGTCTTATTACCTACCCATGTTACGGGTGTTTTGATATTATCCACCTCCTGTGGCAATATCAATCGCCCCGAAACAACAAAAGCCGTTGATTAAGTTTTTAACTCAACCAACGGCTTATATCTGAAAACCAATATCAGTCGTTTGGAACGATTGATATCAGTTGTTGTTTTTATTCTGCTTTACTGTTTTCGTTGACCTGTTTAATTATCTTTCCTATTTCAGATATTACATTCACTGTAACAGCATTTCCGGCTTGTTTATAAAGCTGTGAATCCGACATTCCTGTTGCAAGGACTTTATCAAACTGCTCATCTGTAAAGCCTTGCAATCTCCAACACTCTCTCGGAGTCAGCTTTCTTATTCTGCCGATATGAATTTTCTTTTCCTTATCCACGAATACAACAAGGGGATGTTCCTCATCATCTGTAAGGTTGTAATCTTCTATGAACACAGCAGAATGTTCTCCTTTTCTGTTGCTGATATCGGATGCGTGACGGGCTGTAATACACCTTGCAATTTCGGTCATTTTAGGGTCAGGGTTCATATCAATAAAGTAATATGCCTGAGTTTGGGATGTTGTAAGGGTATGTGCAACTTGGTTTCCAACTCGTCCACGCCTTGAATTTTGACCGAGATATGCAGTATCTATACTGTCACCGGGATAGGCAATTTGATATCCGTCCTTGGTATTTACATTTATCGGAAGTCCTAATTCCTCTATGCTATACAGACCTGTTCTGCCACCAAAGCCACCGGCATTACTTGTTAATGTAATACTTGTTCCTTCTGAGGAATATATGCGGTCACCTTCTTTGCCTGGGTATCTTTGTACAGTAGTTTTAGAATTTGTCTGCGTGAAAGATAATACTTGTCCGGCACATTTTTCTCTATGAAATCCGATAAGATACAATCTTTTTCTTGATTGCGGAACTCCGAAATTTTTGCTGTTAAGCACTTGCCATACGACATCATACCCCAATTGGTCCAACGAACTGAGGATTGTTTTAAATGTCCTGCCTTTGTTATGACTAAGGAGTCCGGGTACATTTTCAAGGAACAGATACTTAGGTCTTTTAACGGAAGCAATTCTTGCAATTTCAAAGAACAGCGTTCCTCTGGTATCTTCAAATCCTTTCCTTTGTCCGGCAATTGAAAAAGACTGACAAGGAAATCCTCCCGTAATAAGGTCGATATGGGGTAACTGTTCGGGTATGATTTTTCTTGCATCTTCAAAGTAAAGTTCGCCTCCTGTATCATACATTGCTTCATATGCCTGCTTTGCATATTTGTCGATTTCACAATATCCTACGCATTCAAAACCGCCGATGGCTTCAAGACCTGAACGGAAACCGCCTATACCGGCAAACATATCAAAAAATTTGATTGTCATAAATCTTCATACCTTTGAAGATTCGTTTAATAATCACCTCACTGTTTCATAATAATTCCGTTATCTTCATCAAGCGATTCTTCTTCAACTGCTGATGAATATTGGTTTTCAGCTTCAATTTCTTCCTGCGAAAGTTTTCTGAATACATCTTCGCCGGGAACAACACCAAGAGAACGACCGTTGTCCCAATCAGGAAAAATCGTACCCATATCATCTACGGCTTGAACTGTACCTCTTGTACCGGATGGTACAGGAGAATATGGGTCATTCATACAGATAAGCTCAATTCGTATACCGGGTGGATACATCTGCTTAACGCTTTCAGCAATTCTGCGCTTTCTATCAAATTTATTCAAGTTTATTACCTCCATAATTGAATTCGTAATCTTGTTGAATTTAAGTAGGACTTCTGATTTTTGTTTTCATATGTCTAACCTCCGTTATTAAATTTTTTGTTGTCATCAGATTTGATGTCCTTTCTTTTACGACTACTTTCATTATTAGAAAAGTAATCGTTTCGCCTATCAAAGTTAGGCTTTTGTTTCATCTCTCTTTCAAACTTTCTAAGTTCAGGTGTGTCTGTAAAATACATTAAAATCTTCCTTTCTTTATAAAATAAAAAAGCAACCGTCTTAATCTAAATTAAAACGATTGCAATAAAAAAAGAGCCAATTACTATATATCAAAATATAGTGATTGACTCATATGTTTGATTGTATTAAATTAAGCGAGAAAGATGTCAGTTCTTCTGTTCTTTGATTAGATTCTGCAGTTTTTCAACGGCATCATCTTTTGAATCAGAATCTTTAACAATCTGAATAATCGAGTTCATAAGAACATCGAATTGCTTATCAGTCATATTCTGTTCCATATCCTTTCCTTTCCGGCTTGCCAAAATAGATAATTTCTGCAAACCGAAAACTTAATAAAAACAAAGGCTCATAGAATATACTATGAGCCTCGTTGTGGCTCCCCCAACTGGGCTCGAACCAGTGACATCATGATTAACAGTCATGCGCTCTACCGACTGAGCTATGGAGG
>PPYF01102416.1_pt1 | contig 77126 bp, 78 predicted proteins | sample 1559871 | NCBI WGS metagenome assembly PPYF01 (sample SAMN08240021, study PRJNA423297) | Human gut metagenome, whole genome shotgun sequencing project.
TCCCAGGAGGAATGTGTTCTGGACTTCTATCAGCATCACATGTCCAAGCCGTGTGCGCAGGCCGCCAATGACGGGAACGCGAAACTGCTGAGGCAGGAGCTGATAAGCAATCACGGAGAACCCCATAACAGCGGGTCAACGGAGTACGGCTTTTATCAATGTGGCCCGGAACGGATTCATTTCCAGGATAATATGTGCGAGACATTTCTGAGCTTGACCTGGAGCAAGTACGTAAAGGAATTACTCAGCCTCTTGGGAAGCGCTGAGGATGAGGCATCAGAACATGAAGACGATGTTCCTGGTATGCCGGAATCCCAGGATACCGTGATTGATGGTGAATTCACGGAGATTCCAGAAACTGAGGAGGACATCCGGGACCCGGAGGAACCCATGACCGAGCTGCAGATTGCCCAGGATGAGCTGGAACGTGCAAAAAACCTGCTTAAGGCAGGACTGGAATGTCGGGTAGACGAAAATGACATCTATATCCGCCGGTTGAAACTAAAGGTTTGTGCCCTGGCCAGCTATGTGTGCGATTTGGATGACATCGTGAATCCGCCGCCGAAGCCAGAGCAGCCGGAACTGCCGGTGCTAAAGAACAATGACCAACGGTCTGCCTTTGTGGATGCATATGAGACGTGGCCGTTATGGATTGAGACGAAACAGACCGGGGAACGGTACTATCGGTATGACCTGGAGGACGGCACCAGCATGGTGGTCAAGGTGTATCACGCAAGGATATTCGATGGATATGCGTCAGGAAGCTATGAGGCCCAATATCATGATGGTTACGGCCGGCATGAGTACTATCTGCTGCGGGATGGGAAGTTATTCCGGGATTGTGAGACGAACCGGGGATTATTGATTGAGAAACTGAAAGAGATTCAGAAGGTGAAAAAAGGTTGTAACTAGAATTAAAATTTTCGGAAGAACCGGAGGAAGGGATAGGTATATGAAGGAACAATTTGACCAGAAGATGCTACACTTTGCAGCGGCTTTAAGCGATGTGTATAAAGAGGATGATGAAAAAGAGGGCCTTGCGCTGGCTCCGCTGGAAATGAAAGAGGATGAGTTGACGGAAGATTTTACTGCAATGATTTATGCGCAGTGGGTACTGTACAGGAAAGTTACGGGAGATGACATTGACATTTTGGGGTTCACCCATGTTGCAAATCGTCTTGTATTTCAGCAAGTTATGAAAGACAACGGTATTCTGCAAAACTGAGATATTGAGAAGAAAGGACGGGTAAATAGATGGGAATAGCTGATGCGTTTGCAAAAGAGGACAGAGTAGAAGTGACTTTTTCGGATTTTTATAAACTGATGAAGGAGAGTACCAAGGCCGAGATTGTAATGAATGCAGTGAATTGTAATGTTCCGCACAAATACATACGTGAGATGGCCACAGGTAAGTCAGAGGCTCCAGGGCAGATACACGGGAGAGATATGGACCGAGTTGGTATTCCCATCCCGCATGCGTAAATGGGAGGTGTTTGATTGAAGAAGAAAGCAGACAGTAAGCAGGTCAAGGCCAATAAGGTTTTGCGGGCATCAGCTGTGGCGGCTTCGGCAGAGTCAGCTATCCGGGAGCCGCCACCGGATACATGGTCGGCCCGAATGCCACCCTTTACATACACGGCGGCCTGTCCGGTTCCGGAGCTGCGCCGGCCGTCGAAGGGAGTGATATGGTATTATGAGACAGTGTTACATAGACAATGGGCGTCACGGGTGTGATGGCCAGCGCAACAACAAGGGTAGGATACGGTACGGGTGCTGGGCGTGTCCACACCTGGATGCAGAAAACGCCAGCAAGGAACCAAAGCGTAAACAGACATAAGATAAGCCGGGGGAGCACCCCGGCAAATAAAAACAGCAGGACAGAACGTATGTGCGAAAAAATAAGCGGTGGACACCCGCCAAGATGTTTACCACCGCCAAACTAATACGTCTGAGCATATTATATCTGACTCAGACAGCTAAATCAACAGGAAAATAATACCAGGACTGAGGAGGGTAATATGATGGCAGAACAGGTGAATATAGATCGAGTAATCATGCAGGTAATGGATAATGTGACGCAGGTGGTTGAGGAACACGAACGGCTGAATGAGGTCAAACAGATATTGTATATGTGCCTGTCCAGGTTTCAAATATTTGAGGAGGAAACAGCGCTTTCTGTGGACGTGGACCGCACGGTGGAGTACTTGAAACAATATCTTCTGCAGATGAAGTTGGATGGATGTACTGACGGGAGCATTCAGGGGTATAAGAATAACATTAAGAACATGCTGAATTATATCAATAAGAATGTGACTGAGATTACATACCAGGACCTCAAGGGATACATGGCCTACGGGAAACTGGTCAGAAAATGGAAGGACAGGACTTACAACAGTCAGCTGATATCCATTCGTAGTTTTTTCTCATTCCTTTATGCGGAGGATATGCTTCCGGATAATCCGGCCAAGAAACTTAAGGAAACTAAGGTGGAATACCGGATAGGTCCCACACTGCAGCCAGAACAGCGGGAAATGGTGAGATGCGCATGTGCGGATGAGTTAGAGCTGGCAATATGTGACATGTTATATGTGACAGGTATACGTGTATCTGAGTTGTGCAGCATGAATCAGTCAGACGTTGACTTTAATCGTAAGACGGCAATCGTATATGGGAAGGGGCGTAAGGAACGCCAGGTATGCCTCAATGGTCAGGTAGCCCTGCACCTTTGGAGATATCTTCAAAATCGGAATGACGACAATCCAGCCTTATTTGTTTCCCCACATGGACAATGCAGGCGCATCGGGGCCCAGACGGTTAGGAATATCCTGAAACGAATTAAAGAGAGGGACGAAGAGTTGGCGGATGTCAAGGTCACCCCGCATGTGTTCCGCCGTACTGTGGGAACCGATATGATTAACAAAGGGGCGCCGGCAGAGATAGTGAAGGAGGTACTGGGCCATGTCAAGATTGATACAACGCTTAAGTGCTATGCAGCTATTAGTAAGGACACCGTGCGGCAGGCACATGCACGCTTTGTAGGATAGGAGGATTCAAAAATGGCAGATAAGAGCATATTAAAACAATATGCAAGCATGATAAAAGAGGCAGAAGATGAAGAACGTAGAATACAGAATTTGGAAGCAGAAATTAGGTCTATGCGGCCGCTTGATAGAGAAGTTACAGATGTTGTGACAAGAGGAAAACGAGGAAAGAAGCCCCTTGGAACCTGTGTGATTCGTGGAGAGAACGACCATTCGGCCATCAATCGGAAGCGTGCCAGGCTTAGGGAGAGGAAAGCAAAGAAGGAGCTTCATGTATCCAGAATTGAAATGATGGTTGCTGATGCGGAAGAATATATTTACAGTATTGATGATAGCGAATTAAGACGTATTACAGAATTTTACTGTATTGACAGAAAAAACTGGGATGAAGTAGCTGAAGCAATGGGAGAGGGGTATACTGCTGAGGCTTGTAAACAAAAATTTTCCAGATTTATGCGAGTCAAGTAAAATTGTCACGTTTGTCACGCTGATATGTGATATAATTTAAAATGAGAAAAGTGTAAGCATTCAGGCATCCAGCAATGGGTGCCTTTTCTGTACCCCTTTTCCGGCGTCTGAAACTTAGGGCAGCCGGGACCTCCTTTTTCGCGAGGGGGATTTTCTTTTATCATATTTTGGTGTATGATGTAATAAAAAAGGATGAATGCGAAATGAAAAATGAGCCAGAGTATTTATATCATTACACAAGTTTAGAGTCTCTTGCATTAATATTAAAAAATAAAACCATCCGTTTAAATCCATTGGATAAAATGGATGATATAGATGAGTCATGTTTAGGAAATTATAGCAATGCTGCAAAATATGTTTTTGTGAGTTCATGGACGGAAGATAAAAGGGAGAGTATACCCTTTTGGAGCATGTATACAAGTAATATGAGTGGTGTTAGAATTAAATTACATATCAGACCTTTTCGTAAGTATTCATATGTTAGTACACCGAATCTCACAGTTACGCCAGGAACTCAGTTTTACATTCCACAGAATCAGATAACTGGAAATGATTATCTAATAACGCCCACAGAAGGAGTTTTTGTAACCAAAGTTAAATATACAAGCAATCAAGAGGAACTTTATCCTAAAATTGGTATTAAAACAGACAGTTCTATGCGCCTGGATATGAATGAGGTTGGCAAATATAAGAGAAGCGAATGGGATTTTCAAAAAGAATGGCGGTATCGTATGTTATGTTTTCCAATGTCAATGGAGAGTCTTAATACCAAATCAGGTGCAGCGATTTGCATGCAAAGGATAGAGTCAGGATACGATATGCAAAAAAAGTATATTGATTTGGACATCGAGGAAAGTTATTTCAAAGATATAGAAATAATGCGTGGGCCTAAAATGTCGGAAGGAGAGAAAGTGTTACTGGATATATTGGTAAAAACATTTTGTCCAACTGCAAAGATAATAAATAGCGAATTAAAAATAAGATGATAACTTTGAAAACAAGGTCACCTTCGGGCGGCCCTTTTTCTATCCCTAAAGGAGGTGAGCCTGATGACCAAAAAGCAAGAAAGATTTATAGAGGAATACCTGATTGATTTAAATGCCACTCAGGCCGCCATCCGTGCAGGCTATAGCCCGAATAATGCCGATAAGATAGGTTCAGAGCTGCTAGGGAAAACTAGAGTTTCAGACGCGATTAAAACCGCTATGGCTGAGCGTTCAAAACGTACCGGCGTCAATGCGGACCGTGTGGTCCAGGAACTGGCGAAGATAGCTTTCGTGAATGCAACAGAGGTGATTGACCCTAAAACAGCCACGGTCAGAGAGGATGCGCTTCCGGAGGACACGGCTGCCATTCAGTCAGTGAAGGTCAAGACCTTTGGCGAGGACGGGCTGGAACGGGAAATCAAGATGGCTGACAAGCTTAGGGCCCTGGAGATGCTTGGCAGGCACTTGGGCATGTTTAAGGACAAGCTGGAGTTGTCAGGTGGCCTGGATACCGAAAAGACCAAACTGGATGACCTTCTTGAGCAGATGCGTGGTGGTGGGTAATGAGTGCGGAGAGATTGCTGCTGTCAGATAAGTACAAGGCGTTCCTGCGTTGTGATGCGCCGGTGGAGTTCCTGGAGGGTACCACGGCAGCCGGAAAGACCACGGTAGGCCTGTTCAAGTTCATGCTTAAGGTTGCCGAAAGCCCTAAGAAGCTTCACATTCTGGCTGCCGATGACACAGGTGCCGCTGAGAAGAACATCATCCAGAAAGACCTGGGCATCCTGGATGACTTCGGTGTGCTGGTGGAGTACAAGGGCAATGGCGGCGGTGGCTACAACATGCCCCACATCCTCTTCCATACATCCTATGGTGATAAGATTATCTTTGTTGTCGGCTACGGCAACAAGCGTAAGTGGAAGGATGCCCTGGGCGGCCAGTACGGATGCCTGTACATCGATGAGATAAACACGGCTGACATTGAGTTTGTGCGTGAGGCCGCCATGCGGAGCGATTACCTGATGGCCACGCTCAATCCGGACGACCCAGGTTTGGATGTATACAAGCAGTATATCAACTGCTCCCGGCCATTGCCTGAATGGGAATCAGAGACACCAAAGGAAATTAAAGACGAATTGCAAGAGGAGCCAAAACCCGGCTGGGTACATTGGTTCTTTTCTTTTGCCCATAACCTGGGCCTGAGCAAGGAAAAACTGGAACAGATAATGACCAATACCCCGAAGGGAACGAAAATCTGGAAGAATAAGATTCAAGGCCTGCGTGGTAAGGCAACCGGATTGATATTCTCCAACTTTGAGCGGTCTAAGCATGTCATCACAGTCCAGCAGGCCAGGGCACTAAAATTCAAGAAGTTTACGGCCGCCCTGGACACGTCCTACTCGTCCAAGTCCCCGGATACCATAGCCATGATATTCCAGGGGATTACAGAGGACCGGAAGCTTGTGATCCTGGCTGAGAAGGTCTACAACAACGCCAAACTTGATATCCCGTTGGCACCCAGCGACACGGCGGTCAAGTTCGTAGCCTTCCTGGAGCAGTGCCGGAAGGATTGGGGATTTGCCAAGGATGTGTACATAGACAATGCGGACCAGGCGACCATTACGGAGCTGCGCAAGTACAAGCGGCTTAAGGGCTGCCTGTATAATTTTTACGATTCCTACAAGCGGCCGGAGATTCTGGACCGTATCAACCTGCAGTTGGGCTGGATACAGCAGGGATGTTACCTGGTGGTGGATACCTGTGCGGAGCACCTGTCCGAGTTAGACCGGTACTCGTGGGATGACGAGAAGGATAAGCCAGAGGATAGGAACGACCATACCATTAATGCCAATCAGTATGCGTGGATACCATACCGGAACCTGATTGGATTTGAGGAGGCGATAAAAAGTGATAAGTAGAGATTGGGAGCGTAAACAAAACGAACGGAGAAAAAGGCTTCTGAAAAAGGCATGGGAGGAATGGGAATCGTGGACGCAGAAAGAGCGGGATATCTGGAACCTGGAAATGATGCAGACCGACATAGCGTACATGTCATTGGCCTACCGAAGCGGGTACCACGCATCGCTGGGGCGTGCAATTGCAGTGCTTAAGGAGGTTGAGAAGAAATGAGGTGGTTAAGCAACATGAATGAGACAATTAAACGTGGCATTCGTACCTGGCTGAATGTGGTTCCGGCCAGCGGGAACTGCATCCAGATTAACGAGGTCCTGGACTTCGAGGCCAACGCAATCCGGAACCGCATATGGTACCGTGGCGATGGTAACGAACTGGAGCAGATGTACCAGCAGGCTCCAGAGTATGCTGACAAATATAAATTCTGGGCCAGCAGGTGCACACCAGGAATGGAGATGCGGAAGATACATACGGGACTGCCAGGCTTGACTGTCCGTATCCTGTCTGGCATCGTTTTGGATGACATGAACGATTTTGACTTTGCAGAAAATGACCAGCAGCGGCAGCTGTGGGAGGACATAGCAAAGGATAACAAGTTCGCGAAGAAGATGGAGAAGGCCTTGAAGGAAGTCCTGTACATCGGGGACGGTGCCTTCAAGGTCACGATTGATACGACCGTCAGCGAGTTCCCCATCCTGGAATGGTATCCAGGGGAACGAGTTGAGATTGTCCGGAACCGGGACCGGGTGAAGGAGGTCGTGTTCAAGACGCCGTATAAGGCTGGCCATCAGCAGTATGTCCTATATGAGCATTATGGATATGGTTACATATACAACGAGTTGTACAAGGGTGACACTTCGGTGCCCCTCAATGCTATCGACGCCACCAAGGGCATCAAGGACACGAAGTTTGATGATAATGTCATCCTGGCAGTACCCTTGCAGGTGTATGAGTCCACCAAATATGAAGGACGCGGCGGCAGCATCTTTGATGGTAAGCTGGACAGCTATGACGCCTTTGACGAGGCCTGGTCCCAGTGGATGGATGCTCTGAGGGCCGGCCGTGCCAAGACATACATACCTGAGTGCCTTGTGCCGCATAATCCGGAGACCGGTCAGGTCATCAAGCCAAATCCGTTTGATGACCGATATTTTGCCTCTGATAACGACATGTCAGAAAGTGCGGATAACAAGGTCAACGTGGTGCAGCCGGCAATACCCCATGACAGTTATCTTGCATCTTACTGTACAGCACTGGACCTTTGTCTGCAGGGGGTCATAAGTCCCAGCACTTTGGGCATTGATGTCAAGAAGCTGGATAATGCTGAGGCTCAGCGTGAGAAAGAAAAGGCTACCCTGTATACCCGGAACGCCATCGTGGAGGCGCTGCAGGAAACACTGCCTGAGCTGGTGGGGGCAACCATCAACGCATATAACTTCCTGCATGGAAAGGCTGCGGAGGAGGTCAAGGTGGACATCCCATTCGGCGAGTACGCCAACCCATCCTTTGAGAGCCAGGTGGAGACCCTGGCCAAGGCCCGGCCCGGTGCTCCTATGATGAGCATTGAGGCCCAGGTGGAGGAACTGTATGGGGACAGCAAGGATGAGGCGTGGAAGCAGGAGGAGATTGCCCGGCTGAAAGCGGAGCAGGGTATTGCAGAAGTGGAAGAACCCGGAATCAGTACGTCTGCCGGTGGCTTCCAACTAAACATGGGGGGAGGAAAGGCATATGAAGGTCAAGGTAATGAACCGCCTGTACCAGATGAACCAGAAGGAGTACCAGGGGCTGCTGCAGGTGGCAAGTGAGCAGGTGCCATTCGGGATATACGCCATTGAGAAGCAGGGATATGCAGAGCTGCGCTGTGATAAGTGTAGCAGCGTCACACAGCTTAAGAGTCTGACACGGCAGTTTAAGGCGCAGGGGTTCAAGGTGCATGCAAATGGGAGGTGATGCCGTTGACAGAGTACGATATCGGCGCCGCCTTCAAAGCCATAGAGGATGAGCTGATTGCCTCCATGATTCGCAACATGGACCGACACCGGGCCGAGGAAACGAAGGAAGGCATTGAGTGGTCCATGTGGCAGGCCGAACAGTTGAAAGCCCTGGAGAAGTACAAGAGGGACAACCAGAAACGCTTTAAGGGCCGATTCCAGGACCTCAACAAAGAAATGGGGGAGCTGATACGGATATCCAGGCAGCGCGGTAATATGCAGCAGGAAGTCAAGATACTCGATGCCATCCGGAAAGGTTTTCCTGCTAAGAAAATCAGTCAAGGCGTCACGGCAGAGTTTTTCCGGCTCAATGACCGAAAATTGGAGGCCTTGATTAAGGCAACCACCAATGATATGCAGCAGGCAGAAACAGCCGTCCTTCGCATGGCCAACGACCAGTATCGGAAGGCCATCTTTAATGCCCAGGTATATGCCAATTCCGGCGCCGGTACCTACGAGAAAGCCGTTGATATGGCTACCAAGGACATGCTTTCCCGGGGACTTAACTGTGTGGAGTATGTCAATGGTGCCCGTCATACCCTGGCGGATTATGCCGACATGGCCATCCGGACTGCATCCAAGCGGGCTTACCTACAGGGCGAGGGGGAGAAAAGGCGGGAATGGGGGATTGCCACGGTCATCATGGCTAAGCGCGGCAACCCATGTCCTAAGTGTCTGCCCTTTGTCGGTAAAGTCCTGATTGACGACGTCTGGTCCGGAGGAAAGAAATCTGATGGGCCGTATCCCCTTATGAGTAAGGCCATAGCAGCCGGTCTGTATCATCCCAGATGCAAGGACAGCCACACAACATACTTTTCTGGTATTTCCACGGCGGACGACACCTGGACTGAGAAGGAACTGGAGGCAGTCGGTCAGGCCAATAAACAGGAAGCTGAGCAACAGAGTGTATCAAGGCAGATAGAGAAATATGGGCGGCTGGCGGATTACTCTATAGATGAGGAGAATCAAAAGCGGTATGCGGCAAAAGAAAAAGACTGGAAACGAAGGCTTGCCAAGTATCAGGACTCTGGTATAATTAAAACAGATGGGTGGTCGGATGATGCAAGTGAAAGACGTAGGCTTGACGAGGCTTCCATTGCTGGACATAAAAATGAATATGGGATATTGTACGATTCCCAAGGAAACCGTATCTTAAAGAAACGCGGAGAAAAAGACAGGATTGTGTATACCGATGAAGAGACAGCGCTAATGCCAGGTGGTGTGTTAACCCACAATCATCCAAGTGGAGCTACCTTTTCAGTGGATGATATTGATATGATGGGCAGAACTGGTGTCACAGAGTTGCGTGCCATTGGTCGTGATGGGGTGTATGTCATAAGACAGCCTGCGGAATGGCCGGAAGGAATCAATTCCTTTGAAAAGTTGGAAAAAGAATATTCTGAGATCCAGTTATCGTTACAGAATGAAATGTATGAAGAGGTATTGTCTGGTCGGATTACAACAGATAATGACTACTCAATTGAATATCAGAGACGCATCCTAGATAAATTGACATCAAAGTATGGTTTTACATATTTTATGGAGGAAAAATGAAAGAAAAGCATATAGTAAGTTTTCGGGACGTTGATCGTCCAATCGGCGAGTATCCAAAAGGGACGTTTTTTGCTCAGGATCATGATGATATTGTGATTCCGATGCCGACAAAAGAAGAGCTGGAAGAATATAAAAAGAAACATGATACCACCAGTCAGTAATGGCCGGTGGTATTTTATTTGTTGCGATATCGCAACGGAAAGAGAGGATAAGAATGAAATACAGAAAGAAACCAGTGGTAATTGAGGCTTTTCAATGGACAGGAGGACCAGAGCAGGAGGATGACCCTGAATGGATTATCGAGGCTATCAAAAGCAAGGTGGCGTGGTTTGAAAATGCAGGGACGCCGGATGTAAAATTCATGATTCAGACTCTGGAAGGTGTACATGAGGCCAGTGTGGGGGATTATATTATCCGTGGTATAGCAGGAGAGATATATCCGTGTAAGCCGGATATCTTCCTTGCAACTTACGAGCCGGCTGTGACGAAAGTTTCCATGGATGTTACGGCACATCTGGATGAAGATGAAATCATTAATGCTGTAACAAAAAACATGAAACGGACAGGTTATAATTTGCGATAAGCACGCGGGACTATCCCGGGTGTTATTTTTACGCCCAAACACGAGCATGGCTTAAAACTGCTGCGTGGCCAGCGACACTGATGACAATGGATGCAATAAAAATTACAGGGTGACACCCTTAAAATGGAGGTATGGATGATGAAACGTATGAACTTACAGTTATTTGCTGAGCCCGCAGGTGGAGCAGAGCCGCCGGCAGGAGGTCAGAATCAGCAGCAGACACAAACTCAAACAGGACAGCAGGCATCCCCGGCAATTGATTATGCTAAAATCCAGCAAATGCTGGAAGGAACTCTGGCCGCTAAGGAGGACACGGCCTTGAAAGCCTACTTCAAGCAGCAGGGGCTCAGCCAGGAAGAAATGGAACAGGCCATTGCCACATTTAAGCAGCAGAAGGCGGCCCAGCAGCCAGATGTAGGTGCAATCCAGCAGCAGCTCACCCAGGCTCAGGCAGTGGCTCAGAAGGCCATGATTGACAGTGCAGCCACCATGGCGGCAGTATCACTGGGGATTGATGCCAAAACAATTCCATATGTCCATAAGATGGCCGACTTAAGTCAGGTCATGGGGCAGGATGGGAAAATCAACGATGAGGCGCTTAAAGCGGCTCTGGACAAGGTACTTGAGGACGTGCCGGCGCTGAAACCCCAGGCATCAGGCTCCACCGGGTTCATCCAGGTGGGAGCAGCCAGTGGGCAACAGCAGACGCAGGCGACAGACGACGCCCTTAAAAAGGCGTTCGGACTTTAATGAAAGAGAGGATTAAGAAATGGCAGTATATGATTATGCAACAACCTTTACACAGCTGCTCCAGCAGAAGTACGCAAAGGAATTATGCTCTGATGCTTTAACACAGAGTAACCAGCAGGTGAAGTTCATCAATGCCCAGACTATCAAACTTCCAAGGATGGCAGTGACTGGGTATAAGGACCATACCAGGACACCGGGATTCAATGTAGGCACCCTGAGTAATGACTGGGAGGCAAAGAAGCTGGAACACGACAGGGATGTGGAGTTCTGGATTGACCCCATGGACATTGACGAAACAAACCTGACCTTATCCGTGGCAAACATACAGAACACGTTTGAGACCGAACAGGCTATCCCGGAAAAAGATTCCTACCGCTATTCTAAACTTCATGCAGAGCTGACCACCTATTCAGGCCGTATTAGTACCGATGTGATTACGGCAGCCAATTTCTTGGAAGCATTTGACGAGGAAATGGCGAGGATGGACGAGGCCGGTGTTCCGGAGGAGGGGAGGATGCTGTATGTCACCCCAACCATGAATAAGATTGTGAAGGAGGCAGAAGGACTCCAGAGGGTTATGACCGTCGCATCCCCGTCCACAATCAACCGTAAGGTACATAGCTTGGATGATGTGACCATAAAGATGGTTCCGGCAGCCAGGATGAAGACGAAGTATGACTTTACAACCGGCTGTGTAGCTTCCGCTGACGCCAAGCAGATTAACTGGATTCTGATTCACACATCCTGTGTGGTCTGCCGCGACAAATACAGCTACATCAAGCTGTTCACCCCAGGAACGGATTCAAGAACGGCGGACGGATATTTGTATCAGAACCGTTGCTATGGCGACCTGTTCCTTCTGGAAAAGAAGGTGGAGGGATGTGCCATGAACGTAGAGGCAGCCGGAGCGTAAGGAGGTAGTATGAGAGCAGTTAAGGGAAATAAAGAGTACACCATTGATGAAAGCCAGCAGAAGTCCTATCAGGATGCGGGCTTTGATATTGTGGGTGATGACGGCCGGGTGACCGCGTATGGACGCGGGAAGACAGTGCCTTATGATGAATACATGAAGGCGGTTAAAGAGATTGAGCATCTGCAGAACATAGCGGCTGAAAGATACACTGAAAACGAAGCTTTGAAAGCAGAGATTGCAGCCCTCCAGGCCCCAAAGCAGGAACCGGCAAAGAAAGCGGAGAGTAAAAAGGCGGGTGAATAACATGCCCTATGAACCCTATGTCACCTATGAGTACTACTGTGATGCATACAAGGGAGATTTAATCCCCATGGACGAGCTGGACAAGGCCCTTAAGCAGGCCAGCCGCCACGTTGATTCCCTGACCTACAACCGTATTGTGGGCCGGGGATTTTCTAATCTGACAGCCTTCCAGCAGGATGTTATCCAAGAAGTGGTCTGCCAGCAGGCGGACTTTGAATGGGAAAATGCGGACGAGATTAACACCATCCTGCAGGGCTACAGCATCAACGGGGTGTCAGCACAGTTTGGCAGCAGCTGGAACGTATTTACAGACAAGGGCGTGGCTATGAAGCGTGATGTGTATGCCCTGCTGTCCCAGACAGGCTTGTGCTGCCGGTTAGCGAGGTGAACCATGAAATATCCATGCTTAGTTCCAAAACGGCTCTGCAAGACCGATATCCACGTCCATCTGGAATCTGAGGACACCGACAACCACGGACAACCGGAGAAGGCGCTGGACCTGGAATTGAAATGCAACTTCCAGGACCGGGCCAAGACCATTCTGACCACAGAAAAGAAGCTGGTGCAGATAACCGGTACGGTCTTGTTTCCTGGGGACATTGCCCCGGACTTCCCAACCTTAAGCGGGGGTACCGTTACAATATTCGGGGAAGAACGGAGGATTGAGCAGGGCATGAAGGCCAGGAACCCGGATGGGACAGTTAACTATTGCCAGTTGGAGGTGGTCTGATGCAGGTTAAATCAACTGTGAAGATGAATTTCCCGCGGATTAAGCAGCTGACACAGGCGGCAGTGACTGCCTTGGAGATGACAGCGGAGGCACTGCACACGGAAGTTGTCCAGGCCCAGGTGATGCCTTTTGACACAGGCCACCTGGAGGAAGACAGCTTTTTTGCGGATTACAAAGAATGTGGTCAAGGGAAAGCAACGCTGGTGGTAAACACGCCCTATGCGCGGCGTCTGTATTTTCATCCGGAATACAATTTCCAGACGGATGAGAACCCGTTTGCTGGCGGTGAATGGTACGAACCGTGGTTACCTGGTGGAGTAAGCCAGGATTTTGCCAGGAATGCATTTAAGCGGTTTTACAAGAAAGTAGGTGGTGTATGATGCTGACCTTGGATGACATCCGGGGATACATAGGAGGCCTGGGAATTACGGCTGACAGGAATGTCTATATCGGGAAACTGAACAACAAGAAGGACCATTCCATCGGTGTATATCACCGGCAGGGCAGCGGTCCTCCTGTGATGGCCCTGGGCGGCCATGACTACAGCAGCTACGACATCCGGCGCATTTCCCTGCTGGTCCATTGGGACAGGGACGTACAGGCATCAGAGCGGGCCGCCTATGAGCTGTATGAGAAACTTAAAAACGTATCCAGCCTGTCCATAGGGGATACACCCATTAATTGTATCATCCTCCAGGTACCGGAACCGGTTGACGTGGGATCAGATGAAAAAGGTGTATATGAATATGTGATATGGCTGGATTTTGTGTATCAGAGAAAGTGAGGAATAAGATATGGCAGATGCAGTGAAGGGAAAAGTGTATCCTGTGCATAACAATAAATTTAAGTTCGGCACGGCTGGACTTGAAAGCACAGAAGAACAGATGGTTGTGCCAAAAGATTTAACTAATTTTGCCCCCTCGATAGATGGTACCACGGAAGAGTGGTATGCCATGGATGCAGAAGGATGGGCAAAGGCGGCCGTTACTGGGAAGAAGCTTAGTTTTTCTTTTCAGGGAAAACGATCTGTAGGGGACCCTGGTAATGATTACATTGCAGGTCTCATGCTGTCCATGGGACAGGATGCCATGACTAAATTTGAATGGGAAATGGTATCCGGTGCTAAGATGGCATTTGACTGTGTTATTAATGTGACTACACCGGGTGGAGGAGATAGTACGGCGTTGGATGCACTGGAGTTTGAAGTGATTTGCTATGGCAAACCGACCTTCACGGCGGCACCAACACCCGAAGTATAAGGAGGAATAAAGAATGGCAAGGAAGGTAGATATCACAGATAAATTGAGTTTTGAAGGGAATCCATCCCTGGTCATCAAGGGAAAGGCCATAGAAGTAAATGCGAATGCCCCGGCCATGCTTAAGGTCATGGGGCTGATGTCAGCGAATGACCCTGGTGCACAGGAAATCCTGGAGGCCTACGACATAATGTTCCCAGAAAAGTCCAAGAAAGAGATAGAGAGGATGAAACTGGGGTTCAATGACCTGATTATTGTAGTCCAGGAAGCCGTCCAGCTCATTTCCGGCATGGAGGAACCCGCCGGGGGAGAGCAGTGACCCGTACTACGATATGTTTGAGGACTGGGACCTGATAGTCTCCAGTTTTTTGTCGCAGTACGGGGTAAGAATCAGGACGAAAGAATTTGAAACAGTCTCCTGGGACGAATTCAAGGCGCTGATTGCCGGCCTGTCCCCGGAGACTGCATTAGGCCGTGTGGTAGCCATCCGGTCCGAAACGGATAAGGATATCATCAAGCATTACACTAAGGACCAGCGCCGTATATATGACGATTGGCGTAACCGGGAAATGAAAGAAATGGATGAGGAAACCTTCGAGAAGGAAATGGCCGGCCTGGAGAAGATGTTTGCGGCTATGTGCGGAGGTGGTTAAGATTGAGAAAGTAAGATGCGTAAGGTGTGGACAGACCCTTCTCCTGGCGGAATACGTTAAGGGGGAAATTAAATGTCCCAGATGTAAAACCATAAACAGGTTGGATATAAAAATGACAGAGCCTAGAGCCGCACCAAAGGAGTAGCGAGCCAGAGCCTGCTTTTGAATTAAAAGGCAGGTGATATGTATGGCAGCTGACAGCGTAGGCCAGATTGGCCTTGACCTTGTGGTCAACCAGAATCAATTTAAACAGCAGATGGCCGGAATACAGGGGCTGGCTAAAAAAGCGGGATCTGCTCTCGCGGCGGCGTTTGCAGTAAAGAAAATCATAGACTTCGGCGCACAGTGTATTGAATTGGGGTCCGACCTGGCGGAAGTCCAGAATGTGGTGGATGTCACGTTCCCACGTATGTCCAAACAGGTGGACGACTTTGCCAAGAACGCCATAACCTCCTTTGGCCTGTCCGAGACCATGGCTAAGAGGTTTACTGGCACCTTCGGCGCAATGGCTAAAGCATTCGGTTTTGGTGAACAGGCAGCCTATGAGATGTCCACGACCTTGACTGGTCTGGCTGGGGACGTGGCGTCCTTCTACAACATTAGCCAGGACGAGGCCTATACAAAGCTGAAATCCGTGTTCACGGGTGAAACAGAGACTCTTAAGGACCTTGGCATTGTCATGACCCAGAGCGCCCTTGACAGCTATGCCCTGGCCAATGGCTATGGTAAGGTGACGGCAAAGATGTCCGAAGCCGAGAAGGTAGCTCTGCGGTATAAGTTCGTGCAGGACCAGCTGTCCACAGCGTCTGGTGACTTCATCCGGACGGCGGATGGCTGGGCAAACCAGGTGCGAGTCCTGAAGCTCCAATTTGACAGCCTTAAAGCTACAATTGGCCAGGGCCTTATAAATGTGCTGACCCCAGTCATTCAGGTAATCAACCGCATCATCAGTAAGCTGATGAGCCTGGCCAATGCCTTCAAGGCATTCACGGAGATGATTACTGGAAAAAAATCCAGTGGTGGAGCAACTGCAGCGGCTACAGGGATGGAAGAAATAGCTGATTCTGCGGATAAGGCCAGTGGAGCAATGGGCGGGGCTGGTAATGCAGCTAAGAAAGCTAAAGCAGGTTTATCGGATATTGATAAGCTGCATGTCCTATCATCAACTGATAGTGGCGGAAGCGGAGGCGGTGCGGCAAGCGGGTATAATGCGGACCAGTTTGACATGGGAGAGGTAGATACCTCTGCTATGGACGAGGTAGACAATAAATATCAAAAGCTCATTGATAAGGCGAACCAGCTTAAAAACTTGTTTATGGCAGGGTTTAAGGTGGGATTTGGTGACGTTGGGGTCCTGGATAGCATTAAGGAATCTATTCAGAGTATCAGGAATAGCTTACTGGAGATATTTACATCTCCGGAAGTGCAGCAGGCTGCGAAATGGTTTACGAATATCCTGGCAGTTAATTTGGGAAAGGTTGCGGGGGCAGCTGCCAGCGTGGGGGCGTCCATTGCTGATAACCTATTAGGCGGGGTCAGCTTATTCCTTCAGCAGAATAAAGGTCGTATCATTGACCATATTGTGGACTTGTTCAATATCGGGTCACGAATAGCCGAAATCGCAGGAAATTTCACCAGCGCTTTTTCCACAATATTCGCGGCTCTGCGGAGCGACAGTGCGAAACAGATTACTGCTGATATCATTGGGATATTTACAGAGGCCTTTATAGGCGGGCTTGAACTGGCAGGACGATACGCAGTTGACATCATGGACGCCATCGCGGCTCCGTTTATCGAAAATGCGGATTATTTCAAATCCACCCTGGAAGATACATTCAGCGCCGTGGAACCAGTATTCTCATCTTTAGAAGATCTGGTCTCAGACACATATACTAAAATCAAAAACGTATATGATAAACACATTGCCCCGATGTTCCAGTCTTTCGGGGAAGGATTTACTGAAATTGTATCAGTAGTCCTTGACGCTTTTAATACAAATATACTTCCGGTAATACAGGATGCGGCTGCCAGGTTCCAGGATTTTAAGGACGCGTATCTGCAGCCATTGATTGATAAATTCTTGGAATTCGGAGGGAAAGTGGCCGATACGGTGACTGTCATCTGGGACAATGCTCTGAAACCATTCCTGGAATGGGCGATTAATACCCTGGCGCCTAAACTGGGAGAAACCATTGAAGGTGTCAGTAAGTACTTTACAGGGCTGTTTGAAACTGTGTCTAAGGTTGCCGAAGATATCCTTGATGCCTTAAATGGCGTACTGGAATTCTTACAGGGAGTATTCACTGGAGATACTGAGAAAGCCTTGAATGGCTTAAAGGATGTATTCAAAGGTGTGTTTAATGGCATCGTCCAGTTAGTGGAAGATGCTGTGAACGGAATTGTCAAAGGACTGAATGGTATAAGTTTTGATATTGATGACTGGGTTCCGGTCATTGGCGGTAAGCATTTCGGATTTGATGTCCAGCCGGTTAAACTCCCGCGGCTTGCGCAGGGAGGGTTTGTCCGCGCAAACACACCCCAGCTAGCCATGATTGGCGATAACAGGCACCAAGGGGAGGTTGTTGCACCTGAGGGTAAACTTAGGGAGCTGCTGGACGAGGCAGTTAAAGGCAGGAGCGGTGGCACAGAACTTCTGGAAATTATTTTACTGCTGCGGGATATGACAGGGTTCCTCAAAACCATCAGCCAGAAGGGAGATGGAAAAATAACGGCGGCGGAAATCTTCCAGGCGGTAAAGGATGAAAATGAAAAATACATAACACAGCATGGTGATTCCGCATTCATCTAGGAGGCAATATGGAAACAAATTATAAAGGGTACCTGCTCCGGGTAAACGGTGTGCGGGTTGACCAGAAGTTTTTCTGTGACTATAAGAGCACCCCAAACAAACAGACAGATCTAAATCCATGGACAGACAATGTGGGTGTAACCCATAGGAATGTCCTCCCGCATAAACGTTCCACTGTTACCTTTACTACACCGCCCATTTATCTGGAGGATAAAATCGAACTACAGGGACTGTTTCCGGATAGGACGAAAGTTCTGCTTGAATACTGGAATGATGAAACAAATGATTATGCCGAAGGGGAATTCTATGTCCCGGATGTAAGCTATGAAATAATGATGCCGTTTCCCAAAACAATACAATATAGGCCTATTACGATTGAACTGATTGAATATTAGGTGGTGATAAAAATACTTACCATACCAGAAAAAATTAAAAAACTGTTTCGTATGGACAACCGGAGCGCAGAGACAGAGCGTTCCCTGGAACTACTGTTCTTCGAAGGAAATACCAGTGCAGTTTATCCAGCAAATGATCTGTTTCCATCAGATGACCTGTTCCCAGCATCCGACGATGATATTTTCCTTACAGTAACAGGTGATAACCTGTGTGCCGAAACACTGCTTCTGAATGAAGTACTTTGTCCGGACAGTAACATTAAGTGGGGAAGCTGCGAATCAACAAGGTTTGAAATAACAACGACACGGATCGAAAATGAAATCGTAGGAAGAGAATTTTTGGTATCACTATCTATTGGTGACTACAGAATGGCGTATGGTGTCTTTATAGTAAAAAGCGCAGTACGCCAGAATGATCCAGACCAAAAGAAAATCACGGCCTATGACCGGATGATTAAGTTTGATGTAGATGTGTCAGACTGGTACCATGCAATGTACCCCACAGACGATACCACGCATACCATCCAGGAGCTGCGGGACAGTCTATGCGAGCACATAGGAGTACCACAGCAGCAGACAGTGCTAATCAATGACGAGATGGTGGTCGGCAAGACTATCAGCCCTGAATCCTTGTGTGGTCGGGATGTGCTTAAGGCTATCTGTGAGATTAATGGTGTGTTCGGCCACTTTGACCGCACTGGCATGTTGACGTATATCAGCCTGCAGGATACCGGCCTGTATCCGTCTGATACCCTGTATCCTGAAGATGACCTGTATCCACAGTCTGGATGGGCTGCCGCGGAGGAGCTGGAGTATTATAAAACTATCACCTATGAGGATTATCTGATTGATGGGATTGACCGGGTGCAAATCCGGCAGGAAGATGGGGATATAGGCGCCGTGGTCGGTTCCGGCAGCAACGCTTATATAGTGGAGGGTAACTTTTTGGCCTATGGCCTGGGGAGTGCTGACCTTACCAAATTGGCTTGGTCCATATATGATTCTATTGCTGGTAAAACATACCGTCCGGCTAAGATAGTCTCTTATGCTATGCCGTGGATAGAGGTGGGAGACGGCCTGCGGGCCGTCACCACGGATACAGAGATAGCTACATTTGTGCTTACCCGGACCATGAGCGGCATACAGGCCATGATGGATACCGTTGAGGCAAAGGGAACCAAGACACAGGGGCAGAATTTTGGCCTCCGAAATGAGGTTATACAGCTTAAAGGGAAGACCGCCGTCATTGTAAAGCAGGTTGACGAGGTATCAAGTACTCTCAGCGATTTAGAAAAGGAAACTACATCACAGATTAAGCAGTTGTCGGACTCCATTGTACTTAAGGTCGATAAGGGAGATATATCTAACCAAATATCAGTTGAAACGGATGGAATAGACATCAAAGGAAATAGGTTCTCCTGGACATCCACGTATTCCTCCCTAAGTGCAGACGGTAAGTTAAATGCGGTTGATGGTACATTTTCCGGTGACGTGGTGGCAAATACCTTTAAAACGAAAGACGGTAAAATTGTGCTTGAAGGAGGCAAGCTTACCATTATCGGAGCCGAAATAAAGGGTACAGCCAACACAAGTACGATTGGAGCAAATGTTATAAGCTGTAACAGCCTGGATGTATCCCAGAATATTGTATGCCAGGGAATCTCTCCCAGTAGCGTATATTGTGGCAGTTCCGGCTCATTTGGAGAGTTGTATATCCGTAGTAGCTGGTGGGACGGTTGGAGCGTAACAAGAGAGGTCCAGACTCTCCACAATGCTGTATTCAGCGGTTCAGACAGGCGATTAAAGGATAATATTCAGGACCTAAGCCGCAGTAAAGCACTGGAATTTGTGAAGCGGTTCCGGGCGGTGTCATTTACATACCTGGAAGATGGCAGCGCAGGCATAGGCGGAATTGCACAGGAGATTCTGGACCTGCAGGAAGAGATAGGCACAGATTACCCGCTGGTTAGTATTGACGGACATACTGGAAAGTTTTATGTAGATTATAAAAGCTGCATACCTATTATTATTACTGCTATGCAGGTATTGATAGACAGAGAGTCAAAGGAGGACAATGTTGGATAAGAAGAATAGTTATGAAGGGTTATATGTGTATCATCAGAAAGATATACAGATGATTAGAGACTATCTGGATACAGTTACTGCCCATGGTGTAGCGGCAGCAAGACAGCTTGGCAGTATGGCAACCATACTGGAATCTGGTAAGTCCTTGGAAAGTTATCTAAAACCACAGAAAGGAAGTGATAAGAGTGGGACTACTGAGCAGGATGGGCAGGGCGGCGAAAACGCTGTCTAAATACTATTCTCCATTTACATGGCATGATAAACCGAGTATTGAATCCCCTATTAATGCAGTGCATTTAAACCATATGGAGGATGGCATTAATGAGATGGATAACCGTATCCTGATACTGGCCCAGGATAAGGCGGATGCCGCAGATATGGCGAACGTCATCATTGATTTTACCATGGATGATACCACAGGCGTCATGACCTTCACACGCTTTGACGGTTCAACCTTTACGCACGACACAGCCGTTGAAAAGATTGCGCTCAATTGCTATCTGGAGGGTGACAATTTTGTGCTGGAGCTGGCCGACGGGACCAAACAGAAGGTATCCCTAAGCAAGTTTATCGACACATACACGTTTTCCTCCACGGATACCATCAGGATAACCGCGAACGGAAAAAACATCTTTGCGGACATTCCAGACGGGAAAATCACCCTGGCCAAGCTGGAACCGACCATACTGTCCACCATCCGTCAGTATACCCTGGATGCGCAGACGTCCAAAGGTGTGGCGGAACAGGCAGCCAGTACGGCGCAGGGCTGGGCCATCGGAGGCACCGGATTTGAAGGCAATAATGCAAAATATTATGCAAGCAAGTCACAGAGGTATGCGGTTGGAGGTGTGGAAGAAGGAGATGCAAAAGATAATGCAAAGGCATACTGCGAGGCAGCTAAAGGCTATGCAGAACAGTGTGCAGGGGTTACGGAATTTGACGGTACGGCAACATCCGTTAAGGCAACAGATACACAGGGGCTTGTCGTAGCTGCCGGAGCGGACAGTAATGCCCAGGCCATGCTGGATGCGCTGGCCCGTAAGGTTGCCCTGGAGCTGGTAAGCAATACAGCCCTTACCACGAAATTGGCGGATTATCTTAAAAAGACTGATATCGTGCAGACAGAGTCCACAGATACAAATAAGGTCCCATCCAGCGCGTACCTTAAGCAGGTAAAAGATAGCATAGATAGCAATTTAGAATTTAAAACAGGTCAGGCAACCATAAACTCTGATTGGGCCACAGGTTCGGCAAATTATTATGCTATAGGAAAACAATGTGTAGTAAATGCCCTTATCACGTTGAAGCAAGATACAACAGTTAATAATACATTGGTAATCAGCGGATTGCCTATATCAGCCCAGGAAAAAGTATGTTTGTTTCATGGTGCGGGAGGATATGGAGTGTTTAAAGTGATTGCCGACACCGGCAACATAACGATTGATTCAGGAGCTAAAGGCAACAGTATATTTTATTTTGAGATGATTTATCCTATTAAATAATCATTTGATACCATAGATTTTTGCACAATATCCGTCCACACTAACACTAGCTGTTATTGAACCATTAGCAGTATAACATTGGGCGAAAAACGAGCCACCGGAGCATCTGAACATGCTTCCTGATGATGTGGATTTAAATAATCCTATTGGTATCATGGCTGCATTGTATATTGTACCATTACTACTGTGAGCAGCACATAGCAATATTTCACGATAATTGTCCACATCCACCACTTGATTGATTCCGGTAGTTGATGTTGAACTAATTAATAAATCATACGATTTCATTAAATTGCTATTTGTGATAAGAAAAAATGAATCGTAGCTTGCAAATCAGGTCCCTAAACCAGGGGCCTATTTTATTGCCTGGCGTCCGGCCAGGCGGAAAGGAAAAATGTATGAATGAAAAGATTGTATTGAAAAACGGGAAGGAGTACCCGCTGGTCATCGGCGGCACATCCTCCACGCCCAGCACGCTGAGGCTTATCTTTCAGACAGCGGAGCCGCTGGAGGATATCGTGGCCGTGTTTACGGATGCGGCAGCCACGGAGCAGATTAAGACTGTCAACGGGGATGGCAGCACCCTGGCCGTATACGATGGTTATACGGTGCTGGATAACCCAAAGAGTATTGATGACAACTATCTCATTTCCCCGGAGCAGTACGGGGATGACGGAACCGTTACCGCCGAGGCCGTATATGGCCGTGTGGCGCTCCTAACGCTATCTCAGCCGGGTGTGGCCGCACAGGTGGAAAAGAATACGGCTGACATTGATTACGTGGCTATTATGGCCGGTATTGATTTATAGGAGGAGGTGAGACCATGGACGTGAAAGGATTGGCGCAAAAGTATTACCCAAGATTATGGGACATTGACCGGCTTAAGGCCCTGGTGGCCGCGGGCAAACTGTCCGAGGCGGACTACAAGGAGATTACCGGAGAGGACTACACAAAGTAAGGAGACATCATGGGTGTGATAGCACAATACATAAGTGTTCATTGGGTGGAATGGTTGTTTGTAGCCATCTCCACTCTTTTAGGATTTGGGTACCGGCAGATACTCAAAAGACAAAAAGAGGAATCCGTAAAGACAGCGGCCCTCCATGATGGTATGCAGGCACTTTTGAGGGACCGTATCATACAGGCCTACAATCATTATCAGGATAAGACATTTTGCCCGATATATGGTAAAGAGAATGTTAAGCGGATGTATGACGCATACCATGTCCTGGGCGGTAATGATGTGGCAACAGAACTGAAAGACAAGCTTATGAAGATGCCGGAAGAACCGGCAGAAAGAGAGGTATAGAGTATGGATTTATCGTTTTTTAGCAATTACACAGTGGTGGTCATTGTGGGAATTTGCCTGATTACAGGCTACATAGCCAAAAAGTGGGTGAAAGACCTGGATAACAAATACATCCCCACCATGGTGGCCCTGCTGGGCGCGGCCCTTAACATCTGGATTATGGGCGGGGTAAGCCCGGATATCATCTTGGCCGGGGCCTTTAGCGGGCTGGCAAGTACGGGCCTGCACCAGGCGTTTAAGCAGCTCATAGAGGGTAGACAGTAATTTGTTGCGATATCGCAACTTATCATGGCCTGGGAATAGTCCCGGGCCTTATTTTTTTGATTGGAGGCTTTATGAAATCAATAGATAAATTACTGAATGTTGCAAAGAATGAGATTGGATATCTGGAGAAACGTAGTAACATCCAACTTGACAGCAAGACCGCGAATGCTGGCAGCAGCAATTATACAAAGTATGCCAGGGACCTGTACCCATCTCTCCAGGGGCAGCCGTGGTGTGACATGTTTGTGGACTGGTGTTTTGTGCAGGCTTTTGGCCGGGTAGCGGCGCAGCAGCTTCTGGGTGGTGGATTCTCCGCCTACACCCCTACATCGGCTCAGTATTATAAAACCAAGGGACAGTATCACAAGGACAGCCCACAGCCAGGGGACCAGATATTTTTTAAAAACTCCCAGCGCATCTGTCATACAGGCATCGTCTATGAGGTCACCATGACCAAGGTTAGGACCATTGAGGGCAACACCAGTGACGGCAGCGAGGTGGTTGCCAATGGCGGAGCAGTATGCTGTAAGGAGTACAGCTTAGATAACAGCAGGATTGACGGATATGGACGTCCTGACTGGTCGCTGGTAGAGCAGCCGGAGTATGAGGTGGGCTGGCACCATGATAGTAATGGCTGGTGGTATGCATACAGCACCACAGAGTATTACAAGGAGTGTTGGCAGATTATAAACCATCATAAGTATTATTTCAATCCTGACGGATACGCACTCACTAATTGGCATGTAATTGATGGCAAGGATTACTATTTTGAGCCACGGGCTGGGCATCCGTTGGAATGCGCTATGTATGTAGCGCCAGATGGGGAGCAGTACATAGGTGAGTTTTGAGTTGAAAAAGGACCATCGAATTGCATTGGTGGTCCGGATATGTTATAATTAATTTTGAATCGGGGGAGCGGTGGCAAGCCCGCCCTCCCTTGGTTCATTCCCTTAAGCCTATTCAGTAGGCTTATTTTTTTTGCTGTGGTTTGTATTGTTCCTCGCCAGTCTCGATGTAAAGAATAAAATCGTTTATGTCCTTTTCATCCCACCCGGCAGGGAAGGAATACAGGACGGATAAGGATACATGAGATTACAAATAAGGAAGAAATAAATTTGCAAGTTTACAAACTCTATACACATGGTTAAAGCCTGTTTGCCGCAGGCATGGCAGCTCTTAAAGGGTTTATCCAGGTTATAGGCAATCCTGGGCAGATAACCCGAGTCCTCCAACAGGGTAAACAGAGGAAAGAAGATGGCCATGGGCGGCAGCATTACCGAGACAACCCAGGCCAGGACCCGGTAGACACCCAGTATCAGCAGCCCGTGAAGCCATTGGGGGGCGCCCGCGGCCATGAAGGCTTTGGTGAGCTGGTCCTGGAGGCGGAACAGGGCGTCCGCCAGCATCTGGGAGGGGTAATTGGCGCCTGTGATGGTGAGCCAGAATACCACGGCCAGCATTCCTATCATGACGGGATAGCCTGTAAACCGGCTGGTGAGAATTTTATCCAGCTTGCGGTCCCCCTCATTGTAGCCGTTTTTGTGGAACTGGACCGTATCACGGCATATTTTTTCTGCCGATGCCACCAGGGCAGCCACGATGCGGTCCTTTAGAATTTCATTGGTAATGCCGTACTTGGCCAGATGCTCCCTGGCCTGTGACAGAGCAAGGCTTATCTCAGGCACTTCCAGTATATCCTCATTCAGATATTTCCTTAATTCTTTCATAAGGGACGGGTCGCTGTCCAGAAGCTTTAAGGTGAGCCAGCGTGAGCTGACCTTTCCCTCCACCCTGGCTTTTACGGCAGGCTCCGCCATGGCGATGGCCTGTTCAATAATGGGGGAGTACTCCACCTGATAGGGAGAGGCGGTTTGTGTACCTTCCACCAGGTCATCCAGCTGTTTCATCAGCTGGTCAAGGCTTCTCTTTTTCCTGGCAATGGTGCCGGCCACCGGAACGCCCAGCTTTTCCGACAGACCCTTCAGGTCAATGGTGATATTCTTGCGGGCGGCTTCGTCCATCAGGTTCACACATACCAGGACCCGGTCCGATATTTCCATGGTCTGAAGTACCAGGTTCAGGTTGCGCTCCAGGCAGGTGGCGTCGCACACAACCACAACCCCGTCGCTTCCGCCAAAACAGATAAAGTTACGGGCCACTTCCTCCTCCGCGGAATGGGCCATGAGGGAATAGGTGCCGGGGATATCTACCAGCACGTAGCTGTGTTCCTTTGTCTTACAGTAGCCCTGGGCATTGGTCACGGTTTTTCCAGGCCAGTTTCCGGTATGCTGGTTCATTCCCGTGAGATTGTTGAAAAGGGTGCTTTTACCTACATTGGGGTTGCCTGCTATGGCGATTATTTTATCATCAGGTGTCTGTTTTTTTATCTCCAGTCCGGAATCCACAGCTCCCATTCCGACGGATTGTTTGGTCAGACCCATTTTAATACTCCTTTTTCTTTTTTATTAGGCAATTCCATATCTGACCGGAGTCAGATGATATTTCTTAAGACAGCTGTTTTGGGGAGATATCTCACAGGCTGGTGCAGCCCTCCATTACCTCCTGTTCGCTGAAACCAGTGCAGGGCTGAACCAGTATCCCGCGGCAGTCCTCTGAGCGTATGGCGATGACAGCACCGCGAATCAGGTAGGCGCAGGGGTCTCCCAGGGGGCTTTGCCCAAGGCACTCCACCTCCGTATTTTCAACCAGGCCGATATCCAGAAGACGCCTGCGGATGCTGCCTGTGGAAGTAAGCTCTTTTACACGTGCCCGGTTTCCGGGTTTTATATCATTCAAACATAGAAATTCTTTCATAATTACAATACCTCGCAATAGATTTAGGATAGGGAAACTTTTTCTTACTCATATAGTATTACAGGAGGGACACTTTGGTTACTGATAAAGGTGGATTTTATACTATGAAAGGATATGAACGCTCTGCTTCCGATGAGATGACTTCATCCATGGAGGATTATCTGGAGATGGTGTGCAGAATGGAGGAAGAGGGGGAACCCATCCGTGTCAGCTCCCTGGCTGCCAGCCTTCACGTACGGCCCTCATCCGCCTCAAAAATGTTGGATAATCTGAGAAAAGCCGGATATATTGATTTTAAGAAATACGGCTCCATCATGGTCACGGATAAGGGGTATGAGGAGGGCAGGTATCTGCTGCACAGACACCGGGTGCTCCAGGATTTTTTCTGTACCCTCAACCATACGGAGGATGAACTGGAGCTGGTGGAAAAGATTGAACATTTTATCAATCACAGGACCGTGGAAAATATGGAGCAGGCTCTTTCTTTCCTCCGGCATAAGAATGATATGACTGGAAAAATGGGATAAAGTATTGTATAATGTGTAATATGCAAAATGATAAAGGAGAGACATTATGAACGATGATAACTATGTAGAGTGGCTTGTAAAGAGAAAAGATCCGGCATATGCCGTTCCTGTAAAAATACTCATGATTGTGGTCTGTATATTTTCCGTCCTTTCAGCGCTGCAGACCGTGTTTGGAGTAATTGTTATGACCATAGCAGGTGTGGCTACCTATTTTGTGTTCCTGAACCTGAGTGTGGAGTTTGAATATCTGTTTGCAGAGGGTGGTCTGTCGGTGGACCGTATCCTGGGAAAGGCAAAGAGAAAGAAGATATTTGACTGTGAGAAGGATGATATCCAGATTGTGGCGCCGGCTGATTCCTTTGTGCTTAAGGATTATGAGAAGCAGGGCATGAAGATAAAGGATTTTTCGTCCGGCAGGAAGGATGCCAAGGTGTACGCCCTTATATACCAGAAGGGTCCGGACCATTTTAAGGTACTGATTGAACCAAATGAGAGAATGATAGGAGCCATGCGCAGAACCTTTCCGCGAAAGCTTGTGATGTAGGGCAATGGGCATATAGGGCAGGTCGGTAGAGAACGGGCCGCCGGGGACAGTGAAATAACAGCTGTCCCGGCGGCCTGTCTTTTTATTTGCTCTATTTCAGGTTTTCACCGCTTAACATGAATTCTATCAGCCGGTCCATGTCCTCTTTTTCGTGAACCACTAATTCCAATTCCTTAATATATCCGTTGGAACACATATTGGCAATGGAAAGATACTGGGATAGCTTTGACTTTAGGTTAATCCTGTCGCCCTCCGGGGATACCAGTTCGATTTTTCCTTTACACTGGTCCACTGCTTCAAAAAAAGCTTTTACATCTGAGATATTTTCCAGTTTCATACAAAACCCCTCCGCTTCTGTTGGTGTGCACTGCATTGTGTGAATTATGGTGGCATCAGGCACTCTAATCACTGTTATGGATACAATACAGCGCTGGTTTATAGATTATAACCAGTATATCAATGGGGAATGAAGATAACAATTCGCAATTTGACTAAAGATGAACGAGATAAACAGGGGGAGAGTGTATATTAGCAACAAAAATAAATTAAAAATTAAAAATTTAATATTGCATTATTTCATTCTATCCTTTATAATGATAGTACGAGCAAAGGAGTTGTTGAGATGAGGGTAAAAAAGAATTTAGATAAGATTATCTACGATCAGATTATTGATAGTTTTATCCTCGGTGAATATAAGATGGATGACGCTATCTCACTTGACGTTTTATGCGAAAAGTATGAAGTCAGCAGAACACCGGTGGTTCAGGCGGTGAAGCTTTTAGTCAATGACGGAGTACTGGAAAAGCTCAGCAACGGGCGTGTGGTGGTTCCCACCTTTGACCAGAACCAGATTAAGAATATCTGTGATGTAAGGCTTATGATTGAAAAGCATGCCATAGAGCATTATCTTTCAGCGGCAGCAGATGTGTCCTCATTGCTTGACCAGCTAGAGATATGTGCTAAAAAGTGTGAGGAGTATCTGGATAAGGGGGATTTCCTGGAGCTGTCCAAGACAGACCTGAGGTTTCACCGTGTGCTGGTATCCGGGGCCAGGAATGAATATCTGTCAGAGCTGTATAAGAGGATACAGGGCCAGTTCCTGGTGGCCAATTACCTTGTGCTGCCGTTGAGAAACAGGAATTTCCGTTCCACGGTGGATGACCATTATAAACTGCTGGAGTACTTAAGGAATAAGGATATGGAGCAGTCTGAGAAGATGATTGCCGGCCATATAAACAACATATTCTACATCATCACCAATCAGAAGTAACAGATGCGGAAGCAGTAAATGCAGTCATCAAAGACGCGGCAGACCAAGAAGCAGCAGTCTAGGACGCGGCAGACCAAGAAGCAGCAGTCTAAGACGCAGCAGACCAAGAAGCGCAGCGCTCCAGGACGAAGCAGACCAAGAAGCGCAGCGCTCCAGGACGAAGCAGCTTAAAAAAAGTAATCTATATGCAGTAATCTAATATAAGAAGTTTGGCATTAAGCTAAGAATCAGGCAATCCATGTTTCCATGAATTCAGGTCAGGAGTTCATGGGTTGTCCGGCACTTAGTTTGGTAACGTGTACTCTCAAATAAAAAATTTTAATTTTTAATTTATTATTTTGCCATAACAAATTAAAAATTGCGTTAAAGGAGAGGACAGAGATGTTTGAAGGTAAACATATTCAGGTAGGGGCCGGACGTTATATCCAGTGCCATGGTGCACTGAAGCGTGCGGGAGAGGAGATGGTATTTTTCGGAAAGAAGGCTTACCTGCTGTACGGGGACGATGTGGTGAAGGGAAAGACCAGCCAGGTCCTGGAGGAAAGCCTCAGGGAATCCGGAATTACATTTCAGTCGGAGATATTTGAGGGACCTTCCACGGAAAAGAGCTTTGGAGAGGTAGCAGCCAGGGTCAGGGAATCGGGAGCTGAAATCGTGGCAGGAATCGGGGGCGGCCGTATCATAGACATTGCCAAGGCAGCCGGGGATATGGCAGATGCCAGTATCTTTACCATACCCACATCCGCAGCCACATGTGCGGCCTACGCTGTTCTGTATGTGGTATACGGCGAGGACGGCAATGTGGACCACAGCGGTTTCCTGAATCATGAAATCAGCGGGGTCATTGTGGACATGGATTTGGTTGTCAATGATTGTCCAAGGCGCTATTTTGTGTCGGGCATCGTGGATGCCATGGCAAAAAAACCGGAATTCAGCTTTACCATGGCCCATCTGAAGGATGAAGGTATGATTGCCACCTCGGAGATAGCCACAAAGATTGCGGATTTTACCTACAGTAAGTACATGAGGGACACCAGACAGGCCCTTAAGGATTTCGATGACGGGAAGGACAGCATGCTCATAGATGATATGGTGAACATGAATATCATGCTGACCGGCATGGTGTCAGACCTGTCCACAGGGGGGAAGCAGCTGGCCGTTGCACATAATTTTTATGATGCAGTCTGCTGTATGTACAAGGACGTGAGAAGAAAATATCTTCACGGGGAAATCGTTGCCATGGCCCTTCCTCTTCAGCTGGCTGTCAACGGACGTCCGGAGGCGGAAATAGAAGAACTGAAGGCTTTTCTCAGGGAGGTGGGCATACCTGTCAGCATAAGGGAGGCCGGGGTGCCCCAAGATGGGCTGGAGGAGCTGATTTCTTATGTTCACCGGGTTACGATTCCGGATGACATGGAACTTCTGGAACAAATCCGGGATGGTTTTAAGTATATCATGTAACTAAAAACATAAAAATTCAAAAGTAAAGGAGAAGGTATTATGTTGAAAAAATGGGCAGCAGTTACGTTGAGTGTAAGCCTGGCATTGTCACTGGCAGCATGCGGAGGACAGCAGGGGGCATCTTCCGGCAGCGCAGGTTCCCAGGCAGGGGATACCCAGGCATCCTCCGGCGGTGAGGTTTCCGCGGATGAGGGCGATGTCATCAAGATTGGCCTCATTTCTATGATGACAGGGGACAATCCGCTGAACGGGGAGCGTATGAACCAGGGGGTACAGATGGCTGTGGACGAGTACAACGCTGCAGGCGGTATCAATGGAAAGCAGATAGAACTGACCATTGTGGACGACCAGACCCTCCAGGACATGGCTGTTACCTGTGCCAATAAGCTGATCGGCGAAGGAGTGGTGGGTATCGTGGGACCCCACAGAAGCACCAATGCCCTGGCAGTGGAGGCAGTGGTAAAGCAGGCGGGAGTAGCTGCCTTCACAGGCGGCACCACACCGCAGATCAGTACTCTGGACAATGATTATCTGTTCCGCTGCAGGGCTTCTGACAGTATTTTCGCAGAGGCGGCGGCAGCCTACGCAAAAGAGCTTGGATGCAAGAAACTGGGACTGTTCTTTAACAATGACGATTTTGGAACAGGAGCAGAGGGCGTTATCAAGCAATACTGCGCGGACAACGGCATGGAGTATGTGGAAGAAGGACATAACACGGGAGACAAGGACTTTACTCCTCAGGTTATGAAGATGAAGGACGCGGGCGTGGATACGGTCATCATATGGACCCACGACGCGGAGCTGGCAATCCATGCCCGCCAGATATACGAGCTGGGACTGGATGTGCAGGTAGTGTCTTCTCCGGGTGTTACCATGCAGCAGGTAATTGATATGTGTAAGGCGGAATACATAGAAGGCTGGTATGGAGTGACGGATTATGTGTCCACCAGCGACGACCCCACCCTTGTTGCATTTAAAGAGAACTTTGAGAAAAAGTATGAGATCGAACCGGAATTATACGCAGCATCCTATTACGGCGGCGCAGTGGCCCTTTTAGAAGGAATTAAAGCAGCAGGAACCACGGACCGCAAGGCTGTTATGGAAGCTGTCAAGGGACTGAAAGACTTAAAGGTACCCGTAGGAGTCATTACCTGTGACGAGAATAATGATTTAGTCCACAATATCAATGTGGCCCGGATTGAAAACAAGATTCCAAAGTTTATCAAAGCTGTTTCTGTGGAATAGTTTCTGGCTTATGGAGGACAGGGGACGGACCCGGCCTGAATCTGAATCCGGCCCCTGTCATGACGAAAAGGAGGTAAATGATGGGCACTATACTTCAGCTATTGATAAGCGGTATTGCCATGGGATTCATCTATGCCCTGGTTGCCATCGAGTATACCCTGATATGGAATTCCACAGGACTGCTTAACTTCAGCCATGACAAAATCATCACCGTGGGGGCATATATATTTGCCGCTACCTTCATCATTAAATTCAACATGAACAAGCCCTTAGCCATTGTGCTTACTTTCATGCTCATGGGAATTCTGGGGTCTGTAATCGCTTCCGGAATCTTCAATCCGCTGCGGCATATGCGTTCCAATATCTTTGCTGTCATGGGAACCATGATGTTAGGCAGGATTCTGGCAGAGGCAATCCGGCTTATATACGGACCGGTTCCCTTCACCATTGAGAACTGGCTCAGCGGTACCATTAAGATCGGTACACTTATGGTTACAAAGGCCAATGTCATCATATGTGTGGTGGCAATCCTGGTAGTGGCGGCCCTTCAGTTGTTTATGAATTTTACAAAAATAGGAAAGGCCATGCGCTGTGTGGCCCAGAATAAGAAGGCCGCGGCCCTTATGGGCATCAATGTGGCCCAGAACATCTGCGTGACAACAGCAGTCAGCTCCATTATATGCAGCGTCATCGGAATGTTGATCATACCGCTGTTTAATATATCCACCACCATGGCAGCCAGCATAGGCCTCAAAGGTTTTTCGGCCGGAGTCATCGGAGGATTCGGATACCTGCCTGGAGCCATCCTGGGCGGTCTGTTCATCGGAGTGGTGGAAAACCTGGCGGTGGTGGTTCTTCCGGCTGTCTATAAAGATATTGTGTCATTTGTCCTGTTAATCATATTCCTGCTGGTACATCCCAGCGGATTCTTAGGCAAGAAGGCGTGAAAGGAGTAAGGGAAGATGAAGAAAAAGCTGAAACTTAAATCACTGCATTTTGCCGTGGGAGCCCTTGTGATTGGCGCTTTTCTGCCGATATTCATTAAAAATGATTACTATATGATGGTCCTTAACCGCGTGCTCATCAATATTATCGTGGTATTAGGCCTGAATTTCATCACTGGTCTGACCGGCCAGATGAATCTGGGCACAGCGGGAATCTTTGCGCTGGGCGCTTATTCCTCTGCCCTGTTTACCAGATACACGAATCTGACGCCCTGGCTGGGGCTGATTGCGGCAGTTATCATGGGAATCCTTATCGGCAGGGGACTGGGATATCCCAGCCTGAGAGTCAGGGGAGTATATCTGTCCCTGACCACCATTGGATTCGGGGAGGTGGTGCGCCTGCTGATTTCCAATACGCCGAAATTCACAGGAGGCACCCAGGGCATCCGCAATATACGGCCCTATAACATCGGAAGCTACCAGATACAGAGCCAGAAGGAAATGTATTACCTGTTTCTGGTATTTACCGCCATTGCTTTTTTTATTGCCTGGCGCATTGCCTATTCCAAGTGGGGGAGGATTTTCAAATCCCTGCGGGATAATGTGGAGGCAGTGGAGATGAGCGGTGTGGACATCGCTTCCTGCAAGATCAAGGCATTTACCGTGGCATCTATATTCGGTACCGTGGCAGGAGCCATGTATGCCCACTATATGGGCTATATAAACCCATCCACCTTTAACCTGGATTTGTCCACCAACTATGTGGTTATGCTGATGGTGGGAGGACTGGGGTCCGTGGTGGGAACTATCTTTGGATCAGCCATTGTCACCATCCTTCCGGAAATGCTGCGTTTCCTGGGCAATTACTATCAAATCGTGTTCTGTTCTATCATCCTGCTGGGGGCCATATTCTTCCCGGACGGCTGGGTGAGTGCGGCAACAGGCCTGTTCATGAAGATGTATCAGAGAATCAGCGGAAAGAGCTATGCAGAAGGCGGTGAATAAGAGAATGGAAAGTCTGTTGAAAGTGACGGGAATCACAAAAAAATTCCAGGGTCTTGTGGCGGTTGACAATGTCAGCATCGACATGAAGGAGCACACCATACACGCCCTCATCGGACCAAACGGAGCAGGCAAGACCACCACCGTAAACCTGATTACAGGAGTGCTGCCTCTGACGTCAGGCAAGGTGGAATTTGGGGGAAAGGACATTACCGGCATGACCACCCATGATATTGCCAGGCAGGGAATCGGAAGGACCTTTCAGAACATAAAGGTATTTCCAACCATGACTCTGCTGGAGAATGTGATGGTGGGGGGTCACCAGCAGGCCCCCATGGGAATGATGCGGGGGATTTTTGACATCAGAGGATCACGGGCAGAGGAAAAGAGGCTTAAGGAGAAGGCTGAAGAGGTCCTTAAACGCATCGGCATGTATGAGCTGCGGGGCTCTCTGATGAAGAACCTGCCCTATGGACGCCAGAAGATATCGGAGATTGGACGGGCCATGATGAATGATCCCAAACTGATTCTTCTGGATGAGCCTGCGGCCGGCCTTAACCCGTCGGAGCGGGCCGAGCTGGTGGATGTTATCTATAAGGCCTATGAGGACGGATACTCGTTTTTCATGATTGAGCACAACATGGATGTGGTCATGAAAATCAGCGACTACATAACTGTGCTGAGTTTCGGGCGCATGATAGCGGAAGGCACGCCAAAGGAAGTACAGAGCAATGAAGAGGTTATCCGCGCATACCTGGGAAGCCGGTATGTGGAGCAGGATTCCAGATAATCGGAGGGATTCTTATGTTAAAAGTCAATGGGATTGACGCTTATTACGGCGATGTCTGTGCATTGCATGATATTTCCCTTGAAATAGGCGATGACGAAATTATATCCATCATCGGTTCAAACGGCGCTGGAAAGACCACGCTCATGAACTGCATTGTGGGCTGGGTGAAGGTAAAAAAGGGCAATGTGGAGTTTAACGGACAGGATATAACCAATCTGCCCACACACAGCATAACCAGGACCGGAGTGGTGCAGATTCCGGAGGGAAGGGAAATATTCTCCAACATGACAGTTCTGGAGAACCTTGAGATGGGGAGCTACAGCATAAAGCGGTCCAAGAAGGAAATGAATGCCAAAATTGAGGAGATGTATGACTTGTTTCCGCGCCTGAAGGAGAGAATGGGCCAGAAAGCGGGATCCTTAAGCGGCGGTGAGCAGCAGATGTTAGCCATAGCCAGAGGGCTGATGGGAGATCCCAAGCTCCTGATGTGCGATGAACCATCCCTGGGCCTGGCTCCCGTGATTGTGGACGATATGTTTGATATATTTTTGAGAATCAATAAGGAAAAGCATCTGCCGATCCTGATTGTGGAGCAGAACGCCTTCATGGCCCTGGAAGTATCCAGCCGCTGTTACGTGCTGGAAAATGGGCGTATGGTAATTACTGCCTCCAGTGAGGAGCTGGCTAAAAGTGATACCATCAAAAAATCCTATCTGGGCGGATAAAGGGCGTTTCTGCCTTTATCCTGCCGTTGTGGAAGGTGAACAAGAAAATAAAAAATATTTAATTTTTTTGTTGACATTATACGAAAGATGTGTTAACTTTAAACCAGGCAAAATAATAATTTAAAATATTTAATTTTTTATTTTTAATTTAAAATTACATATTCACACCAACAAAATTTTTTATTCCAAGTGTAACTTGGGGGAAAGGGAGAAAGCTATGAAAGTGAAAGACACAATCAAGAAACCTTACGGTATCTGCCCGGCATCCATGACCATCTGGAATGCAGACCAGACTTACAACAAGAAGGGTATGGAGAAGTACCTGACCTGGCTGCTGGATAATGGCGCACAGTCTATTTCCATCTGCGGAAGCACTGGCGAGAACATTGCCATGAACATGGAAGAGCAGAGGGAAATCATCGAACATGTATCTGGTTTCTTAGGCGGTCAGGTTCCTCTGGTATGCGGTACAGGCAGATACGATACCCTGAATACCATCAAGATGAGCAGGTTCGCACAGGACCACGGTGCTGACTGTGTCATGGTTATCCTTCCATTCTACCTGAATCCTCATAAGAAGGCAGTTATGCAGCATTTCAGGGATTTAAGGGAAGCGCTGGATATCGAAATCATGGTTTACAACAATCCCTGGTTTGCCGGCTATGAGCTGAGCGTACAGGAGGTCAAGGAGCTGGTGGATGACGGTACCATACAGTGCATCAAGGCAGCCCACGGCGATCCAAACAGGGTCCACGAACTGAAGTACCACTGCAAGGATGACCTGACTGTATTCTACGGACATGACTATGCTGCCATGGAAGGCCTCCTGGCCGGAGCGGACGGCTGGCTGTCAGGTTTCCCGGCCGTACTTCCAAAGCAGTGCCGCAGACTTCAGGATGCCTGCTTCGCAAAAGATGTGGATGCAGCCATAGCAGCCCAGAACAATATCCAGCCATATATTGATTATTTCTTCTATGATAAGGTCAACGGGGTTCCCCACTGGCAGGAAATCTGCAAGTACACCTTACAGGCACAGGGCCTGGATGTAGGTCTGCCCCGCAAGCCGTTGGGCGAGCTGGATGACGCCAATAAGAAAAAGATCGAGAAATTACTTGCAGACATGGAGTAATTGACGAAAATGTAATAGGTACGGTCATTTATGATATCGGTGCATGTATTGGAAACAGGTGATACATGCACCGATTTTTTTAAGGAGAGGGATTTATGAAATGTATTGTGTGCGTGAAGCAGGTGCCGGATACCGCCAATGTGGAGGTGGACCCGGTAACCGGAGTGCTGAAGCGGGACGGGACCCAGTCCAAGCTGAATCCATATGATCTCTATGCCATGGAGTCTGCCCTTGGGATGAAAGAGCAGCAGGGGGGTACCGTGGATGTCATCACCATGGGGCCGGGACAGGCCAGGGAGGCGTTAAAGGAGTGTATGTGCATGGGAGCCGACCGTGCGGGACTGATCAGCGACAGGAAATTTGCAGGCGCAGACGTGGTGGCTACCAGCTATACCTTATCCCAGGGCATACGCAGGATGGGGGAGTATGATCTCATTCTCTGCGGCAAACAGACCACGGACGGGGACACGGCCCAGGTTGGGCCGGAGGTGGCCCAGTGGCTGGGAATACCCCATGCCTCCAATGTTCTGGAAATCAGGGAGACAGGGGAGGGACGGATACGGGTGCGTATGAATATGGACGGATATGAACAGATACAGACCATGGATTTACCATGTCTGATTACCATGGATAAGGATGTGAATACGCCGAGGCTTCCTTCCTATAAACGGGAAAAGGAACTGCGGGAGGGATATCTGAGGGAGTTTTCCCTTACGGACCTGGAGGACCGGGATGAGAGCCACTATGGTTTGTCCGGATCGCCCACCCAGGTGGAGCGTATATTCCCGCCGGAGAAGGGGGAATGCAGGGAAATGTTCGACGGAAGCCCTGACGTGCTTGCCCATAGGATGTATCATGTGCTGAGGGAAACAAAGTTTTTATAGTTATATGGACAGAAAGGAGAGAGGATTATGGCTGAACTGAGGATTCACCAGGAACGGCTGGATGAAGACGGCATCCGCCAGCTCATTGACATATGTCCCTTTGGTGCCATCAGCTGCAGGGATGGAAAGGTGGAAATTGACTCCGGCTGCAGAATGTGCAGGCTGTGTGTGAAGAAAGGTCCTGGCGGGGCCGTGGAATATATGGAAACACAGGAACCGGGGATTAATAAGGATGAATGGAGCGCAGTGGCTGTGTACGTGGAATACAATGGAAAGGCCGTACATCCCGTGACATTTGAGCTGATCGGCAAGGCCAGGGAACTGGCAGCCGTCACAGGCCATCCTGTGTATGCGCTGTTTATGGGGTATCAGGTGGGAGAAAAGGCAGAGGAACTGCTGGCATACGGGGTGGACCAGGTCTTTGTGTATGACAGGAAGGAGCTGGAACATTTCTCCGTCCTCACATACGCCAATGTATTTGCGGATTTCATAACCAGAATCAGGCCGTCGTCCATCCTGGTGGGGGCCACCAACGCAGGGCGTTCCCTGGCTCCCAGGGTAGCGGCGCGGTTTAGGACAGGGCTGACAGCAGACTGTACAGTCCTGGAAATGAAGGAGAATACAGACCTGGTGCAGATCCGCCCTGCCTTTGGGGGAAATATTATGGCTCAGATTGTGACGCCGAAGAACCGGCCGCAGTTCTGCACGGTCCGGTATAAGATTTTTTCCGCGCCTCCGGTGACAAAGGAACCCTCAGGCACCATCCGTACCATGGAGGTGACGGAGGACATGATTGACCGGAGAATCAGGGTAGAGGAAATCATACATAAGCCAAAGGAGATTGACATATCGGAGGCAGAGGTGATTGTGGCTGTTGGAAGGGGCGTAAAAAGCCAGGCGGACTTGGAGATAATAAGGGAACTGGCCGCTGCGCTGGACGCACAGCTGGCGTGCACCAGGCCTTTGATTGAGTGCGGCTGGTTTGACGCCAGGCGCCAGATTGGGCTCAGCGGCAGAACGGTGAAGCCAAAACTCATCATTACCATAGGTATCTCCGGTTCCGTACAGTTTGCGGCGGGCATGAGGGGGGCTGAGTGCATCATTGCCATTAACACGGACAGGAAGGCTCCGGTTTTTGACATTGCCAACATCGGCCTGGTGGGGGACTGGTATGAGATACTTCCACGGCTGCTTAAGACGGTTAAGGAGGGTACGTGATGGGGTACAGGAAACTGGATGAGAGGGATATCACTTATTTGAAAAAGGTGACAGAGGACGGGCGGGTCCTGACCGGATCCGATATAAGCCAGGATTACAGCCATGATGAGCTGGGGGGAGTGGAGCGTGCTCCCGAAGCCCTTGTAAGGGTATTGTCCACCGGAGAGGTTTCGGACATCATGGCCTATGCCAATCGGGAGGGGATTCCCGTGGTCACCAGAGGATCCGGCACAGGGCTGGTGGGGGCGGCCGTAGCTATCCACGGAGGCATTATGCTGGAGACCACACAGATGAACCGTATTCTGGAGCTGGACCGCAGGAACCTTACTGTGACAGTGGAACCAGGGGTGCTCTTAATGGATCTGGCGCAGTACGTGGAGGAAAACGGGCTTTTTTATCCTCCGGATCCAGGTGAGAAATCAGCAACCATAGGCGGAAATATCAGCACCAATGCAGGCGGAATGCGGGCTGTAAAATACGGTGTCACAAGGGATTACGTGAGGGCGCTGACAGTGGTGCTGCCCACAGGCGAGGTGGTGGAATTTGGCGGTAAGACGGTTAAGAACAGTTCCGGATACAGTCTGTTAAATCTGATGATTGGATCCGAGGGAACACTTGGGGTCATCACCCGGGCCGTGCTTAAATTGGTTCCCCTTCCGGGTAAGACAGTGAGCCTTCTGGTTCCATTTGCGGATATGGAACAGGCCATAGAGATGGTGCCGGTGATTGTGGAGGCGCAGATACAGGCCACGGCCATTGAGTTTATGGAGCGGGAGACCATCCTGTTTGCAGAGGAATATCTGGGCAAACGGTTCCCGGATACCAGGAATGACGCCTATATCCTGCTCACATTTGACGGAAGAAATGCAGAGCAGGTGCGGGCGGAGTACCGGGAGGTGGCGGACCTGTGCCTGGAACACGGGGCTGTGGACGTGTTCATCGTGGATACACAGGAGAGGAAACAGAGCGTGTGGAACGCCAGAGGGGCATTTTTAGAAGCAATCAAGGCGTCCACCACCCAGATGGATGAGTGTGATGTGGTGGTGCCCAGGGACCGGGTGGCGGATTTTATCAAATACACCCATGAGGTGGCCGGGATACTGAATCTGCGGATTCCCAGCTTTGGCCACGCAGGCGACGGAAACCTTCATGTGTATCTTTGCCGGGATGACCTGGCAGAGGATGAGTGGAAAGAAAAACTGAGTCTGGGCTTTGAGATGATGTACGCAAGGGCGCGGGAATATGGAGGGGCAGTATCAGGGGAACACGGCATAGGGTATGCCAAGAAAGAATATCTGAAAGAACAGCTGGGGGACACGCAGATTGGCCTGATGAGGCGGATTAAAAAGGCCTTTGATCCCAATCTGATCCTGAACCTGGATAAGGTTATCTGATATGGAGCTGGCGGTACTAACCTGCTGGCAGACAGCCGCAGGGGGATATTAGAATGGCTGATGGAACCCTATTAGTAAAATCAATGAATATTTCTCTCTGTTTTGGTTTGACAAGCCAGATAAAATTTGCTAGTATAAGATACTAATAAGAAACGGACAGTTCACGGACTATCAATATTCTGACAAAACATATCAAATCATACACGCAGAAAGAGAGGAAATTTATAATGGGTACAATTATCGGCGAAGGCATAACCTTTGATGATGTACTTCTGGTACCGGCATTTTCAGAAGTGATTCCCAACCAGGTAGACCTGACCACACATTTGACCAAGAAGATTAAACTGAACATCCCGCTTATGAGCGCCGGCATGGATACGGTAACAGAGCACCGCATGGCCATCGCCATGGCCAGGCAGGGAGGTATCGGTATCATTCATAAGAATATGTCCATTGAAGCCCAGGCCGAGGAAGTGGACCGTGTAAAGCGTTCTGAAAACGGTGTTATCACAGACCCGTTCTTCCTCTCACCGGAGCACACCCTTAAGGATGCCAACGATCTGATGGCAAAATTCCGCATATCCGGCGTTCCCATCACAGAGGGCAAGAAGCTGGTGGGCATTATTACCAACCGTGATTTAAAGTTTGAGGAGGATTTTGACCGTCCCATCAAGGAGTGCATGACCACAAAGAACCTGGTTACAGCCAGGGAGGGCGTAACCTTAAAGGAAGCAAAGGCCATTTTAGCAAAGGCAAGAGTGGAGAAGCTGCCGATTGTGGACAATGATTTCAATTTAAAAGGTCTTATCACCATCAAGGATATTGAGAAGCAGATTAAGTATCCGTTGTCCGCAAAGGACGCACAGGGACGTCTTCTGTGCGGCGCTGCCGTTGGCATCACTGCCAATGTGCTGGAGCGCGTAGGGGCGTTGGTGGACGCAAAGGTGGACGTGGTGGTTCTGGATTCAGCCCATGGCCACTCCGCCAATGTAATCCGCTGCGTGAAGATGATTAAGGAAGCATATCCGGACCTTCAGGTGGTGGCTGGAAATGTTGCCACGGCAGAGGCCACCAGAGCTCTGATTGAGGCTGGAGCTGATTCCGTCAAGGTAGGCATAGGGCCTGGTTCCATCTGTACCACCCGCGTGGTGGCAGGCATCGGCGTGCCCCAGATTACGGCAGTGATGAACTGCTACAGCGTTGCCAAGGAGTACGGCGTACCCATTATCGCGGACGGAGGAATCAAGTACTCCGGCGATGTGACAAAGGCCATTGCTGCAGGCGGCAGTGTGTGTATGATGGGAAGCATCTTTGCGGGATGTGATGAGAGCCCGGGTACCTTTGAGCTGTACCAGGGACGTAAGTATAAGGTATACCGCGGCATGGGTTCCATTGCTGCCATGGAAAACGGAAGCAAGGACCGCTATTTCCAGACAGATGCAAAGAAGCTGGTTCCCGAAGGCGTGGAAGGTCGCGTGGCTTATAAGGGAATGGTGGAGGATACCGTGTTCCAGCTCTTGGGCGGTCTTCGCTCCGGTATGGGATACTGCGGCGCCCAGGACATCACAACCCTTCAGGAGACAGCCCAGTTTGTAAAGATTTCCGCTGCGTCCTTAAAGGAGAGCCATCCTCATGATATCCATATTACCAAGGAGGCTCCCAACTATTCAATTGAAGAATAGGGATGCGGGCATAATGATTGAAGCGTAAGAAGAATTGGTCTATAATGATACCCGTCGGAACTGCTCCGACGGGTATTTCAGATCCCCCGCCATGGGCGGGTTTTAACGGGAGGACAGGCATATGGAACAAAAAAGCAGGCTGACAACGCTGTGCTATATTGAAAATAAGGGGGCATATCTGATGCTCCACAGAATCAGCAAAAAGAATGACGTGAATAAGGATAAGTGGATTGGAGTGGGCGGGCATTTTGAAGGGGACGAGAGCCCGGAGGACTGCCTGCTCAGGGAAGTGAGGGAGGAAACAGGACTCACTCTCACATCCTGGCAGTTCAGGGGGCTGGTCACATTCATCGCGGAGGGCTGGGATACAGAGTACATGTGTCTGTATACTGCGGACAAATATGAGGGGGAAATGATTCCCTGCAACGAGGGTACGCTGGAGTGGGTAAAGAAGGAGGACGTGCTGTCCCTGAATCTGTGGGAAGGGGATAAAATCTTTTTTAAGCTGTTAAATGAGGATGCCCCCTTCTTTTCACTGAAACTGGCTTACCAGGGAGACCGGCTGAGTGAGGCTGTTCTGAACGGAAAGCAGTTGGAATTGTTCGATGTACTGGATGCGGACGGAAAGAAAACAGGAGTGGTCCGGGAACGGAGCCTGGTCCACATGGACGGGGTTCCCCACAGGACCGCCCATATATGGGTTGTGAGGAAAAATGAGGATAAAACATACGATCTTCTGCTGCAGAAGCGGAGCAGGGGAAAGGATTCCTATCCTGGCTGTTATGACATTTCCTCGGCAGGCCATGTGCAGGCCGGTGATGAATTCCTGCCGTCCGCCATCCGGGAACTGAAGGAGGAGCTGGGAATTGAGGCCGGGGAGGAGGACCTGGAATTTGCGGGGTATCACAAGGGATATATGGAAGAAGTGTTTTACGGGAGGATGTTCAGGGACAGTGAAGTCAGTGCTGTGTATGTGTACAGCAAACCAGTGGATGCAGACCGTCTGACCCTTCAGAAAGAAGAGGTGGAGAGCGTCATGTGGATGGGGCTTGGCCAGTGTGTGGAGGCGGTGAGAAACCACGGGATTCCAAATTGTATATATCTGGATGAGCTGGAGATGATTGAGGGGTATTTGTGCCGGAGCCAGGAGAAATAGCAGATAACTGGATACAGGGAGCGTGGATGGACATCGGGCATACTGCCGAGGGGGCTTTTATTTTCACCTAAACCATCGTATAATGAAAAAAATGATAAAGGAGGTAAGTGCAGATGCGGTGTCCAAAATGTTCAGGCCAGATGGAAATAAACCGAATCAGAACACACCTTGTATGGGTGGATGAACTGGACCGTATTCCCGATTCCAAAAACCAGCTGGGGCCAACAATCGCTTATGTATGCACGGAATGCGGATACATAGAATTTTACAGAGATATGACATCCGTGAACTAAGGCATGCCTGTGCTGTGCTCCCAAGCGGTTATGAGACACATACCGGCAGGAGGGCAGGATAAGGCATAACAAAACAATGGGAATGAAGGCATGGGGAACCACTGTATAATGGAATGTGGGGGGATGGAAAGAAAAAAATCTGCCTGTGCAATTAAAGAAAAAATATATATATCGTAAGTTTATCGTCAGAAATAGATGTTTTTTGTAACCATGAAGTATGATATAATATCTCTAGTTTTGTTCAGAATGACCTGCTGTATGGGAGAGATATTATGAGACTTAATAAATGGAAATCATTTTTATGTATATGCACCAGCTGTACCCTGTTGATGAGTACGGCAGCTTCTGCTAATCCGGCCGCCATCACGCCTTTGGAAGAAAGCCAGGTATCTTCCTTCCAGTCCGGGAACCAGACCTCTGACCAGGGGATGGTATCGTCCCAGGGACCGGGTTCGGAATCCGGAAGTGACGGAGCGGTCATTTCATCTGACGGGCCATCCTCATCAGGAAGCCCTTCCACCTCAGGGAGTCCTTCCCCGTCCGGAAGCCCGTCCTCGTCAGGAAGCCCTTCCACCTCCGGGAACCCTTCTTCGTCCGGGAGCCCGTCCTCGTCAGGAATCCCCTCCCCGTCAGGGAGCCCTTCCCCATCCGGAAGCCCGTCGCAGAATCCGTCAGCCGGCCAGGCTGCCGGGACTTTTGACCAGACGGCCGCAGCTTCCGTGCAGAAGCCGGAGATAGCTTCGGAGGGAGCCGTGCTCATGGATGCTGCCACGGGAACCGTCCTGTTTTCCAAGAACGGGGACAAACAGTTCTATCCGGCAAGTATCACCAAGCTGATGACAGCCCTGCTGGTGGCGGAGAACTGCAGTCTGGATGACAAGGTCACATTTTCAGCAACAGCTACCACGAACCTGGAAGCGGGCGCTGTATCCATCAATATGACGGCAGGGGATGTGATGACTGTGCGCCAGTGTCTTTATGCCCTGCTTCTCAAATCAGCCAATGAAGTGGGAAATGCCCTTGCGGAACATGTGGCTGGCAGCAACGCCAAATTTGCGGAGATGATGAACGCCAAGGCAGCGGCCCTGGGGTGTACCAATACACATTTTACAAATCCTCACGGCCTCAATGACTCCAATCATTACACCACACCCCATGATATGGCTCTGATTGCAAGGGCGGCGTTTCAGAATGATGTGGTGAAGACGGTGGCGTCCACGCGCACGTATACGCTGCCTGCTACCATAAAGAATCCTTCCGGCCTTACCGTGACCATTGGACACAAGATGCTGAACCCCAACGATGCCAGGTATTATCCGGGCGTTATCGGAGGAAAGACCGGTTATACGTCCAAAGCGGGAAATACCCTGGTGACAGCAGTGGAGAAGGACGGAGTCAGATTGATTGCCGTTATCATGAAGAGCAAATCGACTCATTATACGGATACGAAGGCATTGTTCGATTACGGATATGAACTGGTGAAGGCAGGCGCTTTAAGCGGCAGCGCAGGCAGTACAGGCAGTTCAGATAACGCAGGTACGACAGGCAGTTCTTCCGGCACGGGAAATGCCGGTCCGGGAACAACCTCAGCCAAGGGCTGGGTACAGGACAGCAATGGATGGTACTATGTGAAGGATAACGGGGCCAAGGCTGCCAATGAGTGGGTTACGGCAGACGGTGTTTCCTACTGGATTGATTCCAATACATATATGGCCAAGGGATGGCGCCAGGTAAACGGCAAATGGTATTTCCTGCGCTCCAACGGAGCCATGGCCAGGAACCAGTGGGAAAAGGTGGAAGAAAACGGCCAGTGGTTCTATCTGGGCGCGGACGGCGCCATGCTGACCAATACAACCACGCCGGATGGCTCGCGGGTGGATGAGAGCGGGGCGTGGGTGCAGTAATATCAGTATAGAAAAGATGCTGCGTGTATTGTATTATAAAGCGAATCTCCTAAAAGCTGCGGCTTTTGGGAGATTCTTTTTGCTTTTTGGAGAGCTTGGTTTTGGAATAGATACCCCGGGCTAACGGCTGGTGCTTACGTTTTTGCCGGCCAATTGAAAAAAGCTGTTGCATTTGACAGAAGCGCACCCTGATATTACAATCAAAGAAACATATGCTTATCGCCTTTGGAGCAAAAGAACCGGGCTGATAATCATGGCTTCAGAAAAGGGGATAGAGGGAGGTTTACCATGTATGAAAGAATGCTTGACAAGCAGAATAAACCGGCATTTGATGATATGGCCGCGTACTGCGGCAAAGGTATGGAGTTGTTTATCCGAATCAATGAGTGGTTGTCAGATACATGCGGCACTGTGCAGGAGATTACTTTTCCCTATGGGAATAAATATGGCTGGGCTGTTGCCCATAGAAAGAAGAAAAAGCTGATTTGCAATGTGTTTGCGGAGAATGGCGCCTTTACCGTTATGATTCGGTTGTCAAACGCACAATTTCATTTGGTATATGACCAGGTTGAGAAGGAAACTCAGGAATGTATCGACAACAAATACCCTTGTGGTGATGGCGGATGGATCCACTACCGCGTTGCCGGTGAAGCTCATTTCTGTGATATACAAAAATTGCTGGAAATGAAATGTTTATCATGAACCATGAGAGCTTCCAGCTGCTAAAGTTAATCTTTATATTCGTAAGATGTAAGAAATAAGAAATAAATACAGGCAGCAGCCCTGTTATGATAAAAACAGATAAATATATGTGGATTTTATTGGAGAGAGGAGGACTCGCCATGAAGAGAAGCACAATATCTATTCTTATAACAGCAGGTCTGCTGGCTGTTTTGCTGTCTGGCTGCCGGTTGGGAGGAGGAACGGAGGGAGAGGCAGCGGGCTCAGGAACGAAAGAGAATGTTTCCAGGCCAGCGGCCGGTACGGCCCAGGAACCGGTGCCGGAATCAAAGGTGAATCAGGAAACGGAGGAGGACGCGCAAGGGAAGCAGGAAACGCAAGGGCAGCAGGAACCGGGAGTGAACCAGGTGCCCAAATCCCAGGGGCAGGTCTCTGGCCTGCCGTATCAGTTTGCCTCAAAATATGGAATCATTCAATCGGAATATCCGGTATACGAATTGGATGCTGTAGTTGAATGCAAGCTGCCCCAAAAGGAAAAGACCATATCCCTGACATCTGCCCTCCACCAGAAGCAGGAGCTGCTTGTGAGTATGGTTTTGGATGACTATGGGGAAGTACAGAAAATCCCGGCAGGCGGGGAACCTCCCGCAGACAGCCGGTATTTTACGCTAAGTGACGGGACCATGATTGTTTCGGAGAAATATCAGGACGAACTTTGGAAATCAGGCGAAGGCCTGTTCCTCACAGGTCCCGGCATTCCGGAAGGCGGAATTAAGCCTGTGGAATCGGTGTATGCTGACTATTCGGCTTATTTTGAGGAATATGGGAACATCCGTTATATCATAGAGGCAAGATTTGAGCTCCCATCAGCTCCTGTCTGCGAAGAGCTTTTGTCAGGCTATGCAATCCGGCTTTTTGATTTTGAAAAGCCTGTGGAATTTGCCCTGAAAAGTGTGCCTGAATATGGGACGCTGGAGGAACTGGCAAAAGAGGAGAATGGAAGCATAGATACCCATGACGGTATATCCATTATAAGTATGGGGGAAAAGGTAAAGGAGGGAATCCTGATATCCTGGTATGTGTACAGTGATGAGGGAAGGCCGTCCATAGTTATTGGTTACAAAACGCCGTCCCTGGATACGGACACACCGCCCCTGGATATGCCAACCATATCCGGCAGCGGCAGACAGTATGAAATAAAGGAGTTGTCTGCCAATCCTTATTGGGACAATATGGGACATTACCGGCTGTCGGATATAAAGCAATACGGACGGCGCCTCAGATGCCTGTTCGATGTTCCCCAGGAGGAACAGAATGGGTCTTTCCGGATTCATATTCCGGGAATCACGTTTTTGAACAGTGAGGAATCCGAGCCAGTCACCCTGCCTGTCCCGGAGGACTATAAAGAATTAGAGGAAACCATTCCGTGGAAAGACGGTTCTGTGCGTATTCTTGGTATTACCAGGATGAAGCCCCAGACAATAGAATCAGAGGACGGACAGGGAAATGCCAAAGTGACGGAGAGACCCGCTGTGTACATCGACGTGGAGGCAGTGCATGAAGAGAGGGAGCTGGCGTTAAAGGGACTGCTCTGCCAGAGAAAGTTAAGATGGGGAAGATGGGAAAGTGAACGGTATGATTTTAATGAGAAGGGCGTTCTGAGCGGTTTCCGGATTTTTTATGAGGAAGGCGATACGGAAGTAACACTGAAATTCCAGGGAGCTGCGTTTTACTGGATCCAGCCGTATGTGATGGAGATAGGGGCAGACAAAATAGCATAAGGCAGGTTTATACCTGCCCCCACACAGGCCTCAGCAAGTCAGACTCAGTCTGACTTGTTTTTCTTCCCCTGCCGTTGTAGAATAACCTCAGAAGAAAAATCATCCGGGAAAAATCCCCCGCAGAAAAGTGAGAAACGATTCATGAAATCCATACGAAAAGAAATGACAAGGAACCATGTGATTTTGCTGCTGGTGGCCTTTATCTTCATAGCATCCAACGCCCTTGTGAATGTGGGATCCTCCCGCCGCTACAACGGGCTTTTACAGGATTACCAGCAGGTAAACGGGCTGCTGGCTATCAATAACAGGAGACAGACCTACTTTAAGCTGTACAGCAAGAGCCACGACGAGGGGATGCTTAAGCAGTACTACGACGAGTGCGAGCTGTTTGACAGCCAGCTGCGGGGACTGGATGAGAAGATGCGAAATGACCGGAAGTGCAAGATGATGTACCGGATTGTGGGGCAGGTGGCTGAGCACAGGCGGGAGATGGCAGAGTCCTACATCCGGCCTGACGGGGACTACTATCCCAGCCTGATGGCTGATTTGGACGAGGTGGATTTGGAGATTGAGCGGTGCCTGAACCAGTTGATGAGCCAGTACCTGGAGTACCTGAACACTGCCTTTGCCAGCCACAGCAGAACCCTGGGACTTACAAACAGCATCCTGATCGTGTTTTTCATGGCAGCCAGCCTCTTTGGCATGGTGCTGAACCATCAGATGAGCACCAGTATCCTGAATTCCATCAAACGGCTGACGGACGCTGCCAGGGAAATTATGAACAATAACCTGGAGGCAGCGGATATCGAGGAGACGCCTTATGCGGAGCTGAACCAGGTATCCGCCACATTTGACCAGATGAAGCGGCAAATCAGAACCATGATCACGGAATTGCATGAGACACACCAGATGAAGGAACGGCTGGCTGAGGCGAAGATCCGGGAGCTGCAGATGCAGATGAATCCCCATTTCCTGTTTAACACCCTGAGCCTGGTAATCCGCAGTATCCAGCTGGGAGAGCGGGATACCTCCATTCAGCTGGTCAAGGCCATTTCCAAAATACTGCGGAGCAGCATTGAAATCAACACGGTATCCATTCCGCTGGATGCTGAGATTGAGCTGCTTCAGTCATATCTGTATATACAGAAGCTGCATTTAAAGGGAAGGGTGACCTTCTGTCTGGATGTACGCAAGTCATTTATGGACGAGGATGTGATGATTCCTCCGCTGACAATCCAGCCTCTGGTGGAGAACAGTATCCAGCACGGGCTGAAGGACCGGGTGAACGGGGGGAATGTGGATATACTGATTACCGAGAAGCCGGATTATATTGAGGCTGTGGTGGCGGACAACGGTGTGGGTTTTCCGGAGGATCCGAGCCAGCCGGCCCGCAGGGATACGCCTATCCCCAAAACTTCCATCGGCCTGAAAAATGTGGAGGAACGGTTAAGGCTGTTTTACCGGAAAGAGGATGTGCTGCATATCCAGCGGACGGAGGGAATTACAAAGATTACGCTGAAGCTTTATAAATCAGACAGGCATTAGGAGGAAAGGGTTATGTTGCGTGTAATTTTGGCAGATGACGAGCAGTATGAGCGGAATTATCTGGAGAAGGTTATAAAGGAGAGTTATCCCGGCTTGCTGGAGATTGTCTACAAGGCAGTGGACGGTATGGATTTGATGGAGAAGCTGGAGGAATGCAAGCCCCAGATTGTGCTTTTAGACATCAAGATGCCCCGGATGAACGGGCTTAAGACAGCGGAGGAGGTGCGCAAAAGGCATCCGGATATCCAGATTGTGCTGATATCCGCTTACAGTGATTTCTCCTTTGCCAAACAGGCAATCAAGCTGGGGGTGACGGATTATCTGCTGAAACCCTATTTGGACTCGGAGCTTCGGGAGACACTGGATAAGGTCATTGCCAGGGTAAGGGAACGGGAGGATACCTTGTCCATGCTGTCCTATTCCAATTACCTGGTGGAGGATGGAAAGTCAGCCTTTGATTTTTACCGGGATCTGGAAAAGGATTTGCTGTGGGATGTGTTCTTTGGCCGCAGGGACAGGGATAAACTGGAAAAAGAGTTTGCCATGTGGGGAGTGGGACCGGGGTGGTTTAAGGTAGTGCTTATTTCCAGTCCGGCCCTGATTAGCATGGGAGGATTTTCCCAGGAGGTGCTGAAAAATTATTTTCACATGACAGGGGTGACGGTGCTTAACAGCATCTGGATGGACCAGATGGTGATCTGCCTCTATTCTCAGCAGCAGGATGGGTTTACGGAACTGACCGGCTGCATTACCCGCGCAAGGGATTACCTGGCAGAGGAGAGGAAAATCCCGGTGGCCTGCGGTGTCAGCGGCGCTTATGAAGGCATGGAACGGCTGACGGAAGCCTATGGGGAGGCGGCTTCCTTTATCAGGGAGTATTCCGCGCAGGAGGCGCGCCTTGCCTTTGACAGCATGACGGAGGGCATGAAACGGATCTGCGGCCTGGAGGAACAGATCATCAAATCCCTGTCCCTGGAGGACCAGGACCTGAGCTGCGTGCTTCTTACGGAGATGATTGAGGAGCTGGAGACCCTTTTAGGGTATCAGGATGTTTCGGTAAAACTGAATTTCGGCCGCAGCCTGATGACAATTATCCGGGGAATCAACCAGATACCGGGGATACGGGTCAAGACCTCGGAGGCAGCCAGGCGTTTTGAGAAGCTGGGACAGCTCAATTTTAACGGGGATAATTTAAAGTATCATGTAGAGTATTTTTCGGAAATGAAGATTCAGAGGGAATGATGTTCAGGCGGTAATGTTTGTGCAAATTTGGAAAATGACCGGTCCTGGTCAGGAGGAACGTGTTGAAAAAACAGTGGTTGATAGGGGCCGCGGCCGCAGCGCTGATTGCAGGCCTGGCGGGCGGCTACGGTATTTTAGGAAATAAGGGGGCCGCGGGAGCGGACAATGAACCGGAGATTGTGCTCTGCTACGGCGAGGTGAATCCGGAAGGCCATGTGCTCACGGATTCGGCCCAGTATTTTGCCGACCGGGTCAGTGAACTTACCGGCGGCAAGGTCATGGTGGAGATCTATCCTTCCGGACAGCTGGGAGACGATGCGCGCTGTTACCAGTCCATGGAGATGGGGGCGCTTGACTTGTACCGGGGCAACAGCATGTCCCTGGTGGACAGCGGGAATCCCATGATGTCTGCCCTGGTGCTACCCTATGTTTTCCGGGACAGGGAGCACTTTTGGAAGGTTTGCAGCAGTGATTTGGGCAGGGAAATACTGGATAATATCCAGGACTGCACCGGAATGATTGGCCTGGCCTATCTGGATGAAGGAGCCAGGAACTTCTTTACCGCCGACAGGCCGGTCCGCAGACTGGAGGATATGAAGGGGCTTAAAATCCGGGTCCAGGTGGCGTCCATGATGGGCGATACCGTGGAAGCGCTGGGGGCGGAGGCTGTGCCCATTGCCTATGCGGAGCTTTATACGGCTCTGGAGTCAGGGACCATCGACGGGGCGGAGAACCCGCCGGTGAGCTATTATTATAATAAGTTTTATAAGGTTGCCCCTTATTATGTGAAGGACAGGCATACCTATACCCCCGGAGTGATTCTGGTGAGCAAAATAACCTGGAAAAATCTGAAGAAGGAATATCAGGATGCGCTGGTTCAGGCGGCAAAGGAGACCCAGGAGTATAACAGAACGGCCATTGAAGAAGCGGATCAGAAGGCTTATGAGGCGTTGGAGAAGGAGGGGGTCACTATTCTTGAGCCGGAGGATCCGCAGGCCTGGAGCCAGGCAATGGAGCCGGTATACCGGAAATACGGCGGGGAATATCTGGACCTGATTGAAAAAATCCGGCAGATACGATAGACACATACACAATGACAGGAGGAAGGCCGCGATGGCAACAGGACTTATGAAACTGCCCGAAAACAGGGTACGGAGAAATTACACAGGGGGAGCGGGAATTGACCGTCTCCATGGAAAGGCCCGGCAGGAGGACAACAATATGCCGGAGGAATGGGTGGGCTCCATGGTGGAAGCCTCCAATCCGGGAATGGAACCTATTGCACACGAAGGGATGGCTGTGGTGGAGACCGGGGATGGCCCCAGGTTTCTGCGGGACATAATAGACGATGACCGGGAGTTTTACCTGGGCGCCGCCGGCAGGGAGGGCGGCTGGCGCCTCAGCTTCCTGCTTAAGATTCTGGATTCAGCCATGCGGCTTCATGTACAGGCCCACCCTTCCACCCGGTTTGCCAATGAAGTGATGGGAATGCCTTATGGAAAGCTTGAATGCTACTATATTCTCCATGTGAGGGACGGTATAAGCCCATACATACGTCTGGGATTCCAGCATACGCCCGGAAGAGATGGGTGGAGGGAAATTGTGGAGAAACAGGACAAGGCCCGGATGGACGGCTGCTTTGAGAAGATCCCGGTGCAGGTGGGGGAGGTCTGGTATATTCCGGGCGGAATGCCCCATGCCATTGGCGAGGGAATCACTATGCTGGAAATTATGGAGCCGTCTGATTTGGTGGTGCGGTGTGAATTCGAGCGGGAGGGAATCGTTGTGCCGGAGGACGGCCGGTTCATGGGACGGGGGCTGGACTTTTGCCTGGATATTTTTGATTATACAGAGTATTCCAAAGAAGAAATCATGGAAAAATGCAGGATAGAGCCCCGTGTATTGGAGGAAACAGACGCCTTCCGGCGGGTGCGGCTGGTGGACGGGACGCTGACCTCCTGCTTCTTTGTGGAAAAACTGGAGGTGAACGGGCCGGCACTGGTGGGGCATAACCGGAAATTCAATCTGGGCGTGGTGTGTGCCGGAAGCTGCACCATGGAAGAGAATGGACAGGTGATCCGCCTTAAGGCAGGAGACAGCTTCCTTATTGCAGCCGGGACAGAGTCGTACCAAATCCGGCCTGAGGGCAGCGCCCAGCTGGTGATGGTGTATCCGGGGAAGGATATGGACAGGCTCTAATCCAGATTCAGGTTGCGTACGGAATTGCGGATAATCAGGGAGGCTTTTAATATGGGAAGCTCTGCCCGGACCCCGGATTCCAGATAACCGTGGATAAAGTCAATGGCGGTTCCTGCCAGCTTGCGGACAGGGATGCTGACCGTTGACAGGGGAGGAGTCACAAAATTGGCCATGATACAGTCATCGTAGCCAAATACGGACATATGGTCCGGAATCCGCAGCCCAAGGATATAACAGGCCCGGTAGATATTGAAGGCGGTCATGTCGTTGCAGGCAAAGATCGCCTCAGGGCGGTCGGGCTTTTGAAGCAGCTGCAGGATCCGGCCGGGAGTGGTCCCCATATCCTCCGGGTTGATGTCAAAGAGCATGTGGCTGGGGCGGCAGTCCAGCCCGTGCTCCTTAAGAGCCTGGGCCATGCCGTCATAGCGGTCCCGGTAGGTGAGGTTGTCAAAGCTCTGAAAGATGCCGCCGATATTTTTATGCCCCAGCTTAATCATGTAGGAAACCGCCTCGTAGGCGGCTTTTTTGTTGTCCAGACGGAGGCAGTGCTCCATATCATCCTCGAAGGAGCGGTTTAAATACACATAAGGGATGTCGTACTTTGCCAGGTTCATGATGTGGTCATGCTGGCTGGTGACCGGGGTAATGATGACCCCGGCTATATCCATGCCGATTAAATTTTCTAAAATCTGTTTTTCTTTTTCCAGGCTGTATTCCGTGTTGTTCAGGTAAATGATATAGCCCTTTTCTGCTGCGCAGGCTTCCAGGTACTGTTCCAGCTTGGTGTAGTAGATATTAGTCAGGGAAGGCAGGACCAGAGCCAGGGCCTGGCGGCGTCCGGTTTTCAGGTTGACCGCCAGGGTGTTGGGGCGGTACCCCAGTTCTGCAACTGTTTCCAGTATTTTCTGTTTTGTCTCTTCTTTTAAGTATCCCTTGCCGGAAAGGGCGCGGGAAACCGTGCAGACGGAATAGCCGCATTTTTTTGCCACGTCTTTGATTGTTACCATATTCCGGTCCACCTCCCTGTGATTCTCTGAAAATGTATACACAGCTATTGTAAAGGTTTCTTGAAATAATGTCAAAATGAAAGCAGAAAAAAAACAGGAACTTTTAAAAAATAAGTCGAATTGTGAAGAATGCATAAAAATAACGTTAAAATTCTGTTAAACTTTTTTGCAGAAACTACTTGAAGGAAAATATGTAAACGTTTATACTAAATGAGGAAAATATGTAAACGTTTAGCGAAAGCTGTTACGCTGGACAACGTAAGGAAAGGGGATAACAATGAAAAAGAGAGTATTATTAGCAGGTGTTCTTACCGCAGCAATGGTGGCAATGACTGCATGCAACGGCATGCCGGGTATGGGGAATGCCCAGCCAGCTGCAACCCAGGCAAAGGAAGGGGACGGCAGTGAGGCTGCTGCAGGCGATGACAAGGTATATGAGTTAAAGATTTCAACTTCCCAGACAGAGCAGGCCCTGATTACCAGGAACTACCAGAAGCTGGCTGATGTGTTAAATGAGAAATCAGGCGGCAGACTGAAGGTAAGTGTGTTCCCGTCCGGTCAGCTTGGCAGTGACGAGGATGTGCTGGAGCAGGCCATCCAGGGCGCTAATGTTGCAGTTAACACAGATGCTTCCCGTATGGGACAGTATGTGAAGGATTTCTCCATTCTGATGATGGGTTATTTTGCAGATAACTACGAGGAGTGCTATAAGATAACACAGACTGACACATTTAAGGGCTGGACAGATTCCCTGTCCAAGGACCATGGAATTAAAATCCTGTCCTTTACATTCTACGACGGCCCGCGTCATTTTATGACCAACAAGCCAATCAACACACCAGAGGACTTAAAGGGCATGAGAATCCGTACCATCGGACAGGAAGTATGTACCGAGACCATCCAGGCCATGGGCGCTACTCCTATTTCCATGTCATGGGGCGAGGTTTACAACGGAATCCAGTCCAAGGCACTGGAGGGCTGCGAGGCACAGAACACATCTACATATCCATCCAGACTGTATGAAGTGTGCAAATATCAGTCCAAGACAGGACACTTCCAGCTGATGCAGGGACTTATCTGCGGCCAGAGCTGGTTTGAGAGCCTGCCGGAAGATTTGCAGACACTGCTGGTTGAGACCTCCATCGAGGTTGGCCAGGAAACAGCTGCTGACGTAATGACAGAGGCTGACGAGGCTGAGAAGGCAATGGTTGAGGCAGGAATGACCATCGTAGAGCCTGACCTTGCTCCATTTAAGGCAGCCGTTGATCCTGTATATGAGAAACTTGGCTATGCTGAACTGAGAGATAAACTGTACAAGGAGATTGGTAAGACCAACTAATTCCAAGGTACATTCCGCAATACAGAAAGGAAGCTTTTAAATGAAAAAAATTTCTGCTGTTATTTTAAAGACAGAGGAGCTTCTGGCCGGTGCAATGTTATGCATGATTGCCGTTCTGGTGTTCTGGTCCGCAGTGGCCAGAACCATCGGAATGCCGGTGAACTGGGCTCAGGATGTTTCGCTGCTGGCATTTGGATGGCTGACCTTTATCGGCTCTGATATCATCATCAAGAGCGGCGGCCTGATTCGAATCGACATGCTGTCCAACCGGTTCCCCAAGGCGGTCCAGAAGACTCTGATGCTGGTGTTTGACGTTTTCATGCTGCTGTTTTTATTGATACTGATTGTTTACGGATTCCTGCTGGTATCCCAGAGCTGGAACCGTACCTTTAATACCCTGAAGATGAGCTATGCCTGGTGTACTCTGGCAGTGCCGGTGGGCTCCCTGCTGATGTTTTTCAGCATGATTGGCAAGATGCTCGGTGATATCAGGAAACCAATGAAAGAATGGGGGGTTAATTAATGTTAAGTGCTGTTGGATTTTTCTTAATTCTCCTGTTCCTCGGAATGCCGGTGGCCTTTGCCATTGCAGTGTCCGGATTTTCCTTCTTCCTGATGAGGCCTGAGATTCCGTGGACGATTCTGGTGCAGAAATCCCTGTCCACCACCCAGTCCTTTACCATGCTCGCGATTCCGCTGTTTATTTTTGCCGGCAACCTGATGAACAACACAGGTATCACATCACGTCTGGTAAAGCTGGCAAACGTGCTGACCGGCCATATGTACGGTTCCATTGGACAGGTTTCCGTGGTTCTCTCAACCCTGATGGGCGGCGTATCCGGTTCCGCTGTTGCAGATGCAGCCATGGAATGCCGTATCCTTGGGCCTGAAATGACAAAGAGAGGTTACGCACCGGGCTGGGCCGCTGCAATCAACTGTCTGTCAGGACTGATTGTAGCCACGATTCCGCCTTCCATGGGCCTGATTCTGTACGGCACTGTGGGTGAGGTTTCCATTGGCCGCCTGTTCGTAGCCGGATTCCTTCCAGGTATCATTATGTGTATTTTCATGATGATTGCCACATCCTGGTCCGCACGCCACTACGGATATCAGCCTGACCATGATAAGCCGTCGCCTCCAGGGGTTATCATCAAGTCCTGTTTTGAGAGTATATGGGCGCTTATGTTCCCAATCCTTCTGATTGTGCTGATTCGTTTCGGCGTTATGACCCCGTCGGAATCCGGTGCCTTTGCCGTATTCTACGCACTGTTCGTAGGTATCTTCATTTATAAGGAACTGAACCTTGAGAAGTTTAAGAAGTGTATCGTGGACAGCGTAAAGGATTTATCCGTGATTACCATGATTCTGGCTTTCTCCGGCATATTCAGCTACGGCGTTGTATTTGACCAGCTGCCAAAGACCCTGACCACTTTGCTGGTAGGCCTGACCAGCAATAAATACGTGCTTCTGCTGCTGATTTTAATTATGCTGACTGTGTTCGGTATGTTCATGGAGACAACGGTCATCACCCTGATCGTTACCCCCATACTGATTCCGATTATCACACAGTACGGAATTGACCCGGTTCACTTCGGCATCATCATGATGACCATTGTTACCATGGGCTGTTCCACGCCTCCTGTTGGAGTTGCGTTATACACCTGTTCCAATATCATGGACTGCTCGGTGCAGGAGACCACGAAGTATTCGCTGCCGTTGTTCATAGCTATTATGGCCACGCTGGCTATCTGCGTATTCTTCCCGGATCTGGTGCTGTTCCTGCCAAATATGATTTATGGTACAAGTATGTAATCTGATTTTTATAAAGCCCGGCAAGGGCTGCCTCTAAGGGGCAGGACTTGCCGGGCTTTTTGGATGATTATTTTTTAAATCCGAGACAGACCCATAAACCGGTTCAGGGATAATATTTTATTCGACAGCTTTAATTCCCATCTCATCTAACCGTTTCAAATGATCGCGCATACCTTGCAATACTTCCGGTGAATGTCCTTTCCATCCCATAGCTTCAGCAACAATTTTTAACGGCTGGGTTGTTCTGTATGACTTTGTCGGGTTCCCGGGAAATTTCTTATCCGTTACATTTGGGTCGTCTTCAAATTCTCCCGTTGGCTCCACAACAAAAATCCGCTGCTTTCCATCTCCCGAAGCCAGCTCTGCTCCCCAGATGGCAGCGTCCAAGGTCCCTGTAAAATAAACATAGTTGGCAACCCTGTTTTCATCATAATTAGATAAATACCCCGGCACCAACAGATCCCCCACGCTTAAGTCTGCTTTGGTTCCATGAAAAAACGTGCCGGGACTAAATATAACTGAATTGCTCATGTCAAACCTCCTCAAAATATAAATTATTTTCAAGCGCTTTCAATACTCTCAGGCCGAAACATGTTTATAGCCGCCGCCATATTGATTCTTCCCGTCTTTGTTCAACAAAACCGCAGTGCTGCAAAATACGTTGATGCACATGGCTTATGTTCTGAATTTTAATGTGGGTTCTGTCTGGTGCCTTTATCTATTCTCATATTGTGCCTCAAAGTTAGATGGCTTGTTTGAATAAATAATTAGAGCTAATAAGACTCAGATAACGAAAGAAATATACATACAAAAATGTAATAAGTGGTCAAAAATGTGGAACACCGCAAAGCGTATATCACGTTGGCCTGGCTGCCGCTGTTCTTTTTAAGAATAACAATCATTCCCTGATGCGTATATTCCTGTTCTTTATACTCTAAATTTTAATGAGGAATCTGTCAAGTTGTTTCATCTAATCTTATATTGTGCCTCAGGTTTTTATGAAATCAGGGTGGGAGTCAGGCAGGATTTTGGTCAGAACATGACCTGTAAACATTTTACAGCATAAACTGGAAAGCGCCGTTAAATACACTGTTCATCAGCCTTCCCGCTGTGCCTGTTTCCGCTGTGCCCGTTCCTGCAGCAGCCGTTCTTTGGCTTCGGCTGTTGTTTCGCCTTCTTTTGCAAGATAGGTTTCTACAAAGGTATCTTCAATTTTGGTGTATCTGTCTACTACACTGTGCTCAATGTTGAAAAAGACTTCCGTAAGTGCTTCAGCGATTTTTTCATTTGTTTTTACAAGTTTTGATGCTGCCATAAATTATTATCCTTTCTTTTCCTATTTCTCTGCCATACAAATCTGCAGTAATTAAGAGTACAAATGATTAAGAGCAATAGCGGGGGAATTATCCGGCCTGATTTCATTCTTTTATGCCTATAGCCAGTGGAATTAAGCAAAACAGAATTACAATTCCGGCAAGGCCAATTACAATCCCGGCAGTCATTTTACCCCATATCATGCTAAAGCACATCCCAACTCCAAAAGCCATTGCACCGGCAATTCCTATCACAATTGACAAGATCACCTTTCCTGAAAATCGGACAGGCTCTTTATGCTCCATTCTTCTCCATATAAGCACTGTAATCAAAGCCAGCGCCAGACCAGCACTTCCTATGGCAAGCCCTGGTTTGAAAGCCCCCCACTCCGGGATAAGAGCCATACACATGCCGAGAGCGAAAAGAACCCCGCTTACGGTTCCTGATATCATTGCGGCAAAACTACTTTTTTTCATGTAAAGTACCTCCTTTATTTTTATTAAATCAACGCTTGTTGGTTTAATATGGATATAGTATAATGCATTTATAAAACAAAAAACAATCACCAATAACAGGACAAGTGTTGAGATAAAGGGGATTTTATGAATACACCCAATAACAAACGGAAGAAAGAGTCCATTGAACGGATTGAAAAGGTTTTTATCAGCTTGCTTCAGACCAACGAGCTAAATGAAATCAGTGTATCGGATATTTGTAAACTGGCCGGATTAAACCGCACGACTTTTTATGCAAATTATACGGATATTTACGGATTGGCTGATTCTATACGGGACAAACTGGAACATAACTTATCTGACCTGTACCAAAATGAAATCACCCGGGGATTCAACAGTAACGATTATCTTAAATTGTTCTGCCACATAAAGGATAACCAGATATTTTATAAGACCTATTTCAAACTGGGGTATGACGACAGCTATAAGATTATTACTTACGATATTAACCTTGCACGGCAGCACTTTGACAATCGTTTTATTGAATATCATACGGAATTTTTTAAAAGCGGAATTACAAAAATCATTAAAATGTGGCTTCAAAACGGCTGCAAAGAAAGCCCGGAAGATATGTATGAAATCATAAAAAGTGAATATCAGGGGCGTGCGGATAGCGGGAAAGAATGTTCAGACACATTCTGACATCATCCGCCTGCATTGTTGGATGTGCATAAAATATTTGCAGGAAGATTGGCCGCATTAGATATTGATTTCCTTTTAAATGACTGTTATATTGTTAGAGTATCAATTGTTCTTTGAAAAAATCATATCTATATCGCTGTTTAAAACATAGCTGGGACCACGGGCATACGTTTAGTATCACGGATACTGAATCAGTATGGGTGCATCGTGGAAACCCGTGCCGCCGGCAGTATACCAGTCATATAGTCTATGAAGCAAAGATTGTTTATGAATTTACATCAGGAGGTAATCATGAAAGGAACCTTACTCGTAAAGAACGTTAAGCATCTTGTTACATGTGACGGGGATGACAGACTGCTTGACGGTGTGGATGTGTTCATCCGGGACGGAGTCATTGCCGGAATCGGACAGGAAGCAGGAACACTGGAATCAGGAACACAGGAATCAGGAACAGCGGAGGATGTGATTGACGCATCTAATATGGTGATGTATCCCGGACTTATCAATACACACCATCATTTATATCAGACGTTCAGCCGCAATTTACCGCAGGTACAGAACATGGAGTTATTTCCATGGCTGAAAACATTATATGAGATATGGAAGCACGTGGATGAGGACGTGGTCTGTTACAGTGCGCTTACAGGCATGGGAGAGCTGTTGAAAACAGGCTGCACCACCTGTCTGGACCACCACTATGTGTTTCCCGGGTCAGCCGGGGACGGATTGCTGGATGCCCAGTTCGGGGCAGCAGATGCCCTGGGAATCCGTTTCCATGCCACCAGAGGGAGTATGGATTTGAGCGTGAAGGACGGCGGACTGCCTCCGGACAGCGTGGTGCAGACCGTGGACCAGATTCTGAAGGATTCAGAACGGGCCGTGAAGAAATTTCACGACAAAAGCAGGTATTCCATGCACCAGGTGGCGTTGGCACCCTGCTCCCCTTTCAGCGTGACTGGGACGCTTTTAAAGGAATCGGCACAGCTGGCCAGAGAGCTGGGAGTCAGGCTCCACACCCATCTGGCTGAGACAAAGGACGAGGAACGGTTCACAACGGAGCGTTTCGGGATGAGGCCCCTGGAGTATATGGAGAGCCTGGGATGGATGGGGGAGGATGTGTGGTTTGCCCATGGAATCCATTTTACTGAGGATGAACTGAAACGGCTGGCTGAGACCGGGACCGGGGTAGCCCATTGCCCTATATCCAACATGAAGTTATCCTCCGGCGTTGCGCTGGTGCCTAAGATGCTGGAGCTTGGAGTGCCCCTGGGGCTGGCTGTGGACGGTTCTGCCAGCAATGACGGCTCCAACCTTCTGGAGGAGATGCGGGTGGCCTATCTGCTTCACCGGCTCTGGTGGAGCCGGCAGGCGCCGTCTGCTTATGACATCCTGAAGATAGCGACCAGGGGAAGCGCCCGCGTGCTGGGAAGGGATGACCTGGGACAGATAGCAGTGGGAATGGCGGCAGACTTTTTCCTGGTGGACATGAACCGGATGGAACTGACCGGCGCCCAGTTTGACCCCAAATCCATGCTGTGTACCGTAGGGCTTAAGGGCAGTGTGGATTACACGGTGGTGAACGGGGAAATCGTTGTAAAGGAGGGAAGGCTGGTCCGCGTGGACGAGGAGCGGACCGTGGAAAAAGCCAACCTGGCGGTAAAAAAATATATGGGGCGTTCGTCATGTTCTCTGCCGCAGTAGGCGGCAGGGAGGCAGGCGTTTAGTGAAGCCGTCTGAATGAAACAGAGAGACGGCAATGGAGACGAATTGACAGGCTGTACATAAGGAGCTGCGTTTATTAAACCGCGCGGCTCCTTTTTTTGCGTACCGGCAAGGATTCTGCTTCTCCTGTTTTTTCACAGTATTTTCAAACTTATTAAAGGTTGGCTAAAGGTTTCTCCGTTATGATAACTGGTAAAAATACAGATGCCCCATTGGGCAAAAGGAGGAAATTATGGAGGAAGCAATGGTAATCAGAAAGGATGGAACAGGTAAGCGGTTTGGGGTTCTGGCCGTCCTTATGGCGGCCGTGTTCCTGGTATTCATGGGTACGCATACGGTTTACGGAGCCGGCGGCCTGGACCTGAATACGGACTATCCGGGAATATCGGTAAAGCCGGGAGACAGCCTGAATATTCCTGTCACACTGGAGAACTACACAGGGGCCAGTCTGAATGCGGATTTGGAGATCACTGCCATGCCTGAGGGATGGGAGGGATATCTCCAGGGCGGCAGCTATCAGGTGAGCCGGGTCCATGTAAAGAACGGGGAAGAGGGAGCCCAGGTGACCCTTCATGTGACGGTTCCAAAGGAGCTGACAGAGGGGACTTACACGGTGGAGGTAAAGGCGTCTGCAGGCGAGGGTCTCACAGCCAGTCTGCCCGTCTCGTTTATGGTAAATGAGATGAATGCGGGAAAGGGAAGCTTTACCTCGGAATACCCCCAGCAGGAGGGAACCACGGGGACCAGTTTCTCTTTCAGCACCACACTGATTAACAACGGGCTTAAGACGCAGTCCTACAGCCTGTCATCCAATGCACCCTCCGGCTGGGGTGTAAGCTTTACCCCCACCGGTGAGACAGCCAAGGTGGCTGCCCTGGAGGTGGAGTCCGGCGCCAGCAAGGGTATGACAGTGTCGGTGACGCCGCCTGAGGGGGTTGCGGCAGGGGAATATGACATATCCTGCAGCGCTGTATCGGCGGAGGAAACCCTTGACACCAGCCTGAAGGTGGTTATTACAGGCAGCTACGGCCTTAAGGTTTCCACCCCGGACGGCCGCCTGAGCTTTGACGCCTATGCGGGCCGGTCCTCGGATGTGACGCTTAACATTACCAATACAGGCAACGTGGATCTGGAGAATGTGACGCTTAACTCATCCCTGCCCACCGGCTGGACCGTGACCTACAATACGGAGAACAACATGATCCCGTCCATTCCCGCAGGAAGCACCACAGAAGTTATTGCCCATGTAAAGCCTTCTTCGGAAGCAATCACAGGAGACTATGTGAACACATTTACGGCATCCTGCGAGCAGACCCAGTCCAATGCGGATTTCAGGGTATCGGTTAAGACCACGACAATCTGGGGTGTGGTGGCAGTGGTCATCATCCTGTGTACGGCCGGAGGCCTGGGCTATGTGTTCCGCAAATACGGCAGAAGGTAGCCTGTATGGATAGTTGGCTGGAAAGGGGTCATTGCTATGAATTATGAGGAAGAAATGATGATACGGACCGAACACCTGTCCAAATCCTACGGGGAGAAGGAAGCGGTCTGTGATTTGACACTGGAAATCCGGCGGGGGGAAATATTCGGGCTGCTGGGACCAAACGGAGCCGGAAAGACCACCACCACCCTTATGCTGTTAGGGCTGACCGAGCCCACCGGCGGCAGTGCGTACATAGACGGGAAGAACTGCGCCAGGCAGGCCATCGACGTCAAGCGGATGGTGGGGTATCTGCCGGATAATGTGGGGTTTTACTCCGACATGACAGGACGGGAGAACCTGCGGTTTACAGGGCAGCTAAACGGACTGCCCAGTGATGTGACAGACCGCCGGATGGAGGAGCTGCTGGAAAAGGTGGGTATGACGGAGGCAGCCGACCAGAAGGCGGGAACCTATTCACGGGGAATGAGACAGCGTCTGGGAATTGCCGATGTCCTGATGAAGGACCCGAAGGTGGTCATCATGGATGAGCCCACCCTGGGAATCGACCCGGAAGGAATGCGGGAGCTGATGACCCTGATACGCAGCCTGGCGGAGGATGATAAAAGGACCATTCTCATATCATCCCACCAGCTTTATCAGATTCAGCAGATTTGCGACCGGGTGGGGCTGTTTGTAGACGGCAGGCTCATTGCCTGCGGAAGGATTGACGAGCTGGCAGTGCAGATGCGCCGTGAAGGGCATTATGCCCTGGAGGCAGCAGCTTTTCCCGATGACAGCGGATTCGAGGAACTGCTAAGGAGCCTTGGCAATGTGGAGCAGGTGGAGCGGACCGGCGATTTCTATGTGGTCCATTCCAGGTCAGACCTGTGCAGGGAGTTAAACCGCAGGGCCCTGGAAAAAGGCTATACCCTGCGCCACTTAAGACAGCGGGGAAATGACCTGGATGAAATTTACCGCAGATATTTTGAGAAAGGAGAGCAGAAAAATGGTGGTCTCAATCAAAAGAAAAATAAAGGATTCCTTTCTTTCGGCAGGGAACAGCGGTAAGAATATGCCAGACAAAGGTGCACAGATAAGACCGTGCAATGGCATGGGCGGCATGGCGGCCTTATACCGGAAGGAGATGTCGGACCACATACGCAGCAAACGGTTCCTGATTGTGCTGGGACTGATTCTGCTGACCAGCTGCGCCAGCATATACGGGGCGCTGACCGGCCTTTCGGATGCGGTTGCGTCTGATTCCAGCTACATTTTCCTGAAGCTGTTCACCTTAAGCGGAAGCTCCATCCCGTCCTTTACCTCTTTCATTGCTCTGCTGGGACCTTTTGTGGGGCTGAGCCTGGGATTTGACGCCATCAACAGCGAACGATCCGAGGGGACGCTTAACCGTCTGGTGGCGCAGCCTATTTACCGCGATGCAGTTATAAACGGGAAATTCCTGGCAGGCGCCACAATCATCTTCCTCATGGTCTTTTCCATGGGACTCATCGCAGGTTCTGTGGGACTTTTGACCACCGGGGTGCCGCCTTCTGCCGAGGAAGCGGGAAGGGTGCTGGTGCTGCTGTTTTTCACCTCTGTGTATATCTGCTTCTGGCTGGCGCTGTCTATCCTCTGTTCCGTGCTGTGCCGCCATGCAGCCACATCAGCTATGATTGTGATTGCGCTGTGGATCTTCTTCGCGCTGTTTATGACCCTGGTGGTGAGCATTGTGGCCAATGCCCTGTATCCCATGGGGCAGGCTGCATCGGCAGGGCAGATTCTGGATAATTACAGCTGCCAGATGAGCCTGAACCGCTTGTCGCCTTATTACCTTTACAGTGAGGCGGTTTCCACCATCATGAATCCCATGGTGCGGTCCACCAATATCATCCTGCCCCAGCAGCTGTCGGGCGCCATCAGCGGTTATCTGTCACTGGGACAGAGCTGCCTGCTGGTATGGCCCCATCTGACAGGCCTGCTGGCGCTGACGGCCGTGGTGTTCGCCGCTTCCTACATCAGCTTTATGAGAAGGGAGATACGCAGCAGGTAAAAGTGCGGTACAGGTTTGTGAATTATCTGTGAAATCCACCTCTGTTCTCTTGCGGTTCATACAGAATTGCGAGAGAATACAGGTGGATTTTTCAGACTTGGCGCAACACAGGGAGTGGATATAGATGAGAGTTTTGATTGTGGAGGATAACAGACGGCTGGCTGAGTCCATCCGTGACATATTAAAGCATTGGTATGACTGCGATATCTGCGGGGACGGCAATACCGGCTGCTGGCTGTTAAAGGACGGCGGCTATGACGCAGCTGTACTGGACCTGATGCTGCCCGGAATGGACGGAATCACCCTGCTGCGGGAGGCCAGAAAAATGGGATGCCAGGTTCCGGTACTGATACTGACAGCGAAAAGCGAGCTGGAGGACAGGGTGACGGGGCTGGAAAGCGGAGCTGATTACTATTTGACCAAGCCCTTTGACATGCAGGAGCTTCTGGCTGTCATGAAGACCATTTTAAGGCGCAGGGGGGAGATGATACCCGAAAGCCTGAACCTGGGCAACGTAACCTTAAACCAGGCGGATTACACCTTAAGAGGTCCGTACAAAAGCATACAGCTGGGCAAAAAGGAGTATGACATCATGCGTATTCTGATGGTGAACCGGGATATGGTGGTTTCCAAGGACACCCTTTTGTCCAAAGTATGGGGAAATGACGCGGAGGCAGTGGAGAACAATGTGGAGATTTACATATCTTTTCTGAGAAAGAAGCTGGATTTCCTCAAGGCGGATGTGATGATTGTCACCATACGCAAGCTGGGATACAGGATAGTGGAAAAGGACGGCAGGGAGGTGCTGTGATGAGGGAAATAGGCAGGCTTCGGCTTAAGTTTATCATTTACAACATGCTGGTGGTGACGGCGGTCATAGGAATAACCTTCTGCGCAGTGACCTCTGTGGTAAAGCACAGGGTAAATGACCAGGGAAGCCTGGCGCTGTCCAGGGTGGTATCAGGGGAGGAACAGTCCCTGATATTTGCTGCCATGCCGCCGGTGCGGATGCCGTACTTCACTGTTCTGGTGGGGGAGGACGGAGTGGTGTCGCTGAAGGAAGGATATGGTGCTTACTGGGAACCGGAATTCCTGGAGCAGATGGCTGTCCTGGGCATGAACGGGGAGGAGGACATGGGAATACTGGACGCATACCATCTGAGGTATTTAAGAATCAGCCAGCCGGCCGGTTATATGATCGCATTTGCAGATACCACCTATGAGGATTCACTGAGAAACGGGATCATGAAATACGGCGGAATGGCCTGTGTGGCTGTGTGGCTTGGGTTCTTTGCGCTGTCCTATTTCTTTTCCCGGTGGGCCGTAAAGCCGGTGGAGGAGTCAGTCCGCATGCAGAAGCAGTTCGTGGCGGATGCTTCCCATGAGTTAAAAACGCCGCTGACCGTGATTACGGCCAATGCAGAGCTTTTGCAGGAGCGGTATGCAGGCATATCGGCAGAGGCGGACAAGTGGATGGAGCATGTGAACCAGGAGTGCAGGGAAATGCGCTCCCTGGTGGAAAGTCTCCTGCTTCTGGCCAGGAACGATTCCTATGTACCGGGTAAGGGGGAATTTACCCGGTTCAGCTTAAGCGAGCTGGTTATGGAAAAGATTCTGATATTTGAACCTTTGTTTTACCAGGAGGAAAAGGTTCTGGAATATAACATAGAAGATGATGTGCTGATGATGGGAAATCCCTCCCGGATGGGGCAGCTGATTAAGGCCCTTATGGACAACGCGGTTAAATACTGCGTACCCAGGGGACGGGCGGAGATAAGGCTGGAGAAGACAGGCCGCAGCAGGGCCAGGCTGTGGGTGTGCAGCCAGGGAGAACCCATACCTGAGGATAAGCGCACATTGATTTTCAGAAGGTTTTACAGGGACGACAGCGCCAGAAGCAGCACAAATGGCTATGGCCTGGGACTGGCCATAGCGGCAGAGACAGCCAGGAGCCACAGGGCCAGGATTGGGGTGGAGTATAAGGACGGAATGAACTGCTTTTATGTGACAGTGAAAAGGAAGAGGGGGTAAAAGAGGGTGGTATTAAAAAGACAGTATTAAAAAGGGGAATGGTATTCTCCTTTTTATTTTAACAGGAATGTGATAGAATGTTTTTATATATGTGATAGAATATTTTTATATATATAAACAATACACGCACAGGGCTGCCGGGGCAGTCTAAGGGGAGGACCAGGAAGATGGAAGAACAACCGCTGGATGCGGAGAATACCACCAGAGCCTTTTTTAAGGAATACATGGTAAACCGGAATATGGAAGCCACACTTGACTGGCTGATGGATGATGTACAGTGGATAGGCACTGGGAAGGGTGAGTATTCCTGCGGAAAGGAACAGGTCCTTAAGGCGCTGGACCAGGAGTTTTCACTGGACCCGGATGCCTACCAGATTATATGGGAAGATATAAAGGAGAGCCGCCTCACCTCTGACTGCGCCGTCATGCAGGGCAGGCTTATTGTGGTGCGCATACTTTCCGACGGCAAGAACTTTGCCATGGGTGTGCGCGTTACTTCTATCTGTGTCCGCACAGAGAAAGGTTTTAAAGTGGCATCCATCCACGCGTCCGTACCTGCTGATTTTCAGGAGGAGGGTGAATTCTTTCCCCTTTCCTTTGCGGAATCCGTAAGTGAGGAATATGCCCGCCGCATGGGCAGAAGCGCCCTGGAGCTGCTGGGGAAGACTATCCCAGGAGGTATGCTGGGCACCTACTTTGAACCGGGTTTTCCGCTGTACTATGTCAATGACAGGATGCTGGACTGTCTGGGATATACATATGAAGAGTTCAGCCAGGACAGTCAGGGCATGGTGGGTAACTGCATCCATCCCCAGGACCGGGAAAGGGTGTACGGTGTGGTCCGGGACGCCTTTGGCAAAGTCCGGGATTATGGGGTGCGCTACCGCATCCGGAAAAAGAACGGCCGGTATATCCATGTATATGAGACGGGTAATTTTGCCCAGGCAGAGGATGGAAGAGATATCTGCCTGAGCGTGGTACGGGATATTTCCGCCGAGGCGGAGGCCGAGGAGCGGCTGAAACAGGAGAACCGGGAAAAGGAACGCCAGGCCAGCCGGTACGACCAGCTGTTCCAGTCGGTTCTCTGCGGCATCATGCAGTGGAAGCCGCTGGACCGGGAACGTGTGGTGTTTAAGAATGCCAACCGGGAGAGCATACGGATTCTGGGATATGAGCCGGAGGAGTTCTGGTCCCACGGAGTCTGGCAATGGAAGGAGCTGATTGCCGAAGCGGATTACCAGATGAAGCTGGACCAGCTGGACAATCTGGAAAAGGCAGGCGACAGCATGAATTTCCAGTACCGTGTCCGCCAGAAGGACGGAACGTCCTGCTGGATACTGGGAAAACTGGAGATGGTAGAGGACGGGGACGGGGAGCTGATTGCCCAGAGCGTATTTCTGGACATTGACATCCGCAAGCGCACCGAACACCAGAACCAGCAGCTTAAGGAGCTGGCCGAGGCAAACAGCGCCATCCTGAACATGGCTCTGGAGCACACATCCCTGTGCGAGTTTTACTATTACCCGGACCGGCGGACCTGCGTCATTCCGGACAGGACCAGCGCCCGGTACCAGTGCGGCAGCCGGTATGTGCATATGCCGGAAAGCTTTGCGGATGAGATGGTGGCGCCTGAATGCCGAAGGGATTTTATCCGGATGTACGAGGACATCCACAGTGGGAAGAGGACTGCCTCAGCCCAGTTTCTGACCGTCAAGAATTCCTGGTGCAGGGTGACCATGTCAGCGGTGGAATACGGAGAAAACGGACAGAACGGAACCGTGCTGGGAATCATAGAGGACATCACAAAGGAACAGACCATGGCTATGGCCTTGGAGGAGGCCAAATCCAGGGATTTACTGACCGGACTGTGGAACAGGGAGGCGGGGACCAGGACAGCCCAGGAGTATATGGCCAAAAAACCCCTGGGAGAGCGCTGCGCCCTCATGCTGCTGGACATGGACAACTTTACCCGCATCAACCAGGAGGAAGGCGTTGCCTTTGCCAATGCCGTTCTCCAGGAGGTGGCCGATATCCTGCGGGCTGAGACGGAGCCGGATGATATAAGGGTGCGTATGGGCGGCGATGAGTTCATGCTGGTGTTAAAGGGCAGGGGAAAGGCCGGGGCAACGGTGACAGGTCCCCGCATCGCGGCCAGGGTCCGGGAGCTGTTGCTTCAGTCGGACAAGGACATCAGCATATCGGTCAGCATCGGCATGTGCGCCACCGAGGTGGTGGACGAGTACAGCGGCCTGTACCGGTGCGCGGAGAGCACTCTTAAATATGTGAAGGAAAACTGTCAGGGCAATGCGGCCTGTTATCTGGACACCTCCAACGAGCTGGGAGAGATGCTGACGGACCTGTATACGGAGAAACACCAGCTCAATACCATAGAGCAGGGCCTGACCGAGCAGAGGGAGGATCTGGTTTCCTTTGCCCTGGACCTTCTGGGGAAGGCCAGGAATTTAAACGACGCCGTGCAGCTGCTCTTTGCCAGGCTGGGCAAGACGTACGGCCTGGACCGGGTGTCCCTTCTGGATGTGGACCGTGATTATCTGACCTGCCGCTTCAGTTACCAGTGGGCCAGGGATAAGACGGACCTGATGATGCATAAGACCTTTTACATCACAAGGGAGCAGTATGAGCAGTGGCCCGGTCAATTTGACCCGTCAGGCCTGAACAGACACGCTGTCTATGATGAGTCGTCCATGAGCTGTCTCCAGGCAGCCATATGGAACCAGGGCATGTTTGCCGGCATTCTGAGTTTTGAGGTGAAGGCGGACGGATATAGCTGGAACGATGAGCAGAGGAAGCTTTTGGAGGAGCTGAGCAAAATCATCCCGTCCTTTGTGATGAAGGCCAGGGCAGATGCCGTAAGCCAGGCCAAGACGGATTTCCTGTCGCGGATGAGCCATGAGATACGCACGCCGCTTAACGCCATAGTGGGCATGACCTCCATTGCCAGAAATGTGGTGGATGACAGGGACAGGGTGCTGGAATGCCTGGATAAATTAGAGACATCCAACCAGTATCTCATCAGCCTTATCAATGATATCCTGGACATGTCCCGCATTGAGAGCGGAAAGATGGAGTTGAATGTGCAGCCCATGGACATGGAGGATTTCGTCAGATCCCTGGAGGGCATGATGCGGCCCCAGGCAGAACAGAAGGGGCTCCGGTTTATTGTGGAAAACAGATGCTGTCAGGGGCTGGCCCTTGTGACGGACCGCCTGCGGCTGGAACAGGTGCTGATTAATATTATCGGAAATGCCGTCAAGTTTACAGGAGAGGGAGGGGATGTGGTATTTTCCATTACACCGGAGGAAAGATGCTCCGGCTGCCAGCGTCTCACATTTTCCGTAAAGGACACGGGAATCGGAATTGCCAGCGAAGCCCTGGACAGCATTTTCAATGCTTTTGAGCAGGCGGAGAAAAACACTTCTGTCAGGTACGGGGGAACCGGGCTGGGGCTTGCTATTTCCAGCCGCCTGGTCCAGATGATGGGCGGTACGCTGGGAGTCCGAAGCGTTCTGGGAGAGGGATCGGAGTTCTATTTCACCCTGACTCTGCCCATAGGAAAGCTGGACGGGGAGACGCCCCGAAGCAGAGAGCCGGAGCACCATGATTTCCACGGCAGTCGTTTGCTAATTGTGGAGGACAACCTGTTAAACCAGGAGATTGCACAGTCACTTCTGGAGATGGAAGGCTTTCTGGTGGAAACGGCGGAAAACGGCCAGGCCGCCCTGGAAGCCTTCGGGAGCCATGAACCGGGATATTATGACGCGGTGCTCATGGATATACGCATGCCTGTGATGGACGGAATCGAGGCTACCAGACGTATCCGCACCATGGAGCGGCCGGATTCCAGGACCATTCCCATTATCGCCATGACAGCCAATGCATTTGATCAGGACAGCAGGAAGTCCCTGGACAGCGGCATGAACGGACACCTGTCCAAGCCCATTCGCGTGGAGGAACTGCTGGGAATGCTGGATGCATGTCTGTAAACGGATGCGGTTGTGGATATTAGATAAAAAAACAGACGGCATGTTCAGAAATCACGACAAAATTACTTAAAAAGCGGTTTTTACCCTCCTTCTTTTCTGCTATGATGAAATCATCAGAAATGAGAAGGAGGGTATTATTATGAAGAAAAAACTGGCACTTTTGTTGGCATGCTCCATGGCTTTAAGCCTTACTGCCTGCGGAGGCGGCAGCAAGCCGGCAGAAACCACGGCCGCGCCTGAGACCACCACGGCAGCAGCTTCGGAGGCTGCAAAGGAAGAGAGCAAGGAGGACGCGGCAGAAACCACAGCAGCTGAGGCTGCGGGCGGGGACATGGACGCCCTTATCGAGGCAGCCAAGGCGGAAGGCGAACTGACGGTATACGGCTCCTGCGAGGAGGAATATCTGTCTGCTGCCTGCCAGAATTTTGAGAAGCTGTACGGAATCAAGACAAAATACCAGAGACTTTCCACATCAGAGGTTTATACCAAGATATCCGAGGAAGCAGGCAAGCCGTCTGCCGACGTATGGTTCGGCGGAACCACAGACCCCTATAACGAGGCAGTGGCCGACGGCCTTCTGATGGAGTATAACGCCATCAATGCCAAGAACCTGATCGGCGACCAGTACAAGGATCCGACCAACTGCTGGTATGGTATCTATAAGGGAATCCTGGGCTTTATGGTCAATACGGAAGAACTGGACCGTCTGGGCCTGGAAGCTCCCAAGACATGGGATGACCTTACCAAGGAAGAGTACAAGGGACTCATCATGCTGTCCAACCCCAACACGGCCGGCACGGCAAAACTGCTCATCAACACCATGGTTCAGATGAAGGGACACGATGAGGCCATGGAATATTTCAAGGCCCTGGACAAGAACATTTCCCAGTATACCAAGTCCGGTTCCGGCCCATCCAAGATGGTAGGCCCGGGCGAGTGTGTAATCGGAATCGGTTTCCTTCATGACGGCATTTACCAGATTCTTCAGGGCTATGACAATATCCAGTTAATCGTTCCTGAGGACGGAACCTCCTTTGAGGTGGGCGCTACCGCCATCTTCAACGGATGCGCACATCCAAACGCAGCCAAGCTGTGGATTGAATACGCCCTGTCTCCTGACTGTGTGGACCACGCCAAGGAGAATGGCTCCTATCAGTTCCTGGTATTAAGCAATGCCACCCAGCCTGAGGAAGCTACGAAATTTGGTCTGGATATGAACAATACCATTGACTATGATTTTGAGGATGCAAAGGAAAACAGTGCCAAGTATGTAGAGGACTTCTTCGCAGCTCTTGGAAGCTCCTCCGACAGCGCGGACTCCAGCCGTTTCTTGACAGAATAGGCAGAGCTTCTGCCGGTGTCCGGCACTTGGAAACGTAATGTAGTGTAAGCCTGCAAACGGGTGCTGCGTAATGGTTGACATCATTCATTACGCAGCATTTGTTACATTATGGTCCTGGTTCGGCAAAAGGGATCATAAGAAACAGAGAGGAAAGAAATCAAGAGGAAAGAATTCCTCGGGAAAGGGGGCCTCATTGTGGCCAGAAAACAGAGCGCTGAGCTGGAGCGCAAGAAATTTTTTTCAGACCCCATACTGGTGAGTATGATTGTGGTACTGCTGGTATTCCTGGCATTGTTTATCCTGTACCCCCTTCTGATGCTGCTGGTAGACAGCTTTTATTCGGAAGGTAAGATTACCCTGGAGGTATTCGGGAGGGTGCTGAGCCTGGAGCGGTTCCAGAAGGCTTTCAAAAACACCCTGGTGTTAGGCATGATTACGGGAATCGCATCCACTGCCATCGGCCTGCTGTTTGCCTATGTGGAGGTGTATGTAAAGCTTAAGACAAAGGTGCTTGAGAAGCTGTTTGCCATGGTTTCCATGCTTCCCGTTGTTTCTCCTCCTTTTGTGCTGTCTCTGTCCATGATTATGCTGTTCGGACGAAGCGGCATCATCACCCGCTCCCTTTTGGGAATCTATGATTCCAATGTATATGGGCTTAAGGGAATCGCCATTGTGCAGACACTGACCTTTTTCCCTGTATGCTATCTGATGCTTAAGGGACTCCTTAAGAATATCGACCCCTCCCTGGAGGAGGCAACCAGGGACATGGGAGCCTCCCGCTGGAAGGTGTTTACCAGCGTTACATTCCCCCTTCTCCTTCCCGGACTGGGCAATGCATTCCTGGTAACCTTTATCGAGTCCGTGGCGGATTTTGCCAACCCCATGCTGATTGGAGGTTCCTACGACACACTGGCCACCACCATCTACCTGCAGGTAACAGGGGCCTATGACTCCACCGGAGCCGCTGCCATGTCCGTGGTGCTTTTATCCCTGACCGTGGTCCTGTTCCTGATCCAGAAGTATTACCTTGAGAAGAAAACCGCAGCCACCCTTACGGGAAAGGCTTCCCGTATGAGGATGCTCATAGAGGATAAGAGCGTTACGGTTCCCCTGACCATTTTCTGCGGCGCCGTGTCAGCCTTTGTTATGCTGATGTACATTATGGTGCCCTTTGGCGCGCTGTTCACCCTTTGGGGCAGGGATTACAGCCTGAGCCTTAAATGGTTCCAATATATGTTTAAGACCAGCGGACTTAAGGCCTTTAAGGACTCCTTTGTCCTGTCCCTGATTGCGGCTCCCCTGACAGCTTTTCTGTCCATGGTCATCTCTTACCTGGTGGTAAAGAAACGGTTTAAGGCCAAAGGGTTCATCGAATTTGTATCCATGCTGGCCATGGCGGTTCCCGGCACTGTGCTGGGTATCGGATATATCAGGGGTTATGCAAACGGTCTGTTCAGGACCGGCGTCATGAGCGGCCTTTACGGCACTGGCCTGATTCTGATTATCGTTTTCATTGTGCGAAGCCTTCCCACCGGCACCAGGAGCGGAATCTCAGCCCTGCGCCAGATAGACAAGTCCATCGAGGAATCAGCCTACGATATGGGCGCTAACTCTGCCAAGGTATTTATGACCGTAACCCTTCCCCTGATTAAGGATTCCTTTTTCAGCGGGCTGGTGACTGCTTTTGTGCGGAGCATCACGGCAATTTCCGCCATCATTCTTCTGGTGACACCCGATTTCCTGCTCATCACCTGCCAGATCAATGAGCAGGCCGAGAAGGGAAATTACGGCGTGGCATGCGCCTATGCAACCGTTCTGATTATCATAACCTACGGCGCGGTGCTTATCATGAATACACTGATGAAGTTCTTTGGAGTCAGCAGGAAGATAAAGCAGGAGAATTAAGTGCTCGTAGCGGGCCGCTGCGCTAAGCGGCCAAAGGACGCCCGCAAAGCGCCAGCGGCATGCATCGCACGTAAGCGTCTGAAAGACAGACGCCAAGTGCTCATAGCAAGGAGGAAAGTTGATATGGAGAAACAGAAAAAGGGTGTTCGTCTGGAACACATTTCCAAAATATATACAGATCCAAAGACAGGAAAGGAATTCTATGCGGTGCAGGATACCACCCTGGATATCGAGCCCGGAAGCTTCGTGACACTCCTGGGGCCTTCCGGGTGCGGCAAGACCACTACCCTGCGCATGATTGCGGGATTTGAGAGCCCGGATGAGGGGGATATCTACCTGGGGGATGAGGCTATCAATGCCCTGACACCCAATAAAAGGGATACGGCCATGGTGTTCCAGAGCTATGCCCTTCTGCCCCATTACAATGTATTTGACAATGTGGCCTATGGCCTTAAGATACGCAAGCTCCCCAAGGAGGAGATTCATGAGAGAGTCATGAACATCCTTAAGCTGGTGGAGATGGAGGGCATGGAGTCACGTATGACCAACCAGCTTTCCGGCGGCCAGCAGCAGCGTGTGGCCCTGGCCAGGGCCCTTGTCATTGAGCCCAGCGTACTGCTTTTTGACGAACCATTAAGCAATCTGGATGCCAAGCTGAGGGTTACCATGAGGACGGAAATCCGTAAAATCCAGCAGAAGGTAGGCATTACGGCCATCTACGTGACCCATGACCAGTCCGAGGCCATGAGTATTTCCGATAAAATCATTATCATGAGCAAGGGAAAGGTGGAGCAGATTGGGACCCCCAGGGAGATTTACTACCATCCCAATTCCAGGTTCGTGGCGGACTTTATCGGGGAAGCCAATTTCCTGGAGGCCAGGGTCAGGTCCGCAAGCGGTGAGAAAGCGGTCATCGACGTGGTGGGTCAGGAGCTTACGGTGAACAATTTCGCAAAGGCAGGGCCGGGGGATGACGCGGTGCTGGTTATCCGGCCTGAGGGAGCCACCCTGGCGGAGCAGGGGCTCTTGGAAGGCACTGTCACCTTGTCCACCTTTATGGGTTCCTATCAGTATTATCAGGTCATGGTGGGGAATATGGAGATTCAGATTACGGATTACAATCCTGTAAACCGCAGGATATACGAGGTGGGGGAGAAGGCATATCTGGATTTCGATCCCAAGGGGGTTTACATCCTGTAGACGCATTGGTACAATAGGCAGTATGAGGAATCGGATGCGTATGAAAAAGAGTTGGAGCATATATATTGCAGTGATAGGAATGTCCCTCTGCCTGGCCGGCTGCGCAGGCAGCGGGACTTCTGCGGCTGCGGGCCATGGGGCAGATCGTGCAGCAGGCACGGAGCATGGGGCTGGCACGGACCATGCAGGGGATGAGGAGCTGGTGATTTACTGCCCCCATCCCCTTGAGTTCATCAACCCCATAGTGGCGGAATTTGAGGGGCGGACCGGAATACGGGTCTATGTCCAGACCGGAGGCACAGGGGAGCTGCTTAAGATGGCGGAGGAGGGGAGCGATCCTCCCTGCGATATATTCTGGGGAGGTTCCCTGTCCACCACCAGTCCCAAGAGGGAGCTGTTTGAGGCATACATAAGCTGCAATGAGGATATGGTGCGGGATGAGTTTAAGAACAGGGAAGGCAATATGAGCCGGTTCACGGATATTCCCAGTGTAATCATGGTAAATACAAACCTGATTGGGGATGTGAAGGTGGAGGGCTATGAGGATTTGTTACAGCCGGAGCTGAAAGGCAGAATCGCCATGTGCGATCCTGCCACGTCCTCCTCGGCCTATGAGCATCTTATCAATATGCTCTATGCAATGGGGGATGGGGAGCCGGAGCAGGGCTGGGATTACGTGGAGGACTTCTGCCGGAACCTGGACGGCATTCTGTTAGGCGGTTCCGGGGAGGTGTATCAGGGAGTGGCCCAGGGAAAATACGCCGTGGGCCTGACCTTTGAGGAGGCGGCCGCCCACTATGTGGCGGACAGGGGACCGGTAAAGTTGGTGTATATGAAGGAGGGGGTTATCTCCACGCCGGACAGCGTCTGCATCGTAAAGGGCAGCCGCCATATGAAGGAGGCCAGGGAGTTTGTGGACTTTGTCACGGGCAGGGACGCACAGACCGTTATCTCCATGAGGCTGGACCGCCGTTCTGTGAGAATGGATGTGGAGGAACCTTCCTACCTGCCGGATAAGGAGGACATCCACATCATATACAGCAGGGAGGACGAGGTGAATTCCAGAAAAGGGACGTGGCTGGAGCATTTTGCCTCTATTTACAGCAGGGTGCTTGAGGAGGGTGGGGGCATGTCCGGGGAGGTGGGAAGCCAGTGAAGAAGGAACGGTATTTCCGCCACGAGCTGGAGCGCATGTTTATCGCCTACGCCATTGTCCCGGCGGTCATATTTACCCTGGTATGCGGCATGCTTTTCATGACCGTGCTGCTCCACGGGAAAAGGAGCGGCAATATTGAGCACAACCGGTATGTGGCAGGATTGTTGGACAATGTGCTGGCCCGCTATGAGGAGGGCGTGGAGGAAATGGCCTCGCAGCCCGGCTGCTTTGACAACATCCGCGATCCGGACGGGAAGGCTGAGCTGTTTGGGATATTTTACGGCATCACTAACAGTCTGGGACTGGAGGGGGATTTGTTTGTCATGGACAGCAGCAGGAACATTCTTCTGTCCAGCCGGAGTGACATCCCCCAGTTCCTGGATGTGCCGGAGGATGTGTCCTGGGGGATATTTGACGATATGGACCGGGAGCCTCATAAGACGGCTCTCAGGCTGGCAGAAGGATGGAAGAGCGGCGACAGTACGATTGCCATAGGCCGGAGCGTGATGGAGGGGAACCGGAAACTGGGATATATCCTGTGCTCCATTCCCAGCAGCCAGTTTAAGGCCCTTGTGGACAAGCCGGATATCCAGACCATTATCGCCGATCCCTTTGGCTGGGCTTATGTCAGCAGTAATTACAGCTTTTTAAACAGCAGCAACCAGGTTATGAAGGTCCTCAGGGAGTCGGGCAGGTATTTAAGCCATGAGAAACAGATGTACCTGGTATCCAGACAGCAGGTTTCCAGGGGCGGGTTTACCGTGTATTCCATCTCCGATATCCAGAACATCGTCATTTCCCTGGGCCTGGGCAGCGGCCTGGTCATCACGGCCCTGGTGCTCATGACCCTGTGGATGCTTCTCAACTCCAGGAAGGTGACGGAGAAAAAGACAGAGGATTTCTATAAAATCCTGGATGTGATGGAAAATGCCAGGGACGGGGATCTGGAAGGTGTCATACGGATACAGAGCGACAATGAGTTCAAAATCATTGCCGACGCCTATAACGAGACCATACAGAGCCTGAGAGTCCAGATGGAGAACAACAGAAAGATGGCGGAGCTGGTGTCCATGGCCCAGAACAAGCAGCTGGAATCCCAGTTCAATCCCCATTTCCTGTACAATACCCTGGAGAACATCCGGTACATGTGCAAGCTGGAGCCGGCAACGGCGGAGCGGATGGTGTTCAGCCTGTCAAACCTTCTGCGCTACAGTCTGGACGGCAGCAAGGCAGAGGTGACGCTAAAGGAGGACTTGGAGCATCTGGAATCCTATCTGACCATATTAAAGCGCAGGTTCGGGGAGCGGTTCCGGTGCAGGATTGACGTGGAGCCGGAAGCCATGGACCTGCGGATTCCCAAGCTGGTGCTCCAGCCCATGATTGAGAATGCGGTGAAATACGGGTTTGGAAAGCAGCTCAACCTGACTGTGGAGCTGAAAGCCTATATCCATGAGGGAAAGCTGATCATGATATGCCGTGACGACGGAGTGGGAATCCCACAGGGAACCCTAAGCGAGCTGACAGCCCTGCTGGAGCAGAAGGAAAATCCCAGAAGGCATTCGGGACTGTATAACATTCACAGAAGAATTGATATCCTGTACGGACGCCCCTACGGGGTGGAGATCAGAAGCGCGGAGGGCCACGGCACTACCCTGGTGGTGACCCTGCCGGTGAAAAGAGAGGAATCAGACGGATGTTGCGTGTGTTGATTGCGGAAGATGAAGAGAT
>PPYF01494380.1_pt1 | contig 77013 bp, 72 predicted proteins | sample 1559871 | NCBI WGS metagenome assembly PPYF01 (sample SAMN08240021, study PRJNA423297) | Human gut metagenome, whole genome shotgun sequencing project.
ATGCAAATTGTGATTCAAACACTCATCAGAAGGGTGCTTGCTCACAAGCCACTGACTTTAGTCAGTGGTGGTTGACATTAAGTAATGGTGAGACGCTAGTGGGTGATAATTAATGGTGCAAGCGTTCGAATTAATGATATAATGTTAATCGGTAGCAATATGTTACATATTTAAGCTACCGCTTACGAAATAAAGCCCCGGTGTGATTACGGAAGTCACACCGGGGCTTTTCTGTTGCGATTAGTGGTGAATTAAGTGCCATAAATGAAGGGCAGTGCCGTTTTCACCCAAAATCAGGATCCCTAAGCCAAGGTAGATCACCCCGGCTAACAGGGTCCCGTAGCGGTCCAGGAGTGCCCGGACGGCCGGTAGGTGGGTGATGATGGTGGCCAAGAGGCAAAAGACGGCGACCATGACGGCAAAGGTAACTAGCACGATTACCAGTTCGGGGGAGGTGCGGGTGGCGAAGTAGGGGATGTAGACCCCCAGGTTGTCGGCACCACAGGAGGCGACCGTGATGAAGGTGACGGTCAAAAAGAGGTGGTTGGCGGAAACCCGGTTGGCGGGGGTGGCCATGCTTTCTTGGTGGGTCAACAGGTGGCACCCAATGGCTAAGGGGACCAGGCCCAAGAAGCCGAGTAACCACTGGTCAGGGGCCCGGCGTAAAATCAAAGCGGCGACCAGGGCGAGCCCGACTAAAATGCTGGTGCCGGCGTAATCAGCGCAGATGATCGCTAGCCGCTGGCGGGGCGTCCGGTAGCGGTGAAACAAGATTAACAGCACCATTAGGTAGTCCATCCCGGTCGAGATGAAGGTGAGGATGCTAGTAATGACCGTTGCCATGGCGGTCACCTAAAAGATGGCCAGGCCAATGAAGAAGAGCAGCGGCACTAAGAGGGCCGGCAGCATGTCGATGCTCTTAAACTCGCGGATCTTGAGCAAGGAAAAGGAGGCCGCCACGATCAAGAGGCCGCCGACGATCGACATTTCGGTGATCAAAGCCGGCGAGAAAAAGGAGGCCGACAAAAACTTGGCGACCAAGTAGATGGCGGTAAACCAGATGAAGAGCACCGGTACTTCGAGGATCATCCCCAGCCCAAAGCCGGCCCCAAAGACGATCGCGCAGACCAGGGTCAGCATGGCGTTGGTGTACAAGAAGGTTTGGTTGCCAGTGGTGGCGGCGTTAACCGGCCCGAGGATCGCCAGGGCGCCGATGCAATCCAGGAAACTGGCGGTCGCCACCGCTTCCCCTAGTGCGGTGTGGAAGGTCCGGTCGATCCAAGCGTTGGCCCGGTCGTCGAGCTTGAGCCAGGTCCCGACCGGCAGCCCGATCGCTAGCGAGATGATAAACAGGACCGGGTAGTGGCTCTTGGGCAGGTTGGCGACGACGGTTTGCGCCCCGACCCCGAGGGCGGCCAGCCCTAAAGCGGTCCAGAAGGTGGCCACGTACTTGTCGGTCAGCACCTTTTTAAAGACCCAGCCGATCACGGTCCCGACGATTATTGCGGCGACGTTGGCCCAAATTCCAATCATAATTCATTCCTCGTTTCTAATGTTCTAACTTGTCCATTATACATGGATTGACCGGGCTTTGCTTAATGGTCGCAACGCCCTGACCAATTGGGGTGGTGGTGAGCAAGTTGGCGGGCAAAACTAACTAAACGTGGTAACCTTAGGGGCAAGGACAAGCAGAAAGGATCTGATCAGATGACGGCAGAACTTAAGACGGCGACCTTTGCCGGCGGGTGTTTTTGGTGCATGGTCCAACCCTTTGACACCTACCCGGGAATCGAAAGGGTCGTGTCCGGCTACACCGGCGGCCACGTGGCTAACCCGACCTACGAGCAGGTCTGCGCCGGGGGAACTGGGCACACCGAGGCGGTCCAAATTACCTACGACCCCAGTAAGGTTTCCTACGCCGATTTGGTAGAGATTTATTGGCAACAGACCGACCCGACCGACGCCTTTGGCCAGTTCCAGGACCGCGGCGACAACTACCGGCCGGTGATTTATTACCAAACCGAAGAAGAAAAGGGGATCGCCGAAGCTTCGAAGCAAAAACTCCAGGACAGCGGGCGCTTTGACCAACCGATCGTCACCACGATTGAACCGGCCCAACCATTCTATTCGGCCGAAGAATACCACCAGGATTTCTATAAAAAGGATCCCTTCCGGATGATGATCGAAGAAGCCGGCGGCCGCCAGAAGTTTATCGATCAGCACTGGAAAGGAGTGAGTGGCAAATAACCTCCTCGGCAGGTCGTATTGACTAAGCTAGGACGAATGGTTGATGCGGTACGCATCGTTCTTCGTCCGTACTTAGACACTAGACCTGCGGTTATTTGCCACGTTATCTGTCTAATATTCGGGAAAACAACGAGCAGCTGGGTAAAGCAGAATTTTCCCAGTCTCGATTGTTAGCCATCCATAACTTATTAAATTTCAGCTTGACAGGTTAGGCTGGGTTCAGTATGATACCTTTAAAATCAAATTAAAGAAAAGTTAGAAAGATAAGTAAACCGGGAGGGGTGCCCAGAGAGTCAGCGCTTAGTGAAAGCTGAACTCCCTGAACGGTTGAAGATGGTCTTTGTGCAATGCCGGGGTGAGCCAGTGGTGAGCCCCGACCGGGTTAACGCCCGTTATCACCGTTACGGCTTGTTGGAGCCCGTTGAGGGTCCCCGCGGGGACTGAAAATGGGTGGTAACACGTTGATCAACGTCCCATGAGGTAGTAATGCCTCATGGGGCGTTTTCTTTTGGACTTTTCGAGGAGGATATCTTATGCAAAAACGTTATCGCAAATGGTTGTGGCTAGTCTTAGTCCTGTTAGTCGTGCTCGGGGGGATTGGCGGCTTAGTGCACCAGCGCCTGGCCAGCACTAGTCACAAGACGGTCAAGGTTGGCCTGGTGGGGACCGACTCACTGCCGGTTTGGAAGAACGTGGCCAGCCGGTTGAAAAAAGACGGGATCACCCTTAAGTTTGTGATCTTTAACGACTACGTCCAACCAGACGTCGCCCTAAAGGATGGTAAGATCGATCTGCACTCCTGCCTGACCCGCTACTACTTTGAGTCCTACAACAAGAAGGAAAACGCCCACCTGGTATCGATTGGGAACACCGTGATCTCACCGCTGGGCCTGTACTCCAAGAATTACAAGTCGATTAAGGACTTACCAGACGGGGCGACGATTGCGATTCCAAACGAGCCAACCACCCTCGGGCGCGGGCTCAACCTATTGCAATCGGCGGGCTTAATCAAGGTCAAAAAAGACAGCGGCATCAAGCCGTCGTTAAACGACATCACTTCCAACCCGCATAACTTTAAGTTTAAAGAGGTCGACCCAGCCACGGCGGCCCGGGCTTTGGATTCGGTCGACGCTTCGATCATCAACGGGAACTACGCCGAAGCGGCTAACCTAACCCCGAAGAAGGATGCGATTTACCTGGAACCGGTCAACAAGTCAACCAAGCCGTACGTTAACATCATCGCGACCCAGGAAAAGAACAAGGATAACGCCACCTACAAGAAGATCGTGGCGGCCTACCAAACCGAGGCCACTAAGAAGGTCATCGATAAGACTTACAAGGGTTCGCAAATCGCGGCCTGGCCACAATTCGGTAAGAACTAAGGAGGAAGAAACATGGCGAGTGAAACAGCAATTTTTGCCGGCGGGTGTTTTTGGTGCATGGTCCAACCCTTCGACACCTACCCGGGAATTAAAAAGGTCGAATCGGGCTACACCGGCGGCCACGTGGTTAACCCCACTTACGAGCAGGTTAAAGCCGGGGGAACCGGGCACACCGAGGCGGTCCGGATCACCTTTGACCCCAGCGTGGTTTCTTATGCGGACCTGGTGGAAATCTACTGGCAACAAACCGACCCGACCGACGCCTTTGGCCAGTTCCAAGACCGCGGCGATAACTACCGGCCGGTGATCTTCGTCAAGGATGAAGAACAGCGCGCCATCGCCCAGGCCTCCAAGGATGCCCTAGCCAACAGCGGCCGCTTCACTGACCCGATCGTGACCACGATTGAAGACGCAAAGCCCTTCTACGTGGCCGAGAATTACCACCAGGACTTTTACAAGAAGGACCCGGAACGGATGAAGCTAGAGAAGGCTGGTGGGCGTAAGCAGTTTATTGAGGATAATTGGAAAAAGTGAGTGCGACCCAACCATAAAGCAGGCTGTGGGGTAAGGATAGGGCACGGGTTAGCGCCCTCGACGGTGTTCTGTGGCCAGACTTAGCCACTAGGCCTACGGCTGGGGAGTACGTTATGGGTGAGTGCGACCAACCTTCTCGACGGGTGGTATGTAAGTTCAATATCTAGAAAGTAGAAAGTAGCTCGCTAGTCGGATGACGACTGGTGGGCTGTTTTTTAGGTGGGAACCAACCTTTTGGAAGCGAACGAATGGTTGGTTTATATGTCAAAATTAGGTAAAATAGAAGGGTAGTGGAGCTAGGGCTCGCGACCTTGGTGAAGCTACAGCGTTCCGGAAGTGACTCCCTGACTCCGGAAAGGGGATGATCTGAATGGAAGAAAAGTATGCCGGAAAGCGAGGCGGCGGATTATCGCTCTGACAATCTTGATATTGTCGGTAGCTGCGGTCAACTTGGCCAAAGCGTACGCGAGAGAAAGGTGAGTGTGATCCAACCTCCGATACAGACCGTATGGCTAAGCTAGGGCGGGGGTTAGTGCGGAACGCACTGTTCTCCGTCCGTACTTAGACACTAGGTCTGTGGTTGGGAGCACGTTATCTGAGTAATCGTCAGCAATAAAAAAAGCTAATCGCAAGTAGCGACTAGCTAGCAGTCTTAAATTCCGGAACGCAAAGGGACGAGCGGATAAAGTGACACACCGCTTGTCCTTTTGCATTTCTAGTGTACCACACCGCCAAAATTTGGTCGATGGTTTTGTAAGGAGAATCAAAAGGACGCCAGCGTGGTTTTGGATAACCGGCTGACGCCCTTATTTTAATGAAGGAGTATTTTGAGAGAATTAGTGACGCGCTTTAGCGACCGTTTCTTGATCGAGGTAGTGAAGGGAGAAGGGCTGGTCAGTTAAAAAGTAGCAGTGACAGTCTTGTTCGGGACTGGCACCGTGGCGCATGATTTGCCCTTTGGGTCCGCAAACAAAGTTTCCCGGGCCAAAGTAGAGTTCGGTTTGGTCAAACTGGCTTTCGTTGACGAAGATCCCATCTAAGACAAAGGCGGCGTGGGTGAAGCTGTGGTCGTGCCACTCGGTAATGTGATCTGCGGGGTAATCGAGTAACATGACGCAACCACCAATTTGGTCCGGCGTCAGCAGGTTCTTCAAGTAGAGGTGAACGTGACCGTCCTCTTCGTAGGGCAGCCAAGGCTGGTCATCGTTAGCGACCAGAAGTGGTGCTGCTAGCATGGTGGGGTGGGGGCCTGGCGGACCATGAGCAGGGCGTGGAGGGCCTCTTGACCGTCCACCGTCAGGGTCGTCGTTTGTCAGGCCGGAACGACCAGCGTTTGGTCGGGGCCGGCAACTTGGTCATTAAAGAAGAGGTGGCCGGCCAACACAATCAGGATCAGGTTCTGGCTGGCGTCATCCCAGGTAAAACTGGTTGTCGCCGCCGATCCCGATCAAAACACAGGTTCCGGCCGGGCGGAGAATGTGGATGGCGTTTTTGATCACGAACCCGTTCCCGGTTGTGTCTAGGGAGTAGTCGATCCCGCCCGGAATTAGTTCCTTGACCGTAGCTTCCACGTCGATATCCTTGCTGTTGAAGACATCGGTGGCGCCCAGCTCTTTCGCCATGGCGAGGCGTTGGTCATTGAGGTCAAAGACCAGAATCCGGCTGGCTTCGGCGATCTTAGCCCCCATGACGGCCGACAGCCCCACGGGACCCATCCCGAAGATGGCGATCGTCGCCCCGGGTTCGGGTTTGAGTTAGTTGAGCACCGATCCCGACCCGGTTTGGAGCCCGCAGCCCAGCGGTCCTAGGTAGGCGAGGTCCACGTCGGCGTCGTCGGGCACCTTCACGATGTTGTGTTTGTCAACCACCGTGTAGGTCGCAAAACTTGATTGGCCAAAGAACAGGCTCAGGTCGTGGCGGTCCTTGTGCATCCGGTGGGTCCCGTCGAAGTTTGGCCCGGCAAAGTTAAGGTCGTTGAACTTCTCACACATCCCCGGGTGACCCTCTAAGCAGTTGCGGCACTTGCCACAGTAAGAAAAGGAAAGGATTACCTTGTCGCCCGGTTGAACGGATGACACGGCAGCGCCCACCTGTTCAACGATACCGGCGCCTTCATGGCCCAAGACGACTGGCATCGGGGTGGTAAGCCCATCTTGGCCAGCAACGTCAGTGTGGCAGACACCGGTAGCAACTAGTTTAATTAAAACTTCGTTGTCCTTAGGAGCATCTAATTCAATTTCTTCGAGCTCAAAGTCACGCTTTTCGCCATTCACAACCGCAGCAGTCACTTTCATATAAAGACCTCCTTTTTGGCAGCGCTTACATCTTTCTGTAATATCATTATAATATGTGAAATTTAGTTAGTGACCGTTGCAAAACAAGGGGTGCCGAATCACAAGCTTCGGATAAGCAGTCAAAGTGACTAACGAAACGAATGAGAATGACTAATTATATGATAAGTGATCGATAAGCGTTTATCATCGGATAAAAACGAGTTTAGTCAGTGACGGCGTAGACCATTAGTTGGTGCATTATTGAAAATTAGAATATAATAACATATAAATTAAAAATAATTGGTGACGTAACCATCGAATAAGAAAATAGCCAATTTTATCAATCGTTATCAAAGTGCTTGTATTTTGACCAATCCGTCCTAAAATGAGAATAAGATTAAAATTAGTTTAATTTAAAACGAACGGAACCAATCAGGCAAGGTGGATTGAGAAATGATTGATCGAACAAAAACCATGTACACGCCTAACTACGAGCACGATGCCTGTGGGATGGGCTTTATTACCCAGGTGGACGGCCAGGCCAGCCACCAACTCGTTGAACGCGCGCTGACGATGCTCAAGCGGATGAACCACCGTGGCGGGACCGGGGCCGAACCAGATACCGGTGACGGGGCCGGGATCCTGCTGTCGATGCCGGACGCCTTCTTCCAGTCCTATGCTAAGGAAGCGGGGCTCAAAGACTTCCCCAAGAAGGGTGATTACGCCGTCGCAATGCTCTTTGTCCCCCAAGAAGCCGACGAAAAGCAGGCGATGCTAAAGTCCGTTAACGGGGAGATCCACCGGGCCGGTTACCAGATCTTAGGCACCCGCGACGTGCCCTACGTCTACGAAAACTGCGGCCCGACCGCCCAAAAGGCGATGCCGGGCTTCGTCCAGGTGTTAATCAAGCGTCCGGCCGACGTGCAGGCGGGGCGCCCCTTTGAAGACGCACTGTATTACCTACGCCGCACTTTAGAAAAGACCTTCTCGGCCGCCGAATTTGCCATCGTTAGCCTCTCCAGCCGGACCCTGTGTTACAAGGGAATGCTGCACGCCTACCAGGTTTCCGAGTTTTACCCGGACCTGCACGAAGAAACGATGAAAGCTTCGATCACTTTGATCCACTCCCGCTTTTCGACCAACACCTTCCCGAGCTGGGAGCGGGCCCAACCGTTCCGCTTCATCGCCCACAACGGGGAAATTAACACCCTGAAGCGGGCCGAAAACTGGATGGTCTCCCACAAGATTGAAATCTATAACGAGGACGACTCCGATTCGGCTAAGCTGGAAAACTGCATGGAGTACCTCTACCGTCACGGTCGCGATATCCCGCAGATTTTGATGATGCTGATTCCGGAAGCTTGGAGCCCGGCCATGCACCAGCCAGCCGCCCAGGCCGCCTTCGATGAATACAACAGCTGCTTTGTCGCCCCGTGGGATGGGCCGGCCGCCCTGTGCTTTACCGACGGGGTTCAGGTCGGCGCCTTTTTGGACCGTAACGGCTTGCGGCCGTCGCGCTACGTCCTCGATAAGGATAACGTCTTGGTGGCGGCGTCTGAAACGGGGGTCTACGACGTGAACCCGGCCGACGTAGTTGAAAAGGGGGTCCTTGGCCCGGCCGAAATGCTCTTGGTCGACACCAGTGAGGGCCGGATCTATCACAACCAGGAATTAAAGCAACGCTACGCCCATCAACATCCCTACCAAGAGTGGCTACAAGAAGAGCAACTGACGATTGACGACCTGCCGGAAGCCGACGTGGTTGAGCACCTGTCCGAACACGCTTTGCAGACCCTCTGGCGGCGCCACGGTTACACCGAGGACATTATTCAAGACGCCATTATTCCGATGGCCACGGCGGGGGGCGAACCGGTCTTTTCGATGGGCTTTGACTCGCCCTTAGCGGTCCTAAGCGAGCAGCCCCAATCGCTGTTTACTTACTTCAAGCAACAGTTTGCTCAGGTGACCAACCCACCGATTGATGCGATCAGGGAGGACCTGGTGATCAGCACCGAGATGTATTTGGGTAGCGATGGCGACATCACCCAGGACGTGCCGGCCAACGCCAAGAAGATCAAGTTAGCCTCGCCGCTCCTGTCGTCAACCGACTTTGAAAAGATCCGCCACCTGACCGGCAAGCGGGGCTTTAAGGCGGCGATGGTTTCGCTGTGCTATGGTAACCAACCACGCCCGCACCGCCTCGAGCAGGCCTTAGACGACCTCTTTAAGGACGCCGAAGAACAAATCGATCGCGGCGCCAACATCGTTATTTTAAGCGACCGGGGGGCCACTAGCGACGACCTAATCGTCCCGGTCCTCTTAGCCGTGGCCGGTTTGAACAACTACCTAGTTCGCAAGGGCAAGCGGGAGTTAGCCTCAATCATCGTTGATACCGGGGAGGCCTGCGAAACCCACCACTACGCCACTTTACTCGGTTACGGCGCCTCGGCAATTCACCCGTACGGGGTTTACGCCACCCTGAATTACAACCACTTGGCGGAACGGGTCGACACCTACCGCCAGGCGGCCTTAAACGGGATCATCAAGATCATGAGCCGGATGGGGATTTCGACGATCATTGGCTACCAGGGGGCACAGCTCTTTGAAGCGGTTGGGATCGCCAAGGAAGTCGTGGACCGCTACTTCACCGGGACCGAAAGCCGGATTGGTGGGCTAAACCTCGACCAAATTGAGGCCGAGTACCTGGCCCGCTACGACCGCGCCTTTGGCAGCCGCGCCAAGGACGCCCTCCCGTCCGGGGGGAGCTATAAGTACCGGGCGGATGGCGAACACCACTTGTACAACCCAATGACGATGTACAAGTTCCAGCAGGCCGTCCGCTTGGGCGACTATGGTCTCTACCAGGAGTACGCTAAGTTGATGCACCAAGAGGAACAAGCCACCCCGACGACCTTACGGGCGATGTGGAACGTTCGCCCCAATCGCGAGCCGGTCCCGCTCAGCGAGGTCGAACCGGTTAGCCAACTGGTCAAGCGCTTCAAATCCGGGGCGATGAGTTTTGGTTCTCTTTCTAAGGAGGCCCACGAATGCATTGCCCAGGCGATGAACGAGTTGGGCGCCAAGTCGAACTCCGGTGAGGGGGGCGAAAACAGCCAACGCTTCAAGCCGCAAAAGGACGGGCGCAACGTCAACAGCAAGATCAAGCAGGTCGCTTCGGCCCGCTTTGGGGTCAACGCCGCCTACCTGATGAGCGCCGAGGAGATCCAAATCAAGGTCGCCCAGGGGGCCAAGCCTGGCGAAGGGGGCCAGCTACCGGGGAACAAGAACTTCCCGTGGGTCGCCGAGATCCGGGGCTCCGTGCCGGGGGTCCGCCTGATTTCGCCGCCGCCGCACCACGACATTTACTCGATTGAGGACTTGAAGCAGTTGATCTACGACTTAAAGCAGGTTAACCCCTTTGCCAAGATTAACGTTAAGCTGGTGTCCAGCACCGGGGTTGGCACGATTGCGACTGGGGTGGTGAAGTGTGGCGCCGATAAGGTCGTCATTTCCGGTTACGATGGTGGGACCGGGGCGGCCCCGCGGACTTCGATCAGGGACGCCGGCCTGCCGTGGGAAATGGGCCTAGCCGAGGCTCACCAAACCCTGACCTTAAACAACTTGCGCCAACGGACGGTGATTGAAACCGACGGGAAGTTGATGACTGGCCGCGACATTGCGGTCGCCATCATGTTGGGGGCCGAAGAGTTCAGCTTTGCCTCCCTGGTTTTAGTTTCAATTGGTTGCATCATGATGCGGGTTTGTTCCAAGAACACCTGCCCAACCGGGATCGCCACCCAAAACCCGGCGCTGCGCAAGTTCTTCATCGGCAAGCCTGAATACGTTAAGAACTGCATGCGCTTTTTGGCCGAGGACCTGCGTCAGGAAATGGCAAAGTTCGGCTTCCGGACCGTCGACGAACTGGTCGGACACACCGAACTGATTCACCCCCGCTACGTCGCCAAGGGCAAAGCCAAGTCGCTGGACTTCTCGCGGCTCTTGGGGACGTCAGTTGGCATTCAACGCAAGCCAGTCGACCGCTTTTCACCCAAGCATAAGTGGCCGGACCTCAACAGCTTTGCCGAGGCAGCGGTGGCGGCCAAGCAAGACTTCGTGATGAAGGAAGCGATTAACAACGAGCACCGGGCGGCCGGGGCTCGGCTGGGGGGCTGGTTGGCGAGCCGCTACGGTAACCATGGCGTTGCCGCTGGTCACCTCCACTTTGACTACCGCGGGGTGGCCGGCCAAAGTTTCGGCGCCTTTATCACCCAGGGCCTCGAGCTCAAGTTGACCGGTGAGGCTAATGACTACGTCGGTAAGGGGCTCAGCGGGGGCCGCTTGATTGTGGCGGCCCCACCAGAGGCTAAGCAACTCTACAGCCAGTCGCCAATCGTCGGTAACGTCGCTTGTTTCGGTGCCACGGCTGGCGAGGCCTACTTCAATGGGCTGGCCGGCGAACGGTTCTGCGTTCGTAATTCCGGCGCCAAGGTGGTGGCCGAGGGAATTGGTGACCACGGGTGCGAGTACATGACCGCCGGGGTGGCGGTGATCCTTGGGCCGACCGGCCATAATTTCGGCGCCGGGATGTCCGGGGGGATCGCCTACGTTTACGATCCCGACCACACCTTCAAGGAACGGTGTAACCTGGAAATGATTGACCTCTTCAAGCTCAATGAGAAGGGTGACGACGGTCAATTAAAATCACTGATCGAAGCCCACCTCCGTTACACTGGCTCGCTAAAGGCTAAGGCAATCCTAGCTAACTGGGGCCAGGAAGCGGCTAACTTCGTCAAGGTTTACCCAAAGGACTTCCGCGCCATCAACGAGGCGATCGCCGCCCTAAAAAAGCAGGGGACCCCGGCCGACCAGCTGGAAGAAAAGGCCTTTGAGGAGCTGGTTGGGGCGGCCCCGACCATCGCCAAGTAGGGAAGGAGGAACTATTATGTCAGACCCATTTGGTTTTATGAAATACCCCCGCGTCAACAATCCCTACCGGCCAGTCAAAGAGCGGGTCAAGGACTTCGCCGAGTTGCAACATGTTTTATCCGACGAAGAACGACGCAAGCAGGCGGCCCGCTGCATGAACTGCGGGGTGCCCCACTGCCACGTTGGCTTCTTTTATTCCGGCGGCAAGGCGGTCAGTGGCTGCCCCAACGACAACCTGATCCCGGAGTGGAACGACATGGTCTCCCAAGCAAAGGACCGGGCGGCCTTCGAGCGGTTGACCAAGACCAATTACCTGCCGGACTTCACCGGTCGGGTGTGCCCGGCGCCCTGCGAAGTCGCCTGTAACGAGGCCCTGCACGGCAAGGGGATCACGATCAAGGACAACGAACGCTTCATCATTGACCAGGGCTTTAAGTACGGCTGGGTCAAGGAAAGTGGCCTGCCGGTTAAGCGTAACGGGATCAAGATCGCCATCGTCGGCTCCGGGCCAACCGGGCTCTCCTGTGCCTGGCGGCTTAACCGCTTGGGCTATGACGTGACGGTCTTTGAAAAGGACGACCAGCCCGGCGGCTTTGCCATGTACGGGATCCCGAACATGAAGTTGCCTAAGGGAATCGTCTTTCGCCGGATTGAGGTGATGAAAGAAATCGGCATCAAGTTCGTGGTCAATACGACGGTCGGCGTCGACGTCACGGCGGCGGAACTAAAGCAGCACTACCAGCGGATTGTGTTGGCGATCGGTGCCCGCAGCGCCCGCGACCTCGACGTCAAGGGGCGCCAACTCAAGGGGATCTACCAGGCCGTCGACTTCTTGACGCTAGCGACTAAGAAGGTGGTCAAGGACGGTACCAAGGCGACGAAGGTTCTGGCCGGCAAGAAGGTCCTCGTTATTGGTGGTGGGGACACTGGTAACGACTGCATCGCCACCGCCGTCCGGATGGGGGCCAAGGATGTCCGCCAGTTGGAAATCAACCGGCGCCCACCAACCTACCGCCTGCCCAATAACCCTTGGCCGGAGTGGCCGCTGACCGCCCGGACCGGTTATGGCCAAGAGGAAGCCAAGGAACTCTTTGGCGGCGTGATCACCGACTACGAGATGACGGCGGTCGGCTTCACCGGGCAAAACGGCCTGGTCAAGTCGGTCACCACCAGTAAGGCCCGCTTCCATAAGCCGGTACCGGGGACCGAACAGGAGCAAGACGTTGACGTCGTGATCCTGGCGATGGGCTTTAACGGCGCCGAGCAAAAGTACCTCCAGGCCTTTGGGGTCGACCAGGTTAACGAAGATTACACCACCAACGATGAGCAGGTATTTGTGGCCGGGGACGCCCGCCGCGGACCCAGCCTGGTCATCTGGGGAATCTACGAGGGCCGGATGGTCGCCGAACAGGTCGATGCGGCGTGCCAGGTAAGGGTGTAGAAGTGAGTGCAACTAACCTCCTCGACAGGCGTTACCTTGAAAATAAAAAGCAGCCCGCTATTCGGATGACGACTGGTGGGCTGTTTTTGTGTGGATTACCACCAAGAAAATTATTTTCCGGTCGACATTAAATAGGAATAAAATGGGGGTAACGAGTAAGAACGGCGCCGAATTTGATAATCGTAATGGTTATCAACTGAAAATTGTGCTAGAATGTTGAATTCGAAAGTACAGTTATGCACAAAGGAGGACGTTATGTTTAAGACAGAACTCAACCAAACTTCCGCCGGGGCGAAGTTGCTAGTCGCCCTGGTGGTCTACTTCGCTTACCTGGCCAGCAACCTCTTGAACTTCACCGGGCCGATCGGGCAGTGGGTCGAAGTCGGGATCCAAGTGGTGGTCGTGGCGATCGCCGTGGCGGTAATTATGTGGCAGATCAAAACCGTTCAGCTCTTTAAGGAGTCGCTGGTCGCCGGCCGTTCCTGGTGGTCGCTGATCATTTCCTTTATCCTGGTTTTCGTGCTCGTCTACATGTTCGGCGTCTTTAGCGTCGGCGGTAACATCGAAGCGGTCTTAAAGGAGAGCCTGCCTAAGGTGGTCAGCGTGGCGGTGACAACTTGCTGTGCCGGTTTCTTTGAGGAGTTCTTGGTCCGCGGGCTGGTGCTTGATGCCTTTGTCCAGGTTTGGCAAAACCGGCGTACCTAGCTGTTAAGCGCGGCCGTCAGCTCGTCAGTCATTTTGGGGCTCTTACACCTATCGAACTTAACCTTCCAAAGCGTCGACGCCACCATGCAACAAGTCTTTTACGCCCTTATCTTAGGGCTCGCCTTATCCTTCATTCGCATTCTGACCAACGGGTTATGGGTCGGGATCTTGCTTCACTCCTTGATCGACTTTCAGCCGACGATTGCGACCGGGGGCTCCGCGGCCACTAACTGGGGGTCCTTGCTACTGATCTTCTTGCCGCTGTTTGTGATCAGTTTGCTCTGGCTGTGGTTTTCTGATCGGTTATTGCTCAAAAAGAATGGTGAGACACCGTTTTCATAAAAAAAGCGCCCGGAAGAAAAACGAACAGAAAGCGGAAAATGATCCATTTTCGTTCCGGTTCAATGTTATAATGTAGCCACTAGAAAGGAATGGTGATTGAGGTGTCAAGTCAAGAATGGTTTCAAAAGATTGCCCACTTGCTCGAACTGGTAGCGTTAGTGGCCGTCGGGCTCCTGGGGTTGGCGTTGATCGTCCAACTGGGGATGGAATTGTTGGCGGTCGTCAAGTTGGCGCTCGCCCCGGTTTCCGACCCCGGCTTTTACGACTTCTTGAACGAAGTAACCTCCTTTTTCATCATCTTCGAGTTCATCGTGATGGTGATCGAAGCCCTGCGCAACCACGGCCACATCTCAATTACGATGCTGATGGGGCTGGGGTTAACCGCCCTCTTGCGGCACCTCTTGGCCGCTAGCAACTCCAACGGCATCGAAACGATGGTCGAAGTGGTGGCGATCGTCTTGCTGACGGTGGGACTGGCGATTTACCGCCGCTTTGTCCACGATCCAGACGAAAATTTTGAGAAGAGAATTTGATCCGGAGGCTTAATATGACACAATACGTTCAAGCTTTAACCATCGCCGGGCACGATTCCGACGGCAGTGCCGGGATGCCGGCCGACCTGCACGCATTCTTTATCGACGGGGTTTACGGCCAGGGGCTGCTGACCGCCGCCGTGTCGGGGAATTCCTACGGGATCACCCAGCAACAAATCATGCCGACCAGCTTCATTAAGGAACAGTTTAAGGTCCTCGCCGACGACTTTGCCATCAAGGCGGCCAAGACCGGGATGTTAGCCAACGATGACGTGATCAACGCCGTCGCCGATTCTTATGACGAAGCCAAGTTCGGCCCGCTGGTGGTCGACCCGGTCATCATCACCAAGCATGGGGTGATGCTCCTGGAACAATCGGCCTACGAGCTCTTCCGCGAGCGGATTATCCCGCTGGCCACCGTCATCACGCCCAACTTCTACGAGGCCCAAAAGCTGACCGAGTTGGAATTAAAGGATGACGATCAGGTCCAAGAAGCGGCCGCCAAGCTCCACGCCCTGGGCGCCAAGAACGTCGTCATTAAGGGCCAACACATCGAGGGGCAAACGACCCCGGTCCGCGACTTCGTGTCACTAGCGGACGGCAAGACCTTCTGGCTGGAAGAAGAGTACGTACCCACCGACCGGGTCAACGGGACCGGCGACACCTTCTCGGCGATTATCGCCGCCGAACTGGCCAAGGGACACTCGGTTGAAGCCGGGGTGCGCCTGGCCAAGAAGGTCGTCCACGAGGCGATCGCCAACGAAATTGAGGTCGGCCACCAGTTTGGCCCGATCAACCACTGGGCCGGTCAAGAAGCGGCCAACTAACCAAAGCTAATGAATAAAGGCTCCCAGTCGTTCACCAGAACGGCCGGGAGCCTTTTGCTGTTTAATACAGTTCCAAAATCTTCTTCACGGTGCCGGCGACGTCATCTGCCCCCAGTACCATCGAGATCATCGACAACCCGGCGCAGCCACTGGTCAAAGTGGCGCCGGCGTTGTCCAGGCTAATGCCGCCGATCGCGACGACCGGGTGGGCGGATTGTTCAACGAAGTCGGCGAGACCGTCCACACCCAGGGCGCTGCCGGCGTCGTCCTTAGAAATCGTCGGGAAGACCGGGCCGGTGCCGATGTAATCGACGTTCAGCTGGTTGGCGTGGGCGACTTGGGCCGCCGTGTTGCAGGAGTAGCCGACCATTAGCTGGTCACCGACCGCGGCTAAGACCTCTTCGATCCGCTGGTCCTTTTGGCCGACGTGGATGCCGTCTGCCTTGATGGCGGCCGCCAGCTCTAGGTCGTCGTCGACAAAGAGCGGCACGCCGTACTTGGTCGCCAGCTCCCGGACTTGCTGACCCAACGCCAGGATTTCCGCCTTTGAAAGGGTGCTGGTCCCTTTTTCGCGGTACTGAAAGGCGGTGATCCCGGCTTGCATCGCTGCTTCGACCTTGGTCAAAAACTCATCCGGGTCGTGGTGGGTGTCTTGGCTGCCGCCGATCAGGTAGCAGCGCAGCATTTCATTTTTAAATAACATGGCTTTTCTCCCTAGCTATTGGCTAGTTTTCAAATGTTAGACAGAAAATGTGGCAAATAACCGCAGCCCTAGTGCCTAAGTACGACCGCAGAACGGTGCGTAAGCGCACCAACCTCCGGTCTAGCTTAGTCATACGGCCTGCTGGTTAGGTTATTTGCCACTCTCTATAATGCCCAGTGATTCAGTGGGCCGTGGCCGTGGCCAACCTGGATCGTGTCGCGAATCGTCGCTTCTACGTACCCCTTAGCGGTCCGGATCGCCTGTTCTAACCCGACGCCCTTGGCTAGTTCGGCCGTGATGCAGGCCGAAATCGTGTCGCCGGTCCCGTGAGTTCGAACGGTGTCGATCCGTGGCGAGGTCATCCAAAAGCTGGTGCCATCCTCCATCAAGACGAAGTCGCTGGCCGCTTGGTCGCCGCCGAGGTGGCCACCCTTGACCAGGACGTTTTTGGGACCCAGCTTTTGCAGGGCCTGGCCGATTTTAACCATATCAGCGGGGCGCTCCGCCTTTAACCCGGTTAGGGCCTCGGCTTCTGGCAGGTTGGGGGTGACCAAGGTCGCCAGCGGCAAGAGTTCCTCTTTGACGGTGGTAATCGCCTCGTCGGCCAATAGCTTGGCGCCGCCCTTAGCTATCATGACCGGGTCGACGGTCAGGGGGCCAAAGTCGTACTGCTTTAAGTTGCGCACGACCGCCTGAACGGTGGGTACGTCGGCCAGCATGCCCGTTTTAGCCGCCCAAATCTTGAAGTCGTCAGCCAAAGAGGCGAACTGGGCGTCGATCATTTCAGTCGGCAAAGCGAGGGCGTCCTGGACACCGAGGGTATTTTGGGCGGTCACCGCCACCACCACCGTCGTCGCGAAGACGTGGCGCATCTGAATCGTCTTTAGGTCGGCTTGCATGCCGGCACCGCCCCCGGAATCGGAGCCGGCGATCGTCAGGGCCTGGGGAAATTCGTTAGTCATCTTAAGCTTCCTTTCCAAATGCTTCTTGCCAAGCGGCGAGCTGCTGATCGGTGACGGCGTCGAGGTTGTTTAACAGTCCCGGGTACCAGTTGCCCGGTCGCTGGTCTTCGACGGCTTGGCCGCAGAGGGTGAAGGTGGTCACGGCGTCAACGGCCGCGTCAAAGGCGTCGTCGTTAGTGGCCAAGAAGGCGCCGATCAAACTCGAAAGTATGTCGCCGGTCCCAACGTGGGTCTTAAAGGCCGGGGAACCGTACGGCAAGCGGGCCAGGCGGGTGCCGTCAGTGACGATGTCGACTTCGCCGGATAAGACGATCACCGAGCCGAGCTTTTTGGCCGCCAGCCGGGCCACCTTCTCGAGGTCGGCGTTGCCCTCGCCGGCGTCAATCCCGTGGCTTTGCCATTCGACCCCGGCTAAGGTGGCGATTTCACCGGCGTTGCCGCGGATGACGGTGAAGTGGTACTGGTGGAGCAGTTCGGTGACCACCCGGAGCCGGTACATGGTGGCGCCGCAAGCGACCGGGTCCAAGACGGTCGGCTTGTGGTACTTCTTGGCCGCTTCCATTACCGCCTCCATTTCGCCGCGCTGGTGGGGGTTGAGCGTCCCCAGGTTGATGGCGGCGGCTTGGGCGATGTTGACCATGTCGTCGGCTTCCTCCGGCGTTTGCGACATCATCGGCGAGGCGCCCAGGGCGTTGAGGCCGTTGGCGACGTCGGCGGGGGTAACGTTGTTGGCGACGGTCAAGACGATCGGGTTGGTTCCCTTGATGGTTGCGATTGCGTTTTGCATGTTTTTCTCCTTAATTTAAGTGAGTGGTCACCAACCAATTTAGCAGGCCGTATGACTAAGCTAGGGAAAATGGTTAGCGCCTTAGCGGTGTTCTTTGCCCGTACTTAGATACTAGGCCTGCGGTTGGTGAGCACGTTAGCGACAAAAGAAAAGGCCACCGGGGGGAATCCCGGTGGCCCATTTCGCCGACCGTTGCTTCCCTCCGCGAGTCCAAACTCCCAGGTTCAAAGGGTCCGCCAATTGGCGTCTCAGTCGGTGGTCCGACACCCCTAGCAACTATTACCCCTCCATTATAGCGGGGATCAGTCAGAAAACATAGTGCATTCTTAACTTTGAACTAAGTTATAATTATTTATGGTCAAAGCATCGCTGCACCCTTATAATATTGCTGAAAATTGAAAGTGGAGTTGATAAAATGCACAAGCGATTGATGACGAAACCGGGGTGGGAACGGTGACCGGGGCCCGGCGAGTGAGCCGCGGGCTGGCCTGGATCCTGGTTGCCTGCCTGGTGGGGGGCCTGGTGTCTAACTTTACCTTCTCGCAAAACTGGGTCACCTCCCTAATCTTGGTGCCGCTAACCCTACTGGGCTGGTGGGGCCTGCCTAAGCTAGCCCCCGTAATTGACCGGTTGACCAACCGCCAAGTCACCCTGCTCGTTGGGGGCGGCATGACGGTAATGGTGCTCTTGCAGATGGCGGTCTTAAAGTGGTTGCCAGTGACGGTTTACCATGACCCGCTCCGGGTCCTCGACCAGGCGACCCGGATGGCGGTCGGCCACACCAGCTGGAAGATTACCTACTTCTGGCGCTACCCGCAAAATGTGCCGATCGCCTACCTCCTGTCGCGCTGGCTCAAGCTGACGATGGAAATGGGGATGGGCGTCAACCGCGGCGTCCACCTCTTGTCGATGCTGATGCTGGACGGGATGGTCCTGCTCGGCATCGACACCGCCTGGCGGGTCAGCAAGAAAAAGCACCTCGTCTTGGGCATCTTAGCCTTCGGGGTCCTGACCCCCTTTGCCTACACCTACTACCTGCAGGTCTTTTACACCGACCTGCCGGTGATGTTCGTCCTCTTGTATTTGTTGCGGACGCTGGTCTTGTGGCGGCGCCGTAATTGGTGGCAAAAGAGCCTTAGTGGGGCCCTCTTGGTGCTCCTGGCCATGCTGGGTCAGTTAACCAAGGCCAACATGATCGTGATTATCCCGGCGATGCTGTTGACAGCCCTGATTTTATGGGGGCGCCACCGCTTTAAACAAAGCCAACTACTAGTGCCAATGCTCTTAATTACGCTCGGCATCGCCCTGTCCTTTCCGCTCTCCAGCACCCTGGACAAGGCGGCCCACTTCACCCGCCAGACCGACTACGAGTTCCCGCTGACCCAGTGGGTGGCGATGGGGCTTAACGAGAAGAGCAACGGGGTCTACAACACCAAGGACGCCGTGGCCAACGTTAAGCTCAAGACCAAGGCGGCCCGCAACGCCCACAACCTCCAGGTGATTAAACAGCGTCTGGCCAAGCAAAACGTCGGTTTAATCAAGCTCTGGCTAGCCAAGCTGATGGTGCTAACCAACGCCGGCAACATCTTCCACTGGTATAACGGCGGGATGCAAGAGGCACCGCGGAGCTACCTCAAGGCCGCCCCGGTCTTCACCGGGCTCGTGGCAATTTCCTACCAACTGGCGACCTGCCTGTTGTTTGGCTTCGTGATCAAGCGGCTCTTGGCGACCAAGATGACCCTGGCCTCGGCCAACGGACAAGTTGCCCTGCTGGTGATCCTAACGGCGCTGGGCTATTTGGCCTTCCACGTCTTGCTGTGGGAAGTCGAAGAGCGCTACGGCGAGGTGCTGGTGCCGCTGAGCTGGCTGTTGGTGACCCTCCTGCCGGCCGCTGACGACCAACCGATCACGCCTAAGCAAGTCGGGTCCGTCTTTGCCCTCGGCACGGTGGCGGTCCTGGTCGGGGCGATGACCAACCTCGGCGTTAACTCCAGCGGCCAAACCGTTACGGTGGCCGCCCAACGCTCCCAGCTATCGACCCAGTACGGGGCCAAGCCGGTTGACCTGGCGCCGGGCAAGCAAATCAGCCAGGTCGTCAAGATCAACGGGGCAGCCAGTGACGTCTCCGTGCAGATCCACGCCAAGTCACACGTTACGGTGACCCTGGTAGAACTAAAAACTGGTGACGAATACGTCTTCAAGCGCCACGCCGACGAGTACGATTACCAAGGGAACGTGCCAGCCGGTACCTACCAGTTCGTGATCAAGAACCAAACCGCCGTGGACCAAGATGTTGACATCGCCCACGTCCCGTACTACCGGATGGCGCCGTACCCGATGGACGACCAGGGAACGGTCCACTGGGACACGTCATTGATCTACTGGTTCCGTGACGTTCGCTCCGCCAATTAAATAGAATTAGAAAACCCCAGCCGTTCGGGAAACCGAGGGCTGGGGTTTTTGGGTGGGAAGAGGAGAAAATTTGGAATTAGGAGGGATTTTTGGGCGGGCGACAGAATATGTCCGAGGGGTGGGATACTATGGAGTTAGTCGGCAAACGCAAAAAGAGGTCGCGAAATAGTCGCTGATCCTTCGTTCAAATTTATCAAAATAACTACTGAAAGCGATTGCGTTTGCTATAATCTATCTTGACTACGATATTAAGGAGTGGATTACGTGAAAGAGTATCACATTGGCTTGGACATTGGGACAAGCTCAATTGGCTGGGCGGTAACGGATAGCCAATTTAAACTGATGCGTATCAAGGGGAAGACGGCAATCGGGGTGCGGTTGTTTGAAGAAGGGAAGACGGCTGCAGAACGTCGAACCTTCCGGACAACGCGGCGGCGGTTGAAGCGGCGAAAATGGCGCTTGCACTACTTAGATAAAATTTTTGCCCCGCACTTACAAGAAGTGGATGAAAATTTCTTACGCCGTCTGAAGCAATCAAATATCCACCCGGAAGATCCAGCGAAGAATCAAGCCTTCATTGGTAAGCTCTTATTTCCGGATCTACTGAAGAAGAATGAGCGTGGTTACCCAACACTGATTAAGATGCGCGATGAATTGCCAGTTGAGCAACGCGCCCACTACCCAGTAACGAACATCTACAAGTTACGGGAAGCCATGATTAACGAAGATCGCCAATTTGATCTGCGGGAAGTTTACCTGGCCGTTCACCACATCGTGAAGTACCGGGGTCACTTCTTAAATAACGCTAGCGTTGATAAGTTCAAAGTGGGGAGAATCGATTTTGACAAATCCTTTAACGTTTTGAACGAAGCCTACGAGGAGCTTCAAAACGGCGAAGGTTCATTCACGATTGAGCCTAGCAAGGTTTAAAAAATTGGACAACTGTTGCTAGATACGAAGATGCGTAAGTTGGACCGCCAAAAAGCGGTTGCCAAATTGTTAGAGGTGAAGGTCGCTGACAAAGAGGAGACCAAGCGCAACAAGCAAATTGCAACGGCGATGAGTAAGTTAGTTCTTGGCTACAAGGCGGACTTTGCAACGGTAGCGATGGCGAATGGCAACGAATGGAAGATCGATTTAAGTTCTGAAACCAGTGAGGACGAGATTGAAAAATTCCGGGAAGAATTGAGTGATGCTCAAAATGATATCTTAACGGAAATCACTAGCCTGTTCTCGCAGATCATGCTGAATGAAATCGTGCCAAATGGGATGTCGATTTCTGAATCGATGATGGATCGTTATTGGACGCACGAACGTCAATTAGCGGAAGTTAAGGAATACTTGGCGACCCAACCAGCTAGCGCGCGGAAAGAGTTTGACCAAGTGTATAACAAATACATTGGGCAAGCGCCAAAGGAAAAGGGCTTTGACCTTGAAAAGGGACTCAAGAAGATTTTATCCAAAAAGGAAAATTGGAAAGAAATCGATGAGTTACTCAAGGCAGGTGATTTCTTACCAAAGCAACGGGCATCAGCCAATGGGGTCATCCCACACCAAATGCACCAACAAGAATTGGACCGGATTATTGAAAAGCAAGCTAAGTACTACCCGTGGCTAGCAACGGAAAACCCAGCCACTTGTGAACGTGATCGTCACCAAGCGAAGTATGAACTTGATCAGCTAGTTTCCTTCCGGATTCCTTACTATGTTGGACCGCTAGTAACGCCTGAGGTTCAAAAGGCGACATCTGGCGCTAAGTTTGCTTGGGCAAAGCGGAAAGAAGATAGGGAGATTACCCCTTGGAACCTGTGGGATAAGATTGACCGTGCTGAATCAGCTGAAGCCTTTATCAAGCGGATGACGGTTAAGGATACGTATCTATTAAACGAGGATGTCCTGCCTGCTAACAGCTTGCTATACCAAAAGTACAACGTCTTAAACGAACTAAACAACGTTCGAGTGAATGGACGCCGCCTATCAGTCGGAATTAAACAAGATATTTACACTGAGCTCTTCAAGAAGAAAAAGACGGTGAAGGCAAGTGACGTGGCCAGCCTAGTGATGGCGAAGACACGAGGAGTTAACAAGCCAAGTGTTGAAGGTTTATCCGATCCGAAGAAGTTCAATTCAAATTTGGCAACCTACCTTGATCTAAAGTCAATTGTGGGTGACAAGGTTGATGATAACCGTTATCAAATGGATCTCGAAAACATTATCGAGTGGCGTTCCGTCTTTGAAGATGGGGAAATTTTTGCGGACAAGTTAACTGAAGTGGAATGGCTGACGGATGAGCAACGTTCTGCCCTTGTTAAGAAACGGTATAAGGGCTGGGGACGTTTATCCAAGAAGCTACTGACGGGAATCGTTGACGAGAACGGCCAACGGATCATTGATCTGATGTGGAATACTGATCAAAACTTCATGCAGATTGTCAACCAGCCTGTCTTTAAAGAACAGATTGACCAACTGAACCAAAAGGCCATCACCAATGATGGGATGACTTTGCGGGAGCGGGTCGAGAGCGTTCTGGATGACGCCTATACTTCACCGCAGAACAAGAAGGCTATCTGGCAAGTTGTTCGGGTGGTGGAAGATATTGTTAAAGCGGTCGGGAATGCACCAAAGTCGATTTCAATCGAATTTGCCCGTAATGAAGGCAACAAGGGAGAAATAACCCGGAGCCGGCGTACTCAATTGCAGAAATTATTTGAAGATCAGGCCCATGAATTAGTTAAGGATACGAGCTTGACTGAGGAATTGGAGAAGGCACCGGATCTTTCCGATCGTTATTACTTCTACTTCACCCAGGGTGGTAAGGATATGTACACTGGTGATCCAATCAACTTCGATGAAATTTCTACCAAGTATGATATTGATCACATCTTGCCACAATCCTTTGTGAAGGATAATTCTTTGGATAACCGCGTGTTAACGAGTCGAAAGGAGAATAATAAAAAGTCGGATCAGGTACCGGCCAAGCTTTACGCAGCCAAAATGAAGCCATACTGGAACCAACTTTTGAAGCAGGGATTGATCACGCAACGGAAGTTTGAAAACCTGACGATGGACGTTGATCAAAATATTAAGTATCGGTCACTTGGATTCGTGAAGCGCCAATTAGTTGAAACACGCCAAGTTATCAAGTTGACGGCTAACATCTTGGGTAGTATGTACCAAGAAGCCGGGACGGACATCATTGAGACTCGGGCTGGTTTAACTAAGCAATTACGCGAGGAATTCGATTTACCAAAGGTCCGTGAAGTAAACGACTATCACCACGCAGTTGATGCTTACCTGACGACGTTTGCTGGGCAATATTTGAACCGCCGTTATCCGAAATTACGCTCCTTCTTCGTATACGGTGAGTACATGAAGTTCAAGCACGGGTCAGATCTGAAGCTACGTAACTTTAACTTCTTCCATGAATTGATGGAAGGCGATAAGAGTCAAGGTAAGGTTGTCGATCAACAAACTGGTGAACTGATTACGACAAGGGATGAAGTAGCCAAGAGCTTTGATCGATTATTGAACATGAAGTATATGCTGGTATCGAAGGAAGTTCACGACCGGAGTGACCAACTGTATGGAGCAACGATTGTAACAGCAAAGGAATCTGGTAAGCTCACTTCACCAATTGAGATCAAGAAAAATCGACCTGTTGATTTGTATGGTGCTTATACGAATGGAACGTCAGCTTTCATGACGATCATTAAGTTTACTGGAAACAAACCTAAGTATAAGGTGATTGGGGTTCCAACAACATCGGCGGTCGGTTTAAAACGAGTTGGGAAACCAGGCAGTGAATCATATAACCAAGAATTACATCGAATCATTAAATCTAATCCGAAGGTAAAGAAAGATTTTGAGATTGTAGTTCCACATGTTTCGTATAGTCAGTTGATAGTTGATGGTGACTGCAAATTTACCCTAGCTAGTGATACTTATCAGCATCCGGCAACTCAGCTAGTTCTTTATAAAGAATCGATGGAAATAATTGCAGATGATTTTAAATTTGTGAAAGAAAATCCGGCAACTGCGGATGAACAACTTGTTAGGGTTTTTGATGAAATTGTTAATCAAATGAACCATTACTTTACTATCTTTGACCAACGTAGTAATCGTCAAAAGGTAACGAAGGCTCGAGATAAGTTTGTATCGTTACCAACGGAATCAGAGTATGAGGGTGCTAAGAAAACGCAAGTAGGGAAGACAGAAGTCATTACGAACTTACTGATGGGTCTACATGCCAATGCTGCACAAGGTGATTTGAAAGTATTAGGATTATCAACCTTTGGGTTTTTCCAGAGTTCAGGTGGACTGAATTTAAGTGAAGATGCAATGATCGTATACCAGTCACCAACCGGTTTGTTTGAACGTCGCATTTGTTTGAAAGACATTTAAGAGTAAAGTAAAAAGGAGCCGATTAAATCGACTCCTTTTTATTATATGTATGGCCAGAATAACATGGCTCAAAAGTAATAACTCGTGGAAAACCACTCGTTTGATCTTGACTATGAGTGTTAGATCAGTAGTCTCGAATGTCGGGAGCTACCCGACAAGTTATATTATATGGAATTCGGTTGAATTTGACAAGGAGGAATTTTAAAAATGGGATGGCGTTCAATAATCATTGGTCAACATGCAAAGATTACCCACTCTGCTCATATGATGGTTGTGCAGACTAAAGATGGGATTAATGAAATTCCGATGGATGATATTGCAAAAGTACTAGTTGAAACAACTCAGGCAATGATTTCTTCGGATTTCATGAGTGCATGCCTACAAAGGAACATTAAAGTGATCTTTGTCGATCGGAAGTACCAACCGATTGGGGAGACGGTTGGCTATCAGCCAGTAGCAAGGGATTATGAATTGTTGGAACGCCAATTCCTATGGCCCTCGGAGCGAAGGGAACAACTCTGGACCAGAATCACTCATGCCAAAATCGAGAGCCAAATAAAGGTGGCCCGACTTAACGGATGTCCAGTTCAAGAACTAGAAAGTGAGTTAGAAGCCATCGAAGTAAATGATATTTCTAACCGTGAGGCAGTGGTTGCTCGGAAGTATTTCCCATTGCTGTTCGGAAAAGATTTTAGCCGCCGACAGGAGAATCAATACAATGCCGCTCTGGATTACGGATATGCGGTTTTATTAGCGGAGACAAACCAATCGATTACGGAAAATGGTTATCTGATGGAACTAGGAATCCATCATCAAAATCGAGAAAACAGGTTTAATCTGGGGTCAGACTTGATGGAACCATTTCGACCAGTGATCGACTACTGGGTTACGGGACAAAAGTTTACGGAATTTAATCGCCAAGTCCGAGTTGGCTTAGTGGATGCAATGCATACGGTGATCAAGTATAACGGGATTGAAATGCTGACTCAGAATGCAGTGAGGCAGTATGTACGGGAATGCCTTGATTACTTGAGTGGTGAGCGGGATGAAATTGAAGTAAAGGTGGAGTTTAAAGATGAGGTACCGAATCATGCGCTTAATGGTCATGTTTGATTTGCCCACGGACACTAGTCAGCAACTAAAGCAGTATCGCCAGTTCCGTAAAAAGCTATTGAATGAGGGATTCATTATGATCCAGTACTCTGTCTACGTTCGCGTATGTACGACAAGGAGTGCAGCTGAGTTTTTGGAGAGAAGGCTTAAGGATTATTTACCAGACCAAGGAGTCATCCAATCGTTAATGCTAACGGAAAAGCAATATAGTGACATGCATTTCTTGCTTGGTGACGAGATTGAAGAAGTTAGAAATTCATCAAAGAGGACGATTGTACTATGAAATTGCAATACCATGGCCATCAACCAGTTGAACTGATGCCTGGAAAAGTAGTGATTTTGCAAATAGAGAACCCAAGCGTCAACACCGAATTAATTCAGGGGTTGCAGGGATACAATGATTGCTTAAGGATGATTGACGATGAATACCAGGAGCTTAATTTGAGTAAGGTAATGAAGTGGGAAGGAGACCTTGTTCTTAATCCAACCAAGCTTGATAGCTACCAAACAGCACTTGATAAGATGATTGTCAAAAATCTTAGCATTCAGAAACGAGATCGGATGAATGACCTTGCTCGTGAGGTGTTCTCAGAGATGCAAGATTCTTTGTTCGAATTCGACTTACCGTTGGAGGTGCGGTATGACGAGAGCCTCTTGAGATTATACAAATATGCGAAAATTAAATATTTGACGCAAGTAATAAGGCAACCTTATGGTATAATTGAAACCGATCTAAAATTACATCTCGAATTAAAAGACTGTCAGGTTCTTGGGTATTGTAATGTCGCTAATTACTTATTGCCTGAGCAGATACAGGAATTCGCTACTCTTGTTGAGAAAACCGAATTGGCAGTTTTATTAGTGGAATTCTCAGAAAAGAGAGAAACTCTACAACAACTCAAACAGGATATTTACCGGATTGATCGGGACTTCGTGGACTGGCACGAATAGATCGTTAGTTTTTGATGAGAAAATAACGGTCTTGGATGAGTGTCAGATCAGTAGTTCCGAGTACAACGCCGGAAACGGACGCTCCAGTTATTGTGTCTTGGATGAGTGTCAGATCAGTAGTTCCGAGTACCCGACCTTCTTAACCGAATGCTACAATACAGTCTTGGATGAGTGTCAGATCAGTAGTTCCGAGTACGTAAACGAACCAACCATGTAGGCGTCACCGGTCTTGGATGAGTGTCAGATCAGTAGTTCCGAGTACTCGATCATCTTCGCAACGTCCCGGCTATCCGTCTTGGATGAGTGTCAGATCAGTAGTTCCGAGTACAAATTCAGCAAGCTGTGTCTGATAACGCTGGTCTTGGATGAGTGTCAGATCAGTAGTTCCGAGTACCTCCCTTGTGGACGGGCAACGGCGACATACGTCTTGGATGAGTGTCAGATCAGTAGTTCCGAGTACCGCAGATAACGCAACTGCTTAAGTCAAATGGTCTTGGATGAGTGTCAGATCAGTAGTTCCGAGTACTACAGGACTCTTTCACAAAGGCAAGAACACCGTCTTGGATGAGTGTCAGATCAGTAGTTCTGAGTACCTTCGCTTGTACTGAGCATCGTTCGATTACGTCTTGGATGAGTGTCAGATCAGTAGTTCCGAGTACTCCTCCTATCGGTTTTAAATCCCTTTGCGTGTCTTGGATGAGTGTCAGATCAGTAGTTCCGAGTACACAAGTGCCGCCGTGAGTGCGATTGCTAGTGTCTTGGATGAGTGTCAGATCAGTAGTCTTAGAATTATAGACTAAGGGCGTTGCTGTTTTTAGCAATGCCTTTTTAGAAGTGATGGGGGAAAGATAAATATTCCCACGTTGGTAATCTGACGGGAACTTTAGCGGGCGATGTGCTAGGATAGGGCCAAAATGATTGGAAGTGTTTACCATGCAAATTGATCCCGAACGGATTCGCCCCGAACTGCACCGGATCGGCAAGGTGGGGTACGCGATCAGCCTGATGGCCAGCCCGCACGCCTGCAACGAATGGGACGAATAACGGCGAAGGCGAAATGCCCATTCACTCGCGGCGGGTGATCAAACAAGACGTTTGGATTGAACGCCCTGACCATAGCAAGCTTCGGCTGGCTATTTTCCGGGCCAAGCAAGTTGCTACCAAGCGCCCGGCCACCGGGATCCTCTGGTTGCACGGGGGAGGCTACGCCTTGGAAACCGCCGAAAATGCCTTGGTTTATGCTGAACAGTTGGTGGCTGACGGACGGTCCGTGATGGTGGCGCCGGATTACACCACCTCGGCGTTGGCACCGTATCCGGCGGCCCTAGACGACTGTTACCTAGCCTTGACGTGGCTAAGGGATAACGCCACGAGGTTCGGGGTTAACCCCAACCAGTTGGTGGTCGGCGGCGATTCGGTGGGTGGGGGCTTAACGGCGGCCGTCTGCCTATGGGCCCGCGACCAAGGGGACGTTAAGATTGACTGGTAAATCCCAATCTATCCGATGCTCGACGACCGGCTGGTGTTAGCTTCGGCCAAGAATAACAATGCTCCGGTGTGGAACTCCCGGGTTAATCAGGCAGCCTGGGACCTCTACTTAGGCGACTTGCTGCTCGACAAGATTCCAATTTACGCCGCCCCCGGCCGGGCCACTGACTTGGCGGGCCTGCCGCCGGCGATTACTTACGTTGGCGACCTCGACCCCTTTTTAGATGAAACCTGTTTGTACGCTAAGCGCCTCGAACGCGCCGGGATCCCCGTTGCTTGCAAGGTCTTTGATGGTTGCTACCATGGCTTTGACCAAGTGGCCCCGCACGCCGACGTTACGAAAGTGGCCCACGACTTTTTACGCACCGAATTCTTCAAGGCCCAGACCAAGTACTGGGTGGAAAACTAGGAAGCGCAAACCTTCCGTATGTAAACACCAAGCGCCCAGATTGCATTACGTAATCTGGGCGCTTTCGTCTTAGTATCTATTGAAAAGGTGGCTTGAGTTGAAGTTGGAATTACCATTCGGATTGCTAGTCGCTCCACTCGCTATCTAGCACCCCGTCTTCCAAACTAACATCCTTTTGGCGTAGTTCGTTTCCTTGAAAACCATTCTCCTTAAAGAGGGAAGGGGGAATGGGGCGGAAAATGATCGTACCGTCAGCGGTCTGTTCTACCGTGTAACATTGACCGTCAGGGATGCCAAACTCCTTTGGAATGACGAACGCCAATGAGTCGCCAACCTGTTGGACTTTCAGTTTCATGGTCTGCCTCCTCGCTTTTTAGGGTACGTTTAGTATGCGCTAAAGTGGTGGAAAATGCATTCAAAAGGATCTACCGTGTTTAATTTTGCCGGTACCCAGGAAACGACACCCGACAAATTTTTAGATTTGCGCAAAGAATGGGGGCGGTAGCCTAGAACCCCAGTGCTAACGTGGTTTGTTGAGGATGGGTAATTGGCCATTGCGCCAAATTTTAGATTTGTCGTGTCTCTATTTTGGGGATTTTGCCAAACGTCAGGGCGCTGCGGTTTAACTACGTCTACTGGGCCCGGCACGACTACCGCCACTGGTACCAGTTCGGTTGGGTCCCGGTGACCGTGTACGCCATGAACCTACCGGGTTTCTTGGCCGGCCGCAGCCTCCTGACTCCATTGACCATCTACGCCGGCCAAACCAGTGATTACAAGGAGTTGGCCTTAAACATCGCCAACTTCCCCAAGTTCTTGCAACTGGCCTTTCCGACGGCGGTCCTCGACCACTACGAACTGCTCAAGCGGGGGCTAATGGTTTTGACCTGCCTGATTCTCTTGGCCGGCTTTTGGTATCTGCGCCGCCTGGACTTGACCCCGCAACGTTTCTTGGTGGTGGCGACCTGGAGCTTTTGGACCTGCACGATGTTCTTGCCGTCGATGCACGACCGTTACTCCTACTTCGTGATGGTGATGCTAGCCCTCGTCGCCTTATTGGACCGCCGGATGATCGGCGTTGCCCTGGTTTCGATCGGGATCAGCACCGTGCTTTACCTGCGCTACTTGCTTAACGCCGATGCGGCCATCAACCTCTGGCCGCTGGCGATCATCCAAATCATCAACTACTGTGGCTTTACGGCTGGCACCTTCTTACACCCGCAGCCGGAGTACTTGCACAGTTTTAGGTCAATTACCACCGATTAAAATCGGTGGCTTGTAACTCACAAGCCTAACGGCTTAGAAGTAGTAACGCACTAATGTGCTTCTTCACGATGTGGCTACGTTTGGGTGATTGACAACACCCTTGATTGCCAACGTATCAGTCGGCAACGTTGTTTAATTCAAACTTTGGACGCTCGTTTCCGGCAAGATATTGTTTGCCGAGTTCGTAAAGGTTCATTGCGCCAACGCGATCATCATTAGTTCGAAAGCCACAGTATGCACAGTCGTAGCGATGCAGTGCATGATTACGATTTTCTTTACGAATCTGACCGCATTTAGGGCAACGTTGACTGGTGTATTTAGCGGATACCATCAATACTTGTGATTGCTTAGCTTGTGCCTTGTACGTCAGCTTAACTTGAAGGTCGTAGAACGACCAAGAATGCAGGTCGCGGTTACGATCACGAGTGCTTTGATTCTTTTCATCAAACGATACGTTGGTCAAGACTTCCAAAACGAATAGGGTATTTTCTCCATAGTGCTGTACGAGTGTCTTAGACAGGCGATGGTTAACATCTTCCATCCAGCGGTTCTCTCGTCCAGCCAGTCGTTTTAGATGACGCTTGGCTGATTTGGTACCGGCAGCTTGCAGTTGTTTGCGCAAATGGGCGTACTTCTTACGCTGATAGGCCACCCGTTTACCATTGAAAAACTTAGTTCTCCCTTGTTCATCATAGATCGTCATAATCTGACGCAAGCCACGGTCGATACCCACAATGTGCTGATTGCAAATTTTTTTCCATTCGTTAACTTCAATCGTAACCGGAACATGTAAGAACCAGTGTTTTTTTAGTTGAACTAGTTTAGCAGTTCCTAATTTGGCATTGGTAGCGAACAAATCTTCCAGATAATCCGCTTTAAACGGTACTTTGATTCGCTTGCCCAAAACGTTAAGCGAGATCATCGTACGTTCCTTAACGAAGGAATAGTTAGAGCCATGAACATAATCTGCCTGAGGGCGTTTAAAGTGAATCGGCTTCCATAACCACTCTAAAGTTCGGGGAATGGATTCCCAAATATGCTTACCGGTCTTTTCGTCAATGAGTCCGGTATCGTAACGATAAGGGTGCTGATACAATTGTGTCCTTACCGTGTCATATCGTGCCTTAACTGTTCTATAGGTTGACTGTACCATTTGAGAGTTGAGCTTTGGCGACTCATTTCGCAGATAATGGTACATGTCTTTCTGAAAGACCTTTTGATTGGCATTAAAATATCCATCGAAATACCATTGACTGACAATATTGCACAGGCGTTGATATTCCTTAGTCACCGCCTTAAATAGCGCTATTTGTTCATGCGTTGGATATAGTCGAATCTTAGCAGTTAGCGTTTGTTGCATTGTATCCACCTCCTTTTCTTTAATTGTGTCTATATTATATCGCGATGATTAAAGTAGTTAAACTAAAAAGAACGCCAACGAGCGTTCGTAAAGAGCCTTATATCCCATGACTAAAGTCACGGGATATAAGGCTTAAGTCATAATAAAAAAGCAACGCCCACACTTCCAACGAGGAAAGTGTGGGCGTTGCTTTTTTTAAATGTTAGACAGGAAACCTGTGAAATAACCGCAAGCATACAACCTGCCAAGGAGGTTATTTCACACTCTGGCTTTAACCTTGGATCTTAGCCATCCCGTTCTTAGCGATTTCTTCCAGGGTCTTAGCGGAGTCGGCCATCGCCTTGGCTTCGCGTTCGTCCAGCGGAACTTCGAGGACTTCGGCGATCCCGTTAGCGTTGATCACGGCCGGGGTACCAATGTAGATGTCCTTTAAGCCGTATTCGCCACTCATTGGGGCACCAACTGGCAAGACAGCGTTTTCGTCGCGCAGGATGGCACGGGAAATCCGCATCAGGGCAGTGGCCACACCGTAGAAGGTCGCACCCTTGGAGTTGATGATGGCGTAAGCCTTGTTACGAACATCGTCTTCCAACTTGTAAAGGTCGTCCTTGGAAATGCCCTTGGCTTCTGCCAGATCGTACAGTGGTAAACCACCGATCGTTGCAGAGGAGAAGGCGGCAAATTCCGTGTCACCGTGTTCAGCCATCATGTTGGCGTTCACGTCAACCGGGCTAACGTTGAACAGCTTGGACAAACCAACCCGCAGACGAGCGGAGTCCAGGGAAGTCCCGGAACCAACCACCTTGTTGCGTGGGAAGCCGGAGAACTTTTGTACGGCGTAAGTTAAGATGTCAACTGGGTTAGCAGCGACTAAGAAGATCCCTTGGAAACCAGACTTAACAACCGGTTCAACAACGGACTTGATGATCTTCAAGTTCTTGTCAACGAGGTCCAGACGGGTTTCACCCGGCTTTTGTGGGGCACCGGCCGTGATCACAACCAGGTCGGCGTCCTTGCACGTGTCGTAATCGGCGCCGTAAACCAGCTTTGGGGCCGTGAACGGGGTAGCGTCTTCGAGGTCGAGGGCGTCCCCTTCCGTGCGCTTCTTGTTCAAGTCAATGATGGCAAATTCTTGGGCCAACCCTTGTTGAACCATGGCAAAAGCGTAACTAGAACCAACGGCTCCGTCACCGATTAAAACAACTTTTTGATGAGTCTTAGACACAGTAATTCACTCCTTAAAAATCTCTTAACCACGATAAATTATCGGTCGCTTGCCATTATAGCATGTTTGCTCAATAAATGGCTAATTTGTGAAAAAACTTCCCGCAAAAATTAGGCAGATTAGGATCAGACCGGGAATAATAAGGATTTTAACGGCGAAGATGATCAGTGCAATAGTGATCAAAAGCCCCAATAACCAAAAGGACATCTTCAATAGTTTCCACATAATCCATAAACAGATTAGCAGGATAATTAGGCCCATTTTTGAACTCCTCCTTTTAAAGTTGGTCACCGATTATAGCACGGCGAATTTGAAGAAGGGGTGAACTTAACCAATCCTTAGGGAAGTTAGGTGGGCGAATGTTAGACAGCAAACGTGGTCAATCACCGCAGGCCTAGTGCCTAAGTACAGCCGACTTGCTGGGGAGGTGATTGGCCACTCCATTAAAAAACTTGAGATTTCTTAATCCCTTGCCTAGACCTTTGGCAAGCAGGGCGCTGTGTGTTAAAATAGGTCCATTAAAGACGAAAAAGCCCACGACGGGTCCGATGATAAGGAGGTGATTACCATGCTAAATCGCACCAAGCAATTCATGCGCGAACACGATCTTACTTATAAGAAAGAATACATCCGGCCAATGATGTCGCCGGAGCACGTTTACGTTTTCCGGTTCGGCAAGCACCGGCTCAACAATCGGGTAATCATTCGCTACTCCCACACCTGGACGGGGCGGGTAAAGATTAACGAAATCGACGTCCGGATGCATCACCAACACCACCCGCGGATCTTCAAGACCGAAGATGACATGTTGGCCTACCTGGCCCACCACTTAGAAAAGCGGGAAGCCAAAGAGGCGACGCGGGTTCACACCGGCGAAGAAGAATAAGAAAAGGGGCGTCCGTGGGGGCGCCCTTTCTTTCAGGAAGGAATGAATCAATAATATGAATTGGACAGCCATTGTGGTGGAAACCAGCACCGAAGCCGTCGACGCGGTTTCCTACATTTTGACCGACACCGGGGCGACCGGGGTCAAGATCGACGACGCGGCCGACTACCAAAAGCTCAAGCCCGGTAAGTACGGGCCCTACGGCGAAATTGTCGACCCGAGCACCTTACCACACCGCGAGGAGGGGGCGGCCGTGACCGGCTACTACCCGCCCACGACCTTCGTGCCCGAAAAAATCGCCGACATCCGCCAGCGGGTGGCCAAGTTAGCCGACTTCGGCCTCAACCCGGCCCCGGCTAGGGTCGCTGCCGAAGAAATCGATAACCAGGACTGGGCGACGGCCTGGCAAAAGTACTACCACCCGGTCCGCGTCACCCGTGAGCTGACGATCGTACCGCAGTGGGAGGAATACACCCCGGCGACGGCCGATGAAAAGCTGCTCGTCTTGGACCCGGGAATGGCCTTTGGGACCGGGACCCACCCGACCACCCAGCTGATGCTCCAAGCGTTAACGATCGCCCTACGTGGCGGTGAATCGATGATCGACGTCGGAACCGGCTCCGGGGTCTTGTCGATTGCGGCGAAGCAACTGGGCGCCGGCGAAGTCTGGGCCTACGACATCGATGACGTGGCCGTTAAGTCGGCCAAAAAGAACCTAGCGCTCAACCCGATCGCTAAAGACGTTCACACAGGGGTTAACTCACTGTTGGACGGCATTCACACCCAGGTCGATCTGGTGGTCGCCAACATCCTGGCCGAAATCATCCTGCCATTAGTGCCACAAGCCTTTGAGAACCTCAAGCCGGGCGGCAAGTTCTTGACCTCCGGGATTATCAACACCAAGTTTGAAACGGTCAAGAAAGCCATCGAAGCGCAGGGCTTTGTGGTTGACGAAACGATGCGGATCAAGGATTGGTACGGGATCATTGCCCACAAGCCAGCACCGGAGGAAGCCTAATGCAACGCTACTTTGTTGACCAAGCACTGCCGGCCCACCGCCGCTTGAACCTCCCTGACGACGTGAGCCACCACCTGATTACGGTGATGCGGGCCGCGGCCGGCACCCAAGTCGAACTGGTTTTGGCCGACCACCACGCCTACTTAGCGACCCTCTTGGACCCGGCGATGGCCGAAGTCAAGGTCGAACAAGACCTCGGCGGCGACAGCGAACTACCGATCGAAGTGACACTCGCCTGTGGTCTGCCCAAGACCAAGGAAAAGCCGGAACTGATCGTGCAAAAGGCGGCCGAGCTGGGCGCCAAGCGGATCATCTTTTTTGAAAGTGCCCGCTCGGTGAGCCACTGGAACGACCAGCGTCAGGGCAAGAAGGTCGAGCGCCTGCAAAAGATCGCCAACGCGGCGGCCGAACAGTCGCACCGCAACCAGATTCCCGAAGTATCCTACGTCAAGGACCTCAAAAGTTTGTTAACTGTCTTTTCGTTCGATCACCAAGTGGTCGCCTGGGAAGAGTCGGCTAAGCAGGGCGAACGGGCGGCCCTGGCAACCGTCTTTGACCAGGTGACGCCGGGGCAAAGCCTGTTGGCCATCTTTGGTCCCGAGGGCGGCTTGACCGAAACTGAGGTCGAAACGATGACGGCTGCGGGCGTGGTGGCCTGCGGCTTGGGGCCGCGGATCTTACGGACCGAAACGGCGCCGCTCTATTTAATGGCGGCCGTTTCCTACCATTTTGAATTAGCCGAACATTAGCCGCTAAATCCAACCGTGGTTTGTGCTAAAATAAGAATACTAACAATCAATCGTAAGGGATGAAGAGTTTGAAGAGTTTATGGCAGCGGGCCGACCGTCGTTTGTGGGTCCTGAGCATCTTGATCGGGTTTGTCGTGACCTGGTTAGTTAACATCGTACCGTTTATCAACAAGGTGGAGCGCTTCGCCGTTTTCTACCTGCTCTTGTACGGGGCCTTTGCAATTTGGACTGGGTTCACCCTTCAAAACCGGCGCCGGTGTTGGCAAGCCTTTGTCTTCCCGGTCAGTTTTCTGCTGGCGGCCCACCTGTTTGGGCCCAAGTACAGCCTGTATTTTGCACCGGCGTACCTGGCGGTGGCCTACCTAGCGTGGTCAATGGTGCGAGCTAATCGGAACAAGTAAAAGGGGGGTGGCTTGATGTCGCAGACAAAGGAATTAACGCACGAAGACGTCAAAAACATGGTTGCCAAGTACATGAATGAGGAGCACGTGGCCCTAGTGGAGCGGGCCTACCACTTCGCAGCCATTGCCCACCAGGGCCAGGTTCGCAAGTCCGGTGAACCCTACATCATTCATCCAATCCAAGTCGCCGGAATCCTGGCCGAATTAAAGATGGACCCGGAAACGGTGTGTGCCGGCTACATGCATGATTTGGTGGAGGATACCGGCGCCACTTTGGATGACATCAAGGAACTGTTCGGGCCGACGATTGCCATGATCGTCGACGGCGACACCAAGATCTCCAAGATCCACTACAAGTCCAACAAGGAACAGATGGCCGAAACCCACCGGAAGTTGTTGCTCGCCATGAGCAAGGACATCCGGGTGATGATCGTCAAGTTGGCCGACCGCCTGCACAACATGCGGACCTTAAAGCACCTGCGCCCGGATAAGCAACGGCGCATCTCCAACGAAACGCTGGAAATCTACGCCCCGATTGCCGACCGGCTGGGGATTTCGACCATCAAATGGGAGCTAGAAGACCTGTCGTTGCGCTACTTAAACCCGCAACAGTACTACCGGATCGTCCACTTGATGAACTCCCGGCGCGACCAGCGGATTGACTACATCAGCGCCGCTATCAAGGTCGTGAAAACGGCGATTGCCGACCTCGACCTCGGCCCCAACGTTGAAATCTACGGGCGCCCCAAGCACATCTACTCTGTCTACCGCAAGATGGTCACCCAGCACAAGCAGTTCTCCCAGATTTACGACCTGCTGGCGATCCGGGTGGTCGTCGATTCGATTAAGGATTGCTACGCCGTATTAGGGGCGATCCACACTTCCTGGACCCCGATGCCGGGCCGGTTTAAGGACTACATCGCCATGCCAAAGGCTAACGGCTACCAATCCCTGCACACCACCGTGATTGGGCCCGAGGGCCGGCCGCTGGAAATCCAGATCCGGACCCACCAAATGCACGAGGTCGCCGAATACGGGGTCGCCGCCCACTGGGCCTACAAGGAGGGCAAGACCAACGGGGTCGATCAAGCCAGCCAGGATTCCAAGAAGCTCAACGTGGTCAAGGAAATCCTCGAGTTGCGGAGCGAGTCTAACGGTACCGACGAGTTCATGCAGGGGATCCAATCCGACGTCTTTGCCGATAAGGTTTACGCCTTTACGCCGAAGGGCGACGCCATCGAAATGCCGAAGGGCGCCGGACCGTTAGACATGGCCTACCAAATTCACACCGAAGTTGGGAACCACACCACCGGGGCCAAGGTCAATGGTCGGATCGTACCGCTCAACTACGAGATCAAAAACGGTGACATCGTCGACATTTTAACCTCGTCGTCATCGGCTGGGCCGAGCCGCGACTGGATGGACCTGGTCTCCACCCGGCGGGCCCGCAACAAGATCCGCCAGTTCTTCCGCACCCACGACCGCGAGGAAAACGTGATCGAGGGGCGCCGGATCATGGAACAACAGCTCAGGAACGCCGGCTACGAGCCAGCCGAGTTAATGGTCAGCGATAAGGAAGAAGAGATCACCGGCAAGCTCCACTACAAGACCGCCGACGACATGTACGCCGCCCTGGGCTTTGGCGACATCGCCCCGATCGGCCTGCGGAACCGGTTTACCGAAGACATCCGTAAGCACAAGGAAGAAGAGAAGCAAAACGCCGCCCAAAAGGCAATTCTGGAAGGGCACAAGACCCTAGAACAGGAGCCGCCGACCCGCCAGAAGGTCGCTAAGTCTTCCGAAGGGGTGGTCGTCGAAGGGGTCGACAACCTCTTGACCCGCCTGTCGCACTGTTGCTCACCGGTGCCGGGCGACGCCATCGTCGGCTACATCACCAAGGGCCGCGGGGTCTCGGTGCACCGGGCCGACTGCCCCAACATCAAGGCGGCCGAAAAGAGCGGCCAGCGGGTCGTCTCCGTTTACTGGGCGAACCCAGCCGGCGACAAGACCAACTACAACGCCGATATTGAAGTTGAGGGCTACAACCGCAACGGCCTGCTCAATGACATCATCCGGGCGATTAACAACAACACCCGCTACTTGACGTCGATCAACGGTCGGATCGACCACAACAAGATGGCCACCATCTCGGCGACCGTCGGGGTGCGCAACTTCCAGCACCTCCAGTTGATCATGGATTCGTTAAAGAACCTGCCGGACGTGTACGTGGTCAAGCGGGTCATTCACTAGGAGGAGTTTATGCGTGTAGTATTGCAACGGGTTAAGGAAGCAAGCGTCACCATCGAAGGGCAAGTCGTCGGCCAAATTGGTCAGGGCTACTTGCTGTTGGTCGGCTTTGGTCCCGATGACACCGAAGAGACGCTCGATTACATGGTCCACAAGATTACCAACCTGCGGGTCTTTGAGAGCGAACCGGGCAAGATGAACCTGGGCTTAAAGGACGTTGACGGCGCTATCTTGTCGGTCTCGCAGTTTACCCTGTACGCCGACGTTAAGCACGGCAACCGGCCGGGCTTTTCCAACGCCGCCAAACCATCCTTAGCCGAACCCCTTTACCAGCTCTTTAACGAAAAACTGGCCGCCACCGGGATCCCGGTGGCGACCGGGCAGTTCGGCGCCGATATGCAGGTGGCCCTGGTCAACGATGGGCCGGTGACGATTTGGTATGAGAAGTAAGTGAGTGCGACCAACCTTCTCGACGGGCCGTATGGCTAAGCTAGGGCGGGGGTTGGTGCCTTGGCACCGTTCTCCGGCCGTACTTAGCTACTAGGCCCGTGGTTGGGAGCACGTTATCAAGTGAGTGTGACTCAACTAAATATCGAAAAATAGCTGGAGATGACGTTGTTAAGACGCCGATCTCCAGCTATTTTGCTTCTAAAGGGATTCGTTGGCTGTCAAAACCTAAAGTCAGCTACTGCAATTGCGTTCCTGAACAACATTTCGTCAACTTAGCCACATTAATTACGCGTGATATAAACCTGACGTGTTATAATGTTAATATATATTACAAGTGATTTTAAGGGGACTTTCGATGACCGATTACCAAACGATTTGCAAATTGATACACCGGCTGCGCGAGGCCGATACCAAGTGGCAGGTGACGGCCCAACGGGAAATGGCCGAGCGCTACCGGGAGGTGTTGCCGGAGCCGGTTTGGCAACGGCTACGTTCGAACCACTTTAACCACGCCGAATTAGAGCTCCTCGACTTGGTTGCCGCCGCTGGCAAACGGGGGATTGCCTACCAGGAAGTTCAAGCCGAGGTCTTGTACTCCCAGAGCCTGGTGTCGCGTTACACCAACCGGCTGGCCGAGCTAGGGCTCTTGGTCAAGGAGCACCCGGAATACGACCAGAAGGCCTACCAACTGACGGTGACGCCGGCCGGGGAAAGAATGGCCGTCCTTCACGCCGAGTTACACCGCCAGGAAAGCAAGTTTTTTGACCAACGTCTCACCAGATGGTCACCAGAGGAGGTCGCGACAACGATCGCGGTCTTAAAGAGTTTGACCAGGGAAAAATAAGTTGGTATTGGTGGTTGACAAGTGGGGCGCCCCTCTTTATACTAATCACAATTTAATTTAAATCTAATGTTTACGTTGATGAGAAGAGTAGCGGGCAGCGCCGTTTTCAGTGACCGCCGTAAGTGCAAAGGCGGACGGTTAACCCCGCGAAGATGAGCTCGGAGTGTTGAAAAGTGGTCGCAGGGCTGCTTTTCCGGTAGGACCCGTTACTGTCCCTGGCATCCATTGGGTGCTGTAGAGGCCGTTAGGGTAATCTAGCGGTAAACAAGGGTGGCACCACGAGTAATCGTCCCTGGATTTTGAGGATCCAGGGACTTTTTTTTGTACCCGCAAAAGGAGGAATTAACCATGACTAAACTTGATACCCAGCTGGTGCACGGGCCAGCCGTTAATGACAACTGTACCGGCGCCGTGACCACGCCAATTTACAAGGCAACAACCTTTGAATACCCCGAAATTGGGGCGCCGGTGACCTACGATTACTCGCGCTCGGGGAACCCGACCCGCCAGGCGGTCGAAAATCAACTGGCGACCTTGGAAGGGGGCCAGCGGGCCTTCACCTTTACCTCCGGGATGGCCGCTATCCACGCCGCCTTGGCGATCTTTAAGGCCGGCGATCACCTGATCGTGGGTGACCAAATTTACGGCGGCACCTTCCGCTTGCTTTACCAATTTTTCGCCCGCTGGGGGCTTGAAATCACGGCGGTCGACACCCGCGACCCGCAAGCCATTGAGGCCGCCATCCAGGACAACACCAAGGCAATTTACTTTGAACCGGTTACCAACCCCTTGTTGCAGGTGACCTCGGTACGCCAGGTGGCCGTGATTGCCAAGCAACACGGGCTCCTGACGATCGTCGATAACACCTTTTTGAGCCCCTACCTCTTAAAGCCACTAGAGCTGGGCGCCGATCTGGTCATCCATTCGGCGACTAAGTACTTAGCCGGGCACTCGGAACTCTCGGCCGGGGCCGTGATCGTCAACGATCCGCGCTTAGCCGACCGGGTTTACTTCGTCCAAAACGCCCTCGGCGGGATTTTGTCGCCGGAGGGGGCCAACGAACTGGCCCGCGGGATCAAGACACTCGGGATCCGCTTGGACCGCCAAATTGAAAACCTGGTGGAAGTCGTGAAGTTCCTGGAAACCCGGCCGGAAGTCCAGCGGGTGTACTACCCGGGGTTGCTGGGCCACGAGGGTTACGAAGAATTGCGCCAGGAGGCCAAGGGGGCCGGGGCGGTGCTCTCCTTTGAGCTAAGTGGGGCGGTCGACCCGGTCGCCTTCGTCAACGGCCTGCGCCTCTTCACCCGCGCCGTTAGCCTCGGGGCTGTCGAGAGCCTGGTCGAGTTGCCCAGCAAGATGAGCCACGCCGAATTAACGTCCGAAGAACAGTTGGCGGCCGGGATTAAACCGGGGCTGATCCGGTTGGCGATCGGGATCGAAGACGTGACCGACCTGATTGAAGACCTCGCCCAGGCGCTGGACCAAGCCGAACTAGTGACTACCAAAGGAAGTGTTGAAGATGACCAAACAACCGCAATCAATTGATACCATTGCCGCCCAAGCGGGGAGCCATGAGGATCGGGGCGGTGCCGTTTCATTCCCCCTCTACTTTTCGTCTAATTACCGCCACGAAAGCCTAGCGGAGGCCAAGGCCTTTGACCCGACGACTGGCTACTCCTACTCGCGGCTGGCGACCCCCAACCGGCGCCTGCTAGAAGAGACCCTCGCCAAGTTAGAAGGGGGCCAGTTTGGCTTTGCCCTGAGCTCGGGGATGGCGGCGATCCAGTTGGCGCTGAGCATCTTAAAGACCGGCGACCAGTTGATTTCTTTAGACGACCTGTACGGCGGCGATTTCCGCTACTTTCGTTACTTGGCGACCCACGCCGGGATCAACTTCGCCCAGTGGAACGGGGAGCGAATTGACGATTTGCTTGCCATGATTGAGCCGAATACCCGCCTGATTTGGCTAGAAACGCCGTCTAACCCGACGATGAAGGAGCTCGACATCGCGGCGATTACCAGCCGGGTTCACGCCACCCGCCCCGATATTTTGGTCGCCGTGGATAACACCTTTTTGACCCCGGTCTATCAGCGCCCACTCACCCTGGGCGCCGACATCGTCGTTCACTCGGCGACCAAGTACCTGTCGGGGCACAACGACCTCCTGGGCGGGATGCTGGTCTGTAAGGACAAGGACTTGGCCGATGAATACTTTGACTACTACATCACAACCGGCGACACCCTGGCGGCCTTTGACTCCTGGCTCTTGTTACGCAGCCTGAAGACGCTCGGGGTCCGGATGCGCCAACACACGGCCGGGGCCCAAGCGGTGGTGGCTTATTTAAAGCAAAGCTCCGCCGTTACTAAGGTCCTTTACCCGGGCAAGGGCGGGATGGTCTCCTTTTACCTGAGGGATGAGGCGACCGTCGAACGGCTCCTCAACCACGTTTCGGTGATCACCTTTGCCGAAAGTCTGGGCGGGGTCGAAAGTTTGATCACCCTACCGTACTACCAGACCCACGCCGACGTCGAGGAAAAGCAACGGGAACGGCTGGGCATCACCCCAACCTTACTCCGTTTATCGGTCGGCTTAGAGGACCCGGCGGACTTGATCGTCGACCTCCAGCAGGCCTTGGGGGAAGGTTAGAAAGGGTGCACCGATTTTAATCAAAAATTCAGATAAATTTAATTATGCTATTGACAGGGATCGGAATGGCTCGTATGATGAGATCATTCTTACAAAAGATTAGCAAACGAAGGGAGCTGAAATCATGTTACGTTTACGACAAGTCATGTGTATGTGTACTCAAAATGACATCCGAACTGATGTGGTTTCAGTTGGGGCTGTTTGAGTACACTCTTTTTGCTAAGGGTGGCTAATAACACCCCTTAACCTGTACAAGGGCTACTGACCATGGATGGTCGGTAGCCCTTTTTTGTTTTACGCTGAAGGGTGGTAGATAAGGGAAAAAGTTGATGTAGCGCAGGGAAGAAAAAAAGAAATGAGGAATAGAAAATGGGTAAGTTAGGAAAATTAACAAAGTTAGTACTGGTAACCGTTTTAGGAATCTCTGCCGGAGTTGGAATTTTGCAAACCAAAGCCTCCGCTGCAAGCAAGACGGTGACGTTTGGATCTACTGGGGTTAGCTACCCGAGTTCCTTCAAGTCAAATGGAAAATTAAAGGGGTTTGACGTTGAGGTTGTTAACAAGGCATCAAAACGGCTTGGCTACAAGGTTAAATGGGTGAACGCTGATTTTGACGGACTCTTAGGCTCCTTGGATAGCGGCAAGATTGATGCAGTTGCTAATGATGTTGCGGTTACTACAGAGAGGCAACAAAAGTATGCATTTACCACTCCTTACAGCTACGATCCAACTGCAGTTGCTGTAAGCAAGGATTCCAAGCTTAAAACGCTCAAGGATTTAGAGGGAAAGACAGTTGCGGCCGTTGTTGCTTCTAACAACATTAAGTCACTTCAAAATTATGATTCTAAGATCAAGATCAAGACTTACGAAACCCGTGATCAAGCATACGCCGCTTTAAACTCCGGTAAGGTAGCAGGGGTTGTGAACACCCGGCCAATTCTATCAGCAACGATTAAGCAAAAGAAGCTTGACTGGAAGATCTTGAAGGGGAATGCAGCGGAAAACAAGGTTGCCATTGCCTTCTCAAAAGATGCTAAGGGCAAGAAATTAGCAAAGCAGTACTCCAAGGAAATTAAGGAAATGAAGAAAGACGGGACGTTAGCTAAGCTTTCCAAGAAGTACTACGGATACGATACGTCTAAGAACTAGTTAGGAGAGTAACCATGGTTGATCGCTTAGGAGTTGAGAATGCTAAGAAATTGCAAGAACTTCTTCACCAAGCTTACCAAGGTGATGAGAAACTTGGGATTCATTTTGGAGCTACAACGGTTAGCTATCAAGGAGTGATTGAACATTTAAAAAGTACCCCGACCTTCGCGGTAAAGGATGGGCAACAAATTATTGCCACCGTTTCAGTTCGGCTACCGTGGTCAAATAATCCAGGACCATATGCCCTTCCTCACTTAGGGTGGGTGGCAACGAATCCCGCCTATCAACGTCAAGGAAAGGCTAAAGAGTTAATTGACTGGGTTATTCAAGAATATGTTGCAAAGGATTTAAAAGCAGCTGCAGTAAGTTTAGGAACCGCATTAGAGCATCCTTGGTTGAGAAAGACCTATCAAAAGCTTGGGTTTGATGAAGTTGAGACGGTTAGAAAGTTTCCAGATCACCAAACAGTCTATTTAGTCAAAGTTTTGGATGAGGCTCGTTATGTAAAAGCAAAGTCAATTGTTAGCAAAAACCATTAGAAGGCAGTCAAGGAGGAAAACATGAAGTTTGATTTCTCATATTTTATAAGTTTGTTTGGACAGTTATTACCATTTGTTCCAGTCACCTTATTAATGGCTGTCGTTTCAATGGCATTGGCAATCGTATTAGGGTTAGCGATTACCTTATTGGAACTGTCTAAGATTAGGGCATTACGGCTGTTTGCCAAGTTTTATGTATCGTTATTTCGGGGGATGCCAACCCTAGTTCAACTGTTCATTGTTTATTATGGTTTGCCGCAAATTTTCCCCGCATTGCGAGGTATTCCAGCGATGTTAGCGGCGTTAGTAGGGCTCGGTTTTAAGGAATCCTCATACCTCACTGAAATTTTCCGTGCCGCTATCGGTTCAGTTGATGAAGGACAGATTGAAGCAGGGAAGTCTCTTAACATTAAAAGCTCCAAATTGTTTTTCCATGTCTTACTCCCCCAAGCAACAGTTAATGCCTTGCCAGCAACTGGCAACACTTTTGTTAGTTTGATTAAGGAAACTTCCCTTGCTTTTGCATTGGGGATTACAGAGCTGTTCGCTGAAGGAAGAATGCTTGCAGGGGATTCATTTAGATATTTTGAAACTTACGTTGCCATTGGGCTTCTCTACTGGGCGGTAATCATTATTTACTCTTGGTTGCAGGGGATTTTAGAAAAGGCCTTACAAAAACCATATCGGAGGATTGCATATGTCACTAATCAAAGCTCGGAACCTATCCGTGAAAATCGGTCAGAAGCAAATCTTGAAACGAATTAATCTTGATGTTGAAGAGGGAACGGTGACGGCGTTTATTGGGCCAAGTGGTTCAGGAAAAACGACGCTTTTGCGGACACTGAACTTACTGCAAGAACCGTCTGAAGGAACAATTGAGGTTAACGGAACAAAGATTGAGGCGGGAAAAATTGATAAGCGCCAAGTTGAGGAGCTTCGCCAGAACTCTGCGATGGTTTTTCAACAATTCAACCTCTTTAAAAATATGACTGCGCTTGAAAACGTGGCCGCACCATTAATTTTAAACGGGCAGTTACCAAAAAAAGAAGCCCGTCAATTAGCACGTGAGGTGTTAGCTGAAGTGGGATTAGAACAGGTGGCAGATCAATATCCTATCACCCTTTCAGGTGGTCAACAGCAGCGGGTATCGATTGCCCGGGCAATTGCGGTTAAGCCCAAAGTGATCTTGTTTGATGAACCAACCTCGGCATTAGACCCAGAGTTAGTAGGGGATGTGCTACAAACGATCGCCAACCTTGCTAAGGAACATATCACAATGATATTAGTCACTCACGAGATGGATTTTGCCCGTCAGATTGCTGACCAAGCGGTTTTTATCGAAGATGGGGAGATTTTTGATCAGGGACCAGCAAGTGAGTTGCTTTCTGGCCGTGGTGCGGGAAGAATCAGTTCCTTCGTTAATTCACTTGAAAAAGTAGCGGTAGAAAAATAATTGGAGGCATTTAAATGGTAGAGAGTAGCTTTGCAGAAATAAAAGACGAGATTATTGAGACCCGGCATTACTTACACCAACACCCAGAACTGTCAGATCAGGAAGTTGAAACAAGTCGTTTTATTACTGAGTACCTCTTAAATATAGGGTATCGAATTATCACGCCAGTAGGATTGAAAACTGGTGTCATTGCAGAAATTGGTGAGGGTAAACCAGTAGTGGGGTTGCGCTCGGATATTGACGCTCTCCCTATTAAAGAAGCAACAGGGCTCCCTTACAGTTCGGAAAATGAAGGGGTAATGCATGCATGTGGCCATGATTTTCATATGGCTTCACTATTGGGAGCAGCCCGAGTGCTTAAGGAAAAAGAAGCGGATCTAGTGGGGACTGTGCGTCTAATCTTCCAACCGGCAGAAGAAACTCACGTTGGAGCCCAAGAAGTTGAAGAAGCAGGGGGGATCGAAGGGGTTGACGCAATTATTGGTTTTCACAACAAGCCTGATCTAGCCACTGGTGAAATTGGAATTTTACCTGGTGGTCTGATGGCTGCAGTTGACCAGTTTAAAGTAACCTTTAAGGGAGTAGGAACCCATGCGGCAATGCCTCAATTTGGGAAAGATCCCATTATTGCATTAGCAGGGACTGTTTCAGCGGTTCAAACAATTGTTAGTCGGAATGAAGATCCACAGAAAACAGCAGTCGTGTCAATTACTCACATTGAAGGAGGTTCAACCTGGAACGTTCTACCAGAAAATGCGTGGTTTGAAGGGACGGTACGAACGTTTGATAAGCAGGCACGACAGGTTGCCAAGGAACGCTTTTACAAGGTTATTGAAGGACAAGCAGCGTCATTTGGAGTGGATGTTGAAATTGAGTGGATTGAAGGGCCTAACGTTGTTGATAATGATCCTAAGCTTACAGAAATCGTTAGCGAAGAAACTCAAAAGCACCTTCAATTGGTAAAACCAACACCTTCTAATGCCGGTGAAGATTTCGCCTACTTTAGTCAAAAAATTCCGAGTGTTTTTGCCTTTGTGGGGAGTAATGGTAATTCTGATTGGCACCACTCTGATCTACGGGTTGATGATGAAGGGTTGCTTGTTGGTGCTAAGTGGTATTACTACACTGCGCTTCGTTTATTGAGTGAATTGAAAACAACGGGGGCAAAATAGATGAGTAGTGTTTTAGATTCAAAATTGATGCAAGGAAACTTTAGTACTCCTGAAATCCGGGAAATTTGGAGTGACCACAACAAATTGCAAGCACAATTAGTAGTGGAAGCAACACTGTCAGAGGTTGAGGGTGAACTAGGGGTAATACCACCAGAGGCAGGTGAACAGATAGCCCAAGTTGCTAAGGTGGAAAATTTTGACTTGGATGCGCTAGTAAGAGAGAGTGCTGAAAAACGTCATTCCCTAATTGCTTTGATTCATAGACTTCAATATCTAGCAGGGGAAAGCGCAGGGGAGTTTGTTCACTTTGGGGTTACTACGCAAGATATTGTTGATACGGGAATTATGTTGCAGACTAAGCAAGCCTTTGAAGTGATTTTGGAGCATACACAAAAGTTAATTGAAGTCTTAACTGAGCAAGTACAACGTTACCGTGAAACGCCCATGATTGGTCGAACACATGGCATTCAAGCAATTCCTATTACCTTTGGCTTTAAATTAGCGGTATGGTTAGATGAACTAGTCCGTAGTTACCAACGATTACAAACCCTAATTGATCACCAGGTTTTTGTGGGTAGTATTAGCGGGGCGGTTGGAACATACGCTGCGTTTGGTGGTGATGGTCCTGCCGTAGAAAAGGAAGTATTAACTCGTTTAGGCTTGGACGTACCTAATATTTCATGGCAATCTTCCCGCGATCGACTTTCTGAAATTGCAGAAGTTTTGGGGATTTATTCCGGGACCTTAGGGAAAATTGGCCATGAACTATTTAACCTAATGAAAACGGAAGTTAATGAAGTAACCGAACCATTTAAAAAGGGGGAAGTTGGTTCTTCAACAATGCCACAAAAACGTAATCCTGCTTTACTAGAGGGGCTTGCTAGTTTAACCCAACCGGTATTTAGCGATGTAGCGTTAATTCACCAATCAATGCTCTTTGATGGGGAACGAGATGCGATTCATTGGCGAAATGAGTGGGTAGCTCTACCAGAAATTACAAATTACTTAGATGCTCAAATCGTTAATGCTACATATATCCTCAGTGAGCTCAACGTGAACGAAGATCAAATGAAAAAGAATATCGCTTTACAAGGTGGACTACCGTTTGCAGAAAAGATTATGTTTGAATTGGGAACGATCATTGGCAAACAAACAGCTCACGAAGTAGTTTATGAGAGTGCCATGACCGCAATTGAACAACACCGTAATTTCTTAGAAGTGCTCTACCAACGGGAAGAGGTAAATCATTACTTCAAGCGGTCTGACCTTGATGAATGGGCAAAAGCGGAAAACGACCTTGGAAACATTAGTCAACGGATTGAACTCGTTGTAAAAAATGCAGGCCGGGTTTTGGCAAAGGGGGCTTGGGATCTTGAACGAGACCAGGTTAGTCGCGAAGCAATTACAGCAAAAGAGTGAAGATTCAAGATTAATTAAGGAAGCTAGACGAGCTTTAATCGACTATTTAGGATGTGTTTTACAAGCTAGAAAGGAACCAAAAGTTCAAGAATTTGGTCGGTTATGGCAGCAAGAAGGAGGGAAAGTAAACTCGCTTTTGGGGTTACATACTACACCAGAGCGGGCAGCGCTGATCAATGGCTTTGCTGCTCACTATCTGGATTTTGATGACGTTCAAGCTAATTTTCGTGGGCACCCTAGTGCTGTGATCTACTCAGCACTCCTTGCCATAGCTCCACCAAGTAGCCAGGTGCGGCAAGTACTCCAAGCTTTCATCGCAGGAGTTGAATTGGCAGGGAAGTTGGGATTGGCCTTAAATCCGGATCATACCGTTCAGGGGTGGCACTCAACAGCAACCATTGGAACGATTGCGGCAACGGGAGCACTGTGTAACCTTGCTAATGCCTCTGTGGATCAGACTACTCGGGCATTGTCATTTGCTACAAGTCAAGCGAGTGGGATGTCGTTTCAAAATGGGACGGATGCTAAACCGTTGCAAGCAGGGTTGGCAGCACGTAACGCGGTAACCGCCTTTATACTCTCGCAGAGCAGAGGCTCCTTTACTGCAAATGAAGATTCCTTGCAGTTCTGGGGGGCTACTTTAGGCTTTAACGAAACCAGTTTTAGTTTGCTTGGTAACGATTGGTATCAACCGGGACAAATCAACAAACCAGGACTATGGTTTAAAGTACATCCCTTTTGTTCAGCGGCTTTGTCCGGTTATGAAGCAGCGAAGATGTTATGGAACAAAGGAGTTCGGTGGTCAGATTGTGTTCAAGTTGTTGTCCACTATCCACCTAATGGCGATCGGGCACTAAATCAGCAATGGCCACAAACTGGTCAAGAGTCAAAGTTCTCAATTGAGTTCATCATCTGGCAGGTACTTAAATTTGGTGATGTTAAAGATGCTGATTTTACGGCGAGATTCGTTGACAGTCAGTTTAAAATAGACGTGGCCAAGATTGTCAGAAAACACGATTTGGCAACTACGTCAGCTACAAAGCGGCCGACCCTTGTAGAGACTGTTACTAGAAGAGGAATAGTTAAACAGTTAGTAGTAATGCCATTAGGATCACCAAATAGGCCGCTTTCTTCTGAAAAGTTACAAGAGAAGCTATTAATGGTTCTACCGAAGGAGAAAGTTGCTGCGTTGGTGGATTTAATTGTGAAAAAAGAAGCGGTACTTCAAGAGATATATTGGTTGATACAATAGCTCCGCCCCCACGTCAATGCTCGCCATTAACGGAGGGGCGCTGCTCGATCATCCCAACCAATTAACTTACCAAAAGTTAAAATTAGAATAAACTTAGATATTGACATTAATTATTAGAGGGCTTATCCTTACAATATCATCAAAGAAGGGAAGAATGTTCACCATGCCAGCTACTAAACTGCAAATGATGTGCGCAATGCCATGTTGTACGATGATGTGCAACATGTTCTTTGGCATACACTTGCAGCGTGGTGAAGCTACTTCCGTTAAATCCTCGTACTTATTTTAAGTAAGAGAAATGGGAAGCCCCTGATCACACTGTGGTCAGGGGCTTTTTTGATGAAATTGAATGGAAAGAGGGTTTGTTTGTGTCCTGGGAAGTAATTCAGCAAAGCTTACCAATGTTTGAACAGGGCTTGATTGCAACCCTGTGGCTCTCGGCGGTGGGGATCGTCGGCTCGCTGATTGTCGGTGTGATTGTCAGCCTGGTTCAGTTCTTTCGGGTGCCCGTCTTACGCCAAGTCTGCACGGTTTACGTGGAAATTTCGCGTAACACCCCGCTGTTAATCCAGCTCTTCTTCTTGTACTACGCCTTCCCGGTGATTGGTTTGAAGATGAACGCCGTGACCTGCGGGATTGTCGGCTTGATTTTTCTTGGCGGTTCGTACATGGCCGAGGGGTTCACTGGTGGTTTTGCCGGGGTTAGCAAGGGGCAGTTGGAAACGGGTAAGGCGATCGGGATGAACCAGTGGCAACTGGCCCGCTACGTCGTCTTCCCCCAGGGGTTTGCCCTGAGCATGCCGGCGTTGGCGGCCAACGTGATCTTTTTGATCAAGGAAACCTCGATTTTTTCGGTGATCGCGATTCCGGAATTGACGAATACGGCCCTCGACTTGATAGGGCTCTACTACCGGTCCAATGAATACCTGTTGGTCTTGGTGATTGGGTACGCCATTATCTTGATTCCGCTGATCTTAGTGTTGAACTGGCTGGAAAGGAGGGTGCGCTATGGCACATTCGGGGATTAACGTCTTGTTAGAGGGATCCAACTTCTCCCGGCTGATGGGCGGCTTATGGGTCAGCGCTTGGATCGCCGTGGTGTCGCTCTTCTTTGGCTTGATTGTCGGGACGGTCTTTGGGGTCTTGCGGACGACCAAGAGCAGGGTGCTCCGTTTCATCCTGCGCTTGTACCTGGAAATCTTTCGGATCATCCCAACGGTGGTGCTCTTATTCTTGGCTTACTACATCCTGCCGCGCCAGTTGCACATTAACATGCCGGCGGATTGGATGGCGGTGCTCGCCTTTTCGCTGTGGGTGGCCGCCGAATTTAGCGACATCGTCCGCGGGGCGATTCAATCGGTGCCCCAACACCAACGCGAATCGGGGTTGGCAATTGGCTTAACCCGCTTTCAGCTCTTCCGTTACATCCTCTTGCCCCAGGCAATGAAGCTGGAAGTACCGGCCGCCATCAACTTGGCGACCCGGGTGGTCAAAACGACCTCCCTGTTGATGATCATCAGCATCATGGACGTCATCAACGTCGGTCAACAGATCATCGAAGCCAACAATTCAACCTACCCAACCGGGGTGTTTTGGGTCTACGGGTTAATCTTTTTCTTGTACTTCATCGTCGACTACCTGTTGTCGCTGTGGGCAAGAAAGCTAACCGCCCGGCAGTAAGGAGGAGCGTATGACGGAAGAAATTTTAAAGGTAAGTCACTTAAATAAGTTTTACGGTGACTGGCAGGCCCTGCACGACATCAACTTCGACCTCAAAAAGGGCGAGGTGTTAGCTCTACTCGGGCCGTCGGGGTCGGGGAAGAGCACCCTGATCCGCTGTTTAAACGGGTTAGAAGAGTATCGTGACGGCGAGATCGTCTTTAACGGCGCCAAGGTGGAGCCCAGCGAGAAGAATTGGCAACGGCTGCGCCAAAAGATCGGGATGGTCTTTCAAAGCTACGACCTCTTCCCGAACATGACGGTCTTAGAAAACATTTTGTTGGGGCCGACCAAGGTCCAAAAGCGCGACCGGGCGACGGTGGAGCAAGAGGCCCTGGCCTTACTTGACCGGGTCGGGTTAAAGGAGCACGCCAACTCCTACCCGCGCCAGCTGTCGGGGGGCCAAAAACAACGGGTGGCCATCGTTCGTGCCCTGGCCTTGCAGCCCGAGGTGATGCTCTTTGACGAAGTCACGGCGTCCCTGGACCCGGAAATGGTCCGCGGGATCTTAGACATCATCAAGGAACTGGCCAACGACGGGTCGATGACGATGCTGATCGTCACCCACGAAATGAACTTTGCCGCCCAAATTGCCGACCGGGTTCTGTTCCTAGAGGACGGGCGTATTTTGGAGGATACCCCGGGTCAGCAATTCTTTACCAACGCCCAGACCAAACGGGCGCGGGATTTCTTGGAAAGCATGGATTTTTAATAAGGGAGAAAGCAAATGAAGAAGATTCAAAAATTAATAGTAGGGTTGTTAACCGTCCTGAGTATCTTTTCGCTCGTTTCCTTTGCCGGCCTGTCTTCAGCCAAGGCCGACAGCAACCAAAGTTCCGTTTCGGCGATTAAAAAGCGCGGTTACATCCGGATCGCCGTTTTTGGCGACTTACAACCATACGGCTGGGTCAACAAGGACGGTAAGCGAGTTGGTTACGACGTCCGGTTAGCCCGGCAGATTGCCAAGGACCTCGGGGTCAAGGTTAAGTTCGTCCAGGTGAACGCTAACAACCGGGTCGACACCCTAAATTCTAATAAGGCCGACCTGGTCTTGGCAAACTTCACCGTGACCGACGAACGTAAGCAAGTGGTTGACTTTGCTAAGCCATACATGAAGGTTTCAATCGGGGTCGTTTCCCTGAAGTCCGACCCGATCACTAAGGTCAGCCAATTGAAGAACAAGAGCATCATCATCAACAAGGGGACGACGGCCGAAAACTACTTCGTTTCCAACCAATCCAAGCTCGGCATCAAGTCGATCTTGAAGTTTGACACCAAGACCCAACAGTTTAACGCCTTAAAGAACAAGCGGGCTAACGCCTTGGCTGATGATAACTCCTACCTTTACGCTTGGGTTAAGAAGAACCCGAAGTACACGGTCGGCATCAAGACCCTCGGGCCTTCCCAAGACATTTCCCCGGCCGTCAAGAAGGGCAACAAGTCACTGTTGAACTGGACCAACAAGGAAATCACCAAGCTCAACAAGGACGGCTTCTTTAAGACCGACTTTAACAAGGAACTCAAGCCGTACTTCGGTAGTGAAGTCAAGGCTTCCGACATTATCATCACTAACGATAAATAACGGGGAGCACGTTATTGGAAGTGCGACTCAACCAGTGGGCAGGCCGCGGGCTAAGACCTAGATACAGGTTAGCGCGCCAGCGGTGTTCTGTGGCTGGACTTAGCCACTAGGTCTGCGGTTGAGAAGCACGTTATTGGAAGTGCGACTCAATTTGCTCGATAAGAAGTACGCTCTCCTTTGATAGGAAGTGAAATAAGGGTGTGGGAAACGGAAGGTTTGCCGCATCTTTTTTTGTGGTTACACAGCTAACGTGGCCCTGAGTACGGGTAAGAAGGGGCGCCAGCCGGTTCCCTAGCATAACCATGCGGTCCGTTTAGTAGGGTGCCAGTTACTTTTTATTAATTAATCGATAAATATCATTACAAAGAAACCGTTACCATGGCATAATGTAATTAATGAAATCCGCAGAGGATCGAAAGGAGATGCTGCTATGGGACAGTTTGACAATAAGGTTGCCTTGGTTACCGGGGGAACGAAGGGGATTGGCTTAGCCATCGCCGAGCTGTTTTTGAAGGAAGGCGCCAAGGGGGTGGCCTTCACCGGTCGTCACGAAGACGAAGGAAAAGCGGTTCAAGAACGCCTCGGTGAACGGTCTTTGTTCATCACCCAAGACGTTTCCAAGGAAGAAGATTGGCAAAACGCCACCAAAGCCGTTGTTGAAAAATTTGGGCAGCTTGATGCGATTGTCAACAACGCCGGAATTGGGACTCCGCTGGGGATCGAGGAAATGACGCTCGATCACTGGAACCGCGAAATCGCCATCGATTTAACAGGGACGATGTTAGGTTGCAAGTACGGGGTTAAAGCGATGAAGGAACATGGTAGCGCGATCGTCAACATTAGTTCGATCGAAGGGATGATCGGTGACCCAACCGTTCCGGCCTACAACGCTGCTAAGGGGGGCGTCCGTCTCCTCACCAAGTCGGTAGCGCTTGAGTGTGCCGAAAAGGGTTACGCCATCCGCGTAAACTCGATTCACCCTGGGGTAATTGCCACGCCGCTGATCGATCACCTCGATGATGCGACCAAGCAATTCTACATCGACAAGCACCCAATGGGCCGGCTGGGAAAGCCGGAAGAAGTGGCTAAGATGGCTGTCTTTGTTGCTTCCGATGGGGCCTCCTTTAGCACCGGCTCCGAGTTTGTTGTCGATGGGGGCTACACGGCCCAATAAAAAGGAAGTGCGACCCAACCGTAAAGCAGGCCGTATGACTAAGAATAGGACACAGATTAGCGCGTCAGCGGTATTCTGTGGCCAGACTTAGCCACTAGGCCCGTGGTTGGGCGCCCGGCAAACCACAGGCAATTAAAAAGGAACTTGCGCACGCGTTGCGCAGGTTCCTTTTTTGCGTTCATTCTCCCAGTGCCAAGGTCTCTAGCCCCGGGTTCGTGGCCCGGAGCCGTTGCAAGTCTGTCGGGGTTAACGCGGGGGTAAGGGCGCTAGTGGCGTGGCGATCGCTGAACTGCAGGCCGGTTGGCAGTCCAGTCGGGTTAACGACCAGGTAGCGTTGCTTGGTGAGCGGTCGCCCGTTTTCAATGCGCAAACAGGCGCTGGAGCCGGTCAGCTGCTCGCCGCGACTCAGGCTAGCCAGGTCGGCTAAGACGCTGTTGGCAGTCGCCTTACCGCCCGCCCCGGGGCCGAGGTAGGTCGAGGTACCAACCAGGTCACTGTCAATCACGACCGCGTTGGTGACCCCGTCCACTTGGTAGAGGGGGTGGGAAGGGTTAAGTGCCACTGGGGCCACCTGGTAGTTAAGTTGGCCCCGGCTTTCCCAAGTTGAGGCTAACAGCTTGATCTTTAGCCCCCATTCCTTAGCCGCCGCAAACAGGCGGGGTGAAAGGTGGTCGATCCCGGTCGGGGCCAGTTGGGCGAGCGACAGGGTCCGGTGGAAGATCAGCTTGGTTAAGATGATTAGCTTATAGGTGGCGTCGATCCCGGTCACGTCCTTGGTCGGGTTGGCTTCGGCAAAGCCCTTTGCTTGGACCTCCTTTAGGGCGGCGTCAAAGGAGAGCCCCTCCTGGTCAATGGCGGTGAGAATGTAGTTACTGGTTCCGTTGAGGATCCCGCTGACCCGGCGGATCCGGTCGGGGGCCAGCCCCTCGTTGATCGTGCGGATGATTGGGATGCCACCCGCCACCGCCGCCTCGTAAGTCAAGGCGCCGCCGTACAGCTCCGCTAGCCGGTCGAGTTCGGTGCCGGCCGTGGCAACCAGGTCCTTATTGGCGGTGATTACCTGCTTGCCGTGGAGGAGGGCGGACGTGACGGCCTCTTTGGCGACCCCAATACCGCCGATTAGCTCAATTACCACGTCGACGGTCGGGTCTTCCACCGCCCGGCGCCAGTCGGTCGTCAATTGGGCGCCAGTGGGGAGTAAGACGGTTTGATGGCGTTCGGGGTGTTTAACCACTACCCAGGCTAATTGCCAAGCGCCGTTGGTTGAGGCAACCAGTTCGTCGAAGACCACCTGGCCAATTGTGCCCAAGCCCAGCAGGGCGATCCGTTTGTTATTCATGTTCATTCCTCCTTAAATGGTTAGCCAGTTGGCGTAGAGCCGGCAGCTGGTGGTACGCCAGGAATTAACGGCCTGGTGGTGGCGGTAGTAATTTTGCGGTGGGTTAATGGTCCGTCCCCGGGCCTGGTCGCGGTGAAATTCTTGGTTCAAGGTGTCAGTGGCATACTCGGGGTGACCGGTGATAAAGAGCTCCCGGGTGTCCTTGGTGGCCAGCAAGAGGCCGTCAGCAATTCCCTGACTCTTAGCGACAACCTGCAGGTCCGCGGGGAGGGTCGCCGGCAGTCGGAGGACGCTGTGGCGCGACTGGGGCATCCGGAGCTTGGTCAGGCCGCCAAAGAGGGGGCTCGCTGGGTTAACCCGGGCCTCGAAGATACCAAAGAGTTTGTGGGGCAGCGGGGCCTTGGGGATCTGGTAGCGGACGTTGAGCGCCGCCAGGGCCGCCCAGCACTCAAAGATCGCCCGCCGGCAGTGGGTCTTACTCCAGGCCACCAGCCGTTGGAACTCGGCCCAGTAGTCGACCTGGTCAAAGGAGAGTTCTTCCACCGGGGCGCCGGTGACAATCAGGGCGTCGAAGCGGTTCCCCCAGAGTCGATCCAGCGGTAGGTAGTGCTTTAAGACGGCCGCCCGCTGGTGGTGGAGTTGGTGGCTAGCCGGGTAGGCGAAGGTGACGTCGCAGTTTACCCCGGTGGCGTCTAACAAGCGTAGGAACTGGAGCTCGGTCGCCTCCTTGGTCGGCATCAGGTTAACGAGCAGGATTTGGCGCGCCCCCGGTGCGGGGTTGGTTGTCGACCAGGTGTGGTGGGCCCTGGCCAGGCCGTTAGTGGCGAACGCTGTCATTTCAAAAACCCCTTTCTAAATCAAAAAAGCCCCCGTCCCGGTTTTACAACCATGGGACGAGGACTTCGTGGTACCACCCAATTTCGCTGCCAAAGCAGCCTTAGCGAGGACATACATCCCCCGCACGGTATCGGGTGCCACCGGAGCGGGTAGCCCGAGGACCCCCGCTCTTCCTCCGAGATCATCTTCACGACCTTGATCAGCACCCCTCTCACCAGCCGGGGCTCTCTGTAGGTGACCGCCGTCGCTACTCTTCTCATCAACGAAATTTATTAATTACTTTTAATTTAAAACTAATTAAATCGCCATTTTAATCAAATGTCAATAGAGATTTAGTGACGATTTTTGGGTGATGCTGGCAGCGCCCCTCTCCGTTTGAGGAAGCGGGCAAGGTAGTAACCACCGTAACAAAGGGCGACAAACGGCACCGTCCAGTAAAGGGCGACCCGTTGGGAAGGGTCGAACCAAATTAGTAGGCAAGAGGCCAGGCTGGCTAAAAAGGCGAACCAGGGGACGACCGGGTACCAAGGGGTCCGGTACTTCAGCTCGTCGACCGAGTGGCCCGCCGCTAAGAAACGGCGCCGGTAGTTAAGCTGGCAAATCGCAATTGCCATCCAAACGATCACCACCGCCAGCCCGGAGATCGAAACCAGGACCAAATAAATCGTGCCGGCCGCGTAAACGCTGGATAAAAGCGATAAGATCCCGCCAAGCATGCTGAAGATAACGGCTAAGACCGGGGTGCCGTGGGCGTTGGTGGCGGCAAAGATGCGCGGAATGGTCCCTTCGTTGCCCAGCGACCACAGCATCCGCGTTGAAGCGTACAGGCCGGAGTTGGCCGCCGAAATGATCGCCGTCAAGACGACGAAGTTCATGATGTCGGCGGCGTAAGGGATCCCCATCATCTGGAAGACGTGGACAAAGGGGCTCTGGGTGACGCCGGCCTGTTTGTAGGGAATCAGGGCCGCCATCACGACCATCGAGCCGATGAAGAAGAGGGCCAGCCGCCACAGGGTGGTGTGGATCGCCTTGGGGAGGGTCTTTTCCGGGTCCTTAGCTTCGCCGGCCGTGATCCCGATCAACTCGGTGCCGGAAAAGGCGAAGTTGACCGTCAGCATGGTGGTGAAGACCCCGCCGATCCCGGTCGGAAAGAGGCCGTCCTTGGTCAGGTTCGTCAGCCCCGGGGCGTTGGTGTAGCCCTGGACGGGGATCAGGCCAACGATTGCTAGCGCCCCCAAAACGATGAAGGCGACGATCGCCAAGACCTTGACGGCGGCGAACCAAAACTCGCTTTCGGCAAAGATCCGGACGGTGAAGATGTTGGAAAGGAGAATCAAAATGATCAGGGCCAGGCTCCAGTACCAAGTCGGCACGTGGGGGAACCATTCCTTCATGATGATCCCGGCGGCCGTAAACTCCGACCCCAAGGCGATCGTCCAGGTTAGCCAGTACAAGAGGGCGACCGTCAAACCGGTGGCCGGGCCGATCAGTTCACGGGCGTAAACGTGAAAGGAGCCGGTGTAAGGCATCGCCACCGATAGTTCGCCCAGGCACAACATGACGGCGTAGACCAACACGGCGCCAACCGCGTAGGCGATGATCGTGCCGACCGGGCCGGCCTGGTTAATCGTGTAAACCGAGCTCAGGAAGAGTCCGGTCCCGATCACCCCGCCCAGCGAGATCATCTGGATGTGGCGGGCCTCCATCTTACGCTCTAAGTGTTCGACCTCGCTGCTTGGTTCAATTTTCACAGTGCATCATCCCAATCCTTGTATTTTAATTAAAAAACTATTACAATTCGTTTAGTATAACACTAGAAAGCCGGTGCGGAAATGAAACTTTTAGAAAGATTAGCTCAGGGACCGCTCGTCTTGGACGGCTCCATGTCAACGCCCCTGGAGGTTGCCGGGGCCAAGACCAATAGTGACCTCTGGACCGCCCAAACCTTAATCGATAACCCGGACATGGTCTACCAGGTCCACCTGGATTACTTCAAGGCCGGTGCCAATTTGACGATCACGGACACCTATCAAACCAACGTCGACGCCCTGGTGCGCCACGGGTTAAGTGAGGAGGAGGCCCGCAATTTAATCAAACGAGCCGTTCAGCTCGCCAACCAGGCCCGGGACGATTACGAGAAGGAAACCGGTAAGCATAACTACGTCGCCGGTTCGATCGGGCCGTACGGGGCTTACCTGGCTGACGGGAGCGAATACCGGGGCGATTACGATTTGACCGCCATCCAGTTACAAAACTTTCACTTACTGCGGCTGGCGGCCATTTTGGCGACCGGGGTCGATTACCTGGCGCTCGAGACCCAGCCTAAGTTGACCGAGGCCGTGGCCATTCTCGCCCTTTTAAAGACGCTCGAGCCCACGATGCCGGTTTACGTCAGCTTCTCGCTACGGGACGCCGAGCACCTGAGCGACGGAACGAGCTTAAAAGAAGCGGTTCAGGTCGTCACTAAGGACCCCCAGGTCTTTGTCGTCGGGGTCAACTGCGTTGGCTTAGACCTGGTCACCCCGGCAATCAAGGCGATTAAGGAGGTCACCGACAAGCCGGTGATCGTCTACCCGAACTCGGGGGCGACCTACGACCCGACCGTCAAGCAGTGGCGCTTTGAAGAGGGGACACCCCGCTTTGTTGACGAAATCGACGACTGGATAACGGCCGGCGCCGCAATCATTGGGGGGTGTTGCACCACGCTGCCCCAAGACATTGCCGTGGTCGCCGAAAAGCTGCGGGGGAGTGGGAAATAACCGGTAGTTAATAATTCCAAAAAAAAGAGGCTGGAGCCACGTGGTTCCAGCCTCTTGCTGTCTCTTGGGTGCTTAGTTACCCTTCTTTAGTATTGCTCTAAGATCCGGTCAACCGCCGGCCCGTAGCCCTCACCAAATAAGATTAGGTGCATGCACAGGTAGTAGAATTGGTAGTAGGGCAGGCGGGTTTGCCAGCCCGCATCCAGGGGGTAGGCGGCTTGGTATGCTTGGTAAAAGGCCTGGCGGAAGCCGCCAAAAATGGTCGTCATCGCCAGGTCAAACTCGCGGTCGCCAAAGACAGCGTCGGGGTCGATCAGGGTGGGCGTCCCGTCGGCGGTGAACATGAAGTTGCCCGCCCAGAGGTCGCCGTGCAACAGCGAAGGCGTGATCGTCCGCTGCTGACAGTCGGTGACAAACTGGGTGGCCATCCGTTTGAAGTGGGCGTTGCGCCAGTCGTTCCACCGGCCCGCCGCGACGGCTGTCGCTACTTCCGGCTCCAGGCGCTGGTGGAGGTAGAAGTCGGCCCAGGAGGGGTTAAAGGAGTTGTCCTTGACCAGGGCCTTGGTGTGGTGGTTTTCAAAGAAGCCAAACTGGTCGTGGTGCACTTGGTGGAGTCTGGCGACGGCCTGGCCGAGGTCGGCTTGCGCCCCGTGGCCTTCGTCTAGCCAGTTGAGGATTAAAAATGCGTCGCCCTTAATTTGGCCGTTAAAAAGGGGGTGGGGGACGTTGACGGCTTGGCCCAGTTGCTTTAGCCCGTTAATTTCGTGGGCAAAATAGGAGGCTGGCTGCTGGGGCTGCACCTTCATGAAGTAGGTCTGGGTGGCCGTTTGGAGCCGGAAGGCCAAGTTAATATCGCCACCGCTGACCGGTTGCCAGCTAGTTAGTGGTTCGGGGAGCGGCAGTTGGTTGAGCCAGGTTTGATCCATTTTAGTTCACTTCCTTGAAGTATTTATCTAACCCGTTGACGATGTCTTTAGCGACCTTGGTGCGGTAAGTGGAACTGGTAATCTGCTTGAAGTCCTGATCGGTGTTGATGTAGCCCATTTCACACAGGATCGCCGGGCGGGTGTTATCACGGAGGACTAAGAAGTCACTGAAGTCGACCCCGTTGTTGCGCAGCGGTAAGTTGTTAAACTGGCTGTTGATGGCCGAGGCGAGCTTCTTGCTGTTGTTACCCTTGTGGTAGTAGTAAGTGGTCACCCCCGTCCCTTCGTTTGCGTACGGTGAGGAGTCAAAGTGAAAGGAAATAAAGGCGTCGGCGTGGATGCTCTCGGCCGTTTGCGGGCGGGACTTGAGGTCGACGTAGCGGTCGTTATCCCGGGTTAAGATGACCCGTGCACCCTGGGCCCGGAGCTCTTTGGCCACTAACTTCGCTAACTTGAGGGTGTAGGTTTTTTCCATGTAATAAGAAGAGGTTTCACTTTCGTCGTACAGGGCCCCGGAGTCGTTGCCCCCGTGGCCGGCGTCAATGACGATCGTGGCGTTAGCTAACTTGGTGGCCGCCGTTTTCGCAACCGTGTTTTCGGCTTGCCAGGACGGGACCCAAGCGGTCTTGTTGTTAGCCAGGCGGACCTTTAGCCAGCCGTTGCGCTTTTGTAAGATCTTGGACTGAAAGGTCTTAGAAACTTTGATCTTAGAGTAATCGAGCCCCGGGCCCTTGCGCACGGTAACCTTGCTGGGGTTGATCGACAACTCCCCGGAACTAAAGAGCGAACCGGATTGGGTGTCGGAATTGGTCAACTTAAAGACCAGGGCAATAGCGACGAGAATGACAATGAGCACGGTGAGGATTGCCCACCGTGAGTGACGTAGCGTTTTGATAATGATAACCTCCGCAGTGACAAATTTGATTAATGAATTAAAGGACCCGCATAAGCAGGGCGGTCAGCTCGTCGACTGAAACAGCACTGAGGTTCTGTTCGATTTCGACCTTACTCAGGGCGGCTTTAATCGCCTCGGCGCTGTATTCGACGCCGACCAGGGCCGCCTCGATTAGGTGGGGGTCGCCGGTGGTGAAGAAGTCGCCGAAGAGGCGGATTTCTGAGATGTGGCGGTTTTTGATGTTGAAGTTAAACGAGACCGTGCCGATCGGGAAGTGGTGGGAAACGTAGTGGGAGAAGCCCGGGTTGTGGCCGTAGTTCCACTCGTCGGTACCGTACAAGTTATCCAACCGGGCGTCGATGGCCGCCCAATCCTGGTCGGTTAAGTGGTAGGTCGGAATGTCTGCTAGGCGCTCAACGCCAAAGAGGTGGCAGAGCAGGTAGTTTTTGAAGTCCTCGCTGGTCCAAGATTGGTATTGTGCGGGCAGGTAGGGCTTGATGTTGGTGATCCGGGCGTCCACCGATTTGATTCCTTTGGCTTCCAACTTCCCGATGTCGGGAGTCAAAACGGTGCTGGCAACTTCACCGTTGAGGTCAAACATCAGGGTCCCCCCGGCTGCATAGGCATCTCCCTTTTTGACCATCGCCATGCCGGAGAATTTCTTACCGTCGATAGCCATGTCGTTGCGGCCCCGGACCTCGGCATCCTTAATCCCCAGGTCGTGGAGGGCGTCGACAATCGGGGCGCCGACCCGTTGAAAATCACGAAAGCCGCTGGTGTCGCCCACGACGATGTTTTCAAAGATGACGTTGCCCCGGTCGTGGTAGACGGCGCCACCACCGCTGGTCCGGCGCACGAGTTGAATTTGATGTTCCTTCATATAATTGAGGTTAACCTCGGCGTAGGCGTTTTGGTAGCGACCAATGATGACGGCCGGGTCGTTGGTGTAACAAATCAGGCCGTGCCCCTCTAAGTGGAGGTCGTTGATCAAGTAAGCGTCCAACGACTGGTTAACCAAGGCGTTATAAACGGGCTGGCCGTTGCGACTGGTGTCAATTAAAAACATCGAATCCATCCCCTCGAATTTAAAAGTATTATCGTAAATCTTACCACCAATAATGGTTAAAAGAAGGTGGATTTTGTGAAGGCTTTAAAAAGGCGCGGCCAACGCTTGACGGCGGCCCGGTTGCCGAGTAAGGTAAGAGAAGTAAATTTAATTAAGACTGTCAATGAAAAAGAATGATCAACCGGCCCGGGATAGCGAGTGGGTGGTGGTGCAAGACCCACCGGTGCGCTGGTTGAGTGACCCTTTGGAGACTGGGCGTTTGCCCCGCTGAGTATTCGGCGTTACCCACGAGTTGATACCAAGGTGGTACCGTGCATTTTGCACCCTTGTCTTTTGCAGGGGTGCTTTTTTTGTTGAGAGCCTGAGGAGGAAACACATGCGCTACCAACGGCCAAAAGGGACGGCCGACATCTTGCCAGGGGATAGTCAAACCTGGCAATACGTTGAAGGCCAAGCCCGCCAAATTTTTAAAACTTATGGCTACCAAGAAATTCGAACACCGCTCTTTGAATCCTACGACATCTTCTCCCGTTCGGCCGGTGACACGTCCGACGTGGTGACCAAGGAAATGTACGACTTCAAGGATAAGGGGGATCGCCACATCGCACTGCGCCCGGAAGGAACGGCCGGCGTCGTGCGGGCCTTTGTCGAAAATAAGTTGTACGGCCCGGAATTTAATAAGCCTTACAAGGTCTACTACATCGGACCAATGTTTCGTTACGAACGGCCGCAATCGGGGCGCCAACGTGAATTCCACCAGATTGGGGTGGAAGCCTTTGGGGCCGACAACCCGGCCGTGGACGTGGAAGTCATCACGATGGCCCTGCGGTTCTTTAAAAAGCTTGGCCTCTCTGATTTGCGGGTAGCCGTTAACTCCTTGGGGGACCAGGAAAGCCGGGCCAACTACCGCCAGGCGTTGATCGACTACTTAAAGCCTCACTACGATGAATTAAGCGAAGACTCCAAGGAACGGCTGGAAAAGAACCCGCTGCGGGTGCTCGATTCTAAGGACGAACGCGACCAGCAATTCGTTGAAAACGCCCCGTCAATCCTTGATTACTTGACCCCGGCGGCCGCAGAACGGTTTGACCAAGTTAAGGAAATGTTAGACAGCCTGGGGATCGACTACGTGGTTGACGCTACGATGGTCCGGGGCTTGGATTACTACAACCACACCATCTTTGAAGTAATGGTTAAGGCCAAGTCACTGGGCCACGGCTACACCACCATCTGCGGTGGGGGCCGATACTCAGGACTGGTGGAAGAACTCGGGGGCCCGGACGAACCCGGCGTCGGCTTCGGGATTGGTCTGGAACGGCTGATCTTGCTGTTGGGCGACGAAGGGGTCGAACTGCCAACGGAAGACGGCTTAGACGTTTACGTGGTCGGGATCGGCGAAGCGACTAACCTGGAGAGCTTCCGGCTGGTAACCGCCGCCCGGGATGCCGGGCTGGTGGCCGAACGCGACTACCTAAACCGTAAGCCAAAGGCCCAGTTCAAGACGGCGGCCAAGGAAGGCGCCAAGGTAACGTTGACGGTCGGCCAACGCGAAATCGAAGAGGGGACGGTCCACTTTAAGGTGATGGCAACCGGTAAGGAAGTCTCCGTTCCCCTGGCAGATTGCTTAGCCGACTTTGGTAAGGTTTATCAAGAACACGTGGAGGAAGGTTAACTCATGAAGCGAACCAATTACGCTGGCCGCACGAGCGAAGAACAAATCGGCCAAGAAGTTGTTGTTAAGGGGTGGGTGGCTAAGCGCCGTAACCTCGGGGGCTTGATCTTTATCGACCTGTGGGACCGGGAAGGGATTGTCCAACTGGTCTTTAACGAAGAAGAAGACCAGGCGTCCTTTGAAGTGGCTAACCAGGCCCGTAACCAATACATTTTAGAGGCCCGCGGGCTGGTTCGCGCCCGGGCCGAAGTCAACCCGGACATTGCGACCGGGAAGATTGAAATTGAGGTTAAGGAAGCTAAGATCCTGGCCAAGTCCCAGACCCCGCCGTTTGAAGTCCAAGACGACGTCGACGCCTCCGAAGACCTGCGCTTGAAGTACCGCTACGTCGACTTGCGCCGGCCAAAGATGATGAACTACTTGAAGTTACGTTCCAAGGTAACCTCAATTGTTCACAACTACTTTGATAATAACGACTTTTTGGACGTGGAAACGCCGGAACTGACCCGCTCGACGCCGGAAGGGGCCCGCGATTACATCGTGCCGTCCCGGGTTTACCCGGGTCACTTCTACGCCCTGCCACAGTCGCCGCAACTCTTCAAGCAACTCCTGATGGCCGCCGGGGTGGACAAGTACTACCAAATCGCTAAGTGCTTCCGCGACGAAGACCTGCGTGGTGACCGCCAACCGGAATTCACCCAGATCGACACCGAAATGTCCTTTGCCGAACCAGAAGAAATTCAAGCAATGGCCGAAGGGTTGATCAAGCGGGTGATGAAAGAAGCCGTTGGCGTGGACGTGCCGACCCCGTTCCCGCGCATGGAATGGCAAGAGGCGATGGATAAGTACGGTTCCGACAAGCCGGATACCCGCTTTGACATGCTGATTCAAGACGTCTCCGACCTGGTTAAGGACTCCTCGTTTAAGGTCTTTTCGGCAACGGTGGCGGACGGCAACTTTGTCCGGGCGATTGTGGTCCCGGGGGGCGCCGACAAGTACTCCCGCAAGGACATCACCAAAAAAGAAGATTACATCAAGCGTTACGGCGCTAAGGGCTTAGCCTGGGTGAAGGTGACCGAAGAGGGTTACAACGGTCCGGTAGCCAAGTTCTTAAATGACGACGCCAACGCCCTTAATGAACGTTTAAGCGCCAAGGTAGGGGACCTGGTCCTCTTCGTGGCCGGCTCCTTCCACGTGGTCTGCGACTCCTTGGGTTACATGCGTGAAAGCATCGCCAAGGAACTGGACTTGATTGACGAAAACAAGTTCAACTACCTCTGGGTAATTAACTGGCCGATGTTTGAATACGACGAAGGCTTTGGTAAGTGGATCGCCGCTCACCACCCGTTCACGATGTTAAACGAAGACGACCTCAAGTACTTAGAAGAGGGCGAGGACCCACACCAGGCCCACGCCCAATCCTACGACATCGTCTTAAACGGGAACGAAATCGGTGGTGGCTCAATCCGTATCCACGACCCAGAAGTGCAAGAAAAGGTCTTCAAGGCCCTCGGTTACACCAAGGAAGCCGCCCAGGCCCGCTTTGGCTTCTTGATTAAGGCCTTAGAAAACGGGATGCCGCCAGAAGGTGGGATGGCCTTTGGGCTCGACCGTTGGGTAATGCTGTTGGCCCACGCCGACTCGATCCGCGACGTGATCGCCTTCCCAAAGAACTCCAAGGCCGTTGAACCGCTGACCGCTGCCCCGGGCACGGTTGACGATGAACAACTGGAGGTCTTGCACCTAAACGTTGAAGAGGCGCCAAAGGAAGCCGAATAACCAAACTAGTAATAGTAGAAATAGCCGCGGGTGCCGTTTGAAACGACGCCTGACGGCTATTTTTTGGCTGGTCCGCACTTCCGATAACGTGCTCCTAACCACGGGTCTAGTGGCTAAGTACGGGCAAAGAACGGCGCTGGGGCGCCAACTATTTACCCTATCTTAGCCCAACGACCCGTCAAGGAGGTTAGTCGCACTTCCATCTCAAACCGCACAGGAAAAATCTATCAATTTGGCGTGTCTCAAATGAGGGATTATGAAAAGATTGACGTTGGGCAGCAACTCCTTTTGCTCTGTGTTCGAACCTTACTACGGCCTGCCTGATGGTTGGTCCGCACTTCCGATAACGTGGAAAATGACCGCAGGCCTAGTGCCTAAGTACGGGCGAAGAACGGTGCCAAGGCACCAATCTTCCCCCTAGCTTAGTCATACGGTCTATCGAGAAGGTCATTTCCCACTTCCGAGATAACGTGCTCCCAACCGCAGTCCTAGTGGCTAAGTCTGGTCACAGAACACCGCTGGCGCGCTAACTTGTGACCTATCCTTAGCCCACGGCCTGCTTGATGGTTGGTCCGCACTTCGTTCTTTTAGTTAATTCCCTAGTGGCACCGTGACGGGGCGGTGAGTATAATGGAGAAAACTTTATCCGGAGGAACGCACATGCGACTTAACGTTTTACAACACGTCAGTGACGAAGGACCGGGGGCCATCTTAAATTGGGCCAACGACCACCAAGCGACCGTTACCATCTACCACCCCAACGACTTTGGCCTGTTGCCAACCGTTGATGAAACCGACCTGTTAGTTGTTTTGGGCAGCCCGGCTAGCCCCAACGATGACGACCAATGGATCAAAGACGAACGGGCCCTGATCAAGGGAATGCTAACGGCGAAGAAGCCGGTCTTCGGGGCCTGCTTTGGCGCCCAACAAATCTCGCTAATTTTGGGCGGGCGGGTTCAAGACGCCCCGGCTAAAGAAGTCGGTTGGCTAGAAGTGACCCGCCAAAGCGACCGGATCGCCGGTCTGCCGGAGGTTGCCACGCCACTGCACTGGCACCAGCAGATGTTCACGATCCCAGAAGGGGCGGACCTGCTTTATTCGTCCAAGTACCTGCAGGAACAGGGCTTTGTCTATCAGGACCTGGCGATTGGCCTGCAGTTTCACTTGGAGCCCTTAGAATTGAACGTACGGGAAATGTGCGCTAACGACGGGGCCTACGCTAACGGGTCAGTTTTAAACCAGACTGCGGAAGAAATCGTCAACCACGGGGTTCCGGCGGACAACCAGGCCGTCATGAACCGGCTGTTGGACTACTTGATGAAAGAAAATCCTGAAAACGTCTAAAAAATTGATTGACGGTGAATTAGTGCTTGTTTATAATGGTCATTGTAGTGGAAAGGCCAGGAGAACTTGGTCATGACAGTACGATCTTAAGCTCGGAGGGAGGGAATTTTACAATGTCAAAAACTATCGTTCGTAAGAATGAATCGTTAGACGATGCTCTTCGGCGCTTTAAGCGTACCGTTTCACGTAACGGGACTCTGCAAGAATACCGCAAGCGTGAATTTTACGAAAAGCCAAGTGTTAAGCGTAAGTTAAAGTCTGAAGCGGCACGGAAGCGCAAGAACAAGCGCCGTCGTTACTAGTCGCGAAAAGCTCCCGCCGGTTTCTGGTGGGAGTTTTTTCTTACATAAAATGGGGGTATTGATGATGAGCTTATTACAACAACTTTCCAAGGACATGGTCACCGCCATGAAGGAAAAGGATAAGGCGACCCTGTCGGTGGTCCGGATGTTAAAGGCGGCCGTGCAAAACGAACAGATCGCCGTGGGCCACGATTTGACGCCGGACGAAGAAAACGCCGTCTTGGCCCGGGAATACAAGCAACGCAAGGAATCGCTGGAAGAATTTACCAGCGCCGGGCGCCAGGACTTGATTGACCAAACCAACCACGAATTAGCGGTGGTCGCTAAGTACATGCCGGAACAAATGTCGGCTGACGAAGTGGCTAAGGTCGTTAACGAAACGATTACCCAGGTCGGGGCCGAAAGCATGAAGGACTTTGGTAAGGTGATGGGCGCCATCATGCCAAAGGTGAAGGGCAAGGCCGACGGGAAGTTAGTTAACCAAACCGTCAAGGACGCTTTGCAAGCCAAGTAACAACTAGAGAGGGGGCCGCGCATTTGACCAGGTTGGTCGTGCCAGGGCCCCTTTAGTTTCGGCCAAAATCTTGCATCCAAGCGCTTGGCCGCGGTAAAATTAAGGAAATCATTTGCGCCGCTTGGCGTTGTAAAGGAGAATCCGTTTTTGAGCGAAAACGAAACTTTGGCCGTTAACTTTCAAATTGACAGCCCGGAAATTGAAGTGGCCCTCTTGGGGACCCAAGATAAGTACGTCGCCCTACTAGAAGAGGGGATGAACGTTTCGATCAACCCCTTTGGCGATCAGCTGCGGATCCAGGGGGACGCCGAGGACGTTCACCTGACCGAGGCGGTATTAAACCAACTGGTGGGACTAATTGAACAAAAGATTCAGATCTCGTCAACCGACATCGTCTCGGCGATGAAGATGGCCCACCGGGGGACCCTTGAGTATTTCAAGGACCTCTATTCGGAAACGATCATCAACGACCGTAAGGGGCAGGCCATCCGGGTGAAAAACTTTGGTCAACGCCAGTACGTTCACGCCATGAAGAAAAATGACATTACCTTTGGGATCGGGCCAGCCGGGACCGGGAAGACTTACCTGGCCGTGGCCATGGCCGTGGCGGCCCTCAAGCGGGGGGAAGTGGAACGGATTATCCTGACCCGGCCAGCGGTGGAAGCCGGCGAAAGCCTCGGTTTCTTGCCGGGAGACCTCAAGGAAAAGGTCGACCCCTACCTGCGGCCAATTTACGACGCCTTAAATTCGATTTTTGGGGCCGAACACACCGAACGCCTAATGGACCGGGGGACGATTGAAATTGCCCCCCTGGCCTACATGCGCGGGCGGACCTTAGACAACGCCTTTGTAATTTTAGACGAAGCGCAAAACACCACTAACGCCCAGATGAAGATGTTCTTGACCCGGTTGGGCTTTGGTTCTAAGATGGTCGTCAACGGTGACGTCTCCCAAATCGACCTGCCGCGCGGGGCTAAGAGTGGCTTGATTGCCGCCCGGCGGATCCTGCGGGGCGTTTCTTCGATCGAGTTTGTTACCTTTGGGGCGGCCGACGTGGTGCGTCACCCAGTTGTCGCCAAGATCATTACCGCCTACGAAGAAGATGAAGAACAGGTGCGGGAGAATAAGTAATGGAATTACAGTTGCGTGATCATACCGAAGGAAAGTTACAACCCAGTCAAGAACGGCTAGCGGAGAAGGCCTTGGCCCAAGCAGCGGAGCGACTAGACGTCCCCGAGCAAGCCGAAATGTCATTGACCTTTGTTTTAAACCCCGAGATCAGGGAGCTCAACCGTGATTACCGCGGGATTGACCGGGCGACCGACGTAATTTCCTTTGCGATTGAAGACGACGATGACCTCGCCAACCTGCCTGCAGAAATCCGCGCTGAGCTCCCCGTTGAACTAGGCGACCTGGTCATTTCAATTGATAAGGTGACCGAACAGGCCCTCTTTTTGAACCATTCGGCAGACCGCGAGCTGGGCTACTTACTGGTCCACGGCTTCTTGCACTTGAACGGCTACGATCACGAGGAGCCGGCGGATGAGAAAAAGATGTTCACCCTTCAGGAGGAGATTTTAGATGGCCTCGGACTCAGCCGGTAAGCAAACCGAAAAAAACCACACCTTCGCCCAATCATTACGCCATGCTTGGGCGGGCGTTTGCCAAGTGGTTAAACAAGAGCGCAACATGCGTTTCCACCTGGTGGCGGCCGTGCTCGCCGTGATTTGCGGCTGGTGGTTGCACATTTCAACCGTGGAATGGCTGTGGCTGGCGTTAGCGATCTTCACGGTCATCTCAGCGGAGTTCACCAACACGGTGGTGGAGGCCCTCGTTGACCTGATTGTGCGCCACCACTTCGATCTAAACGCCAAGCACGCTAAGGACGTCGCGGCGGGGGCGGTGTTGTGTGCCGCCTCCTTTGCCGTGGTGGTTGGCCTCTTAATCTTTGTCCCCCACCTATTAAAACTACTGAATTAGAAACGAGGATCAAATGGATAATCCAAATTACAAGTCGGGCTTTGTGGCCCTGATCGGCCGGCCCAACGTCGGCAAGTCAACCCTGTTAAACTACATGGTCGGCCAAAAGGTGGCCATCATGAGCAACGTCGCCCAGACCACCCGGAACAAGATTCAGGGGATCTACACTAGCGATGAGGCCCAGATCGTCTTCATCGATACCCCGGGGATTCACAAGCCCCAAACCCGCCTGGGCGACTTTATGGAACGCTCGGCCCTGTCGGCCTTAGATGAAGTCGACGCCATTCTCTTCGTGGTACCGGCCAATGAAAAGCGGGGGGCCGGGGATAACTTCATCATTGAGCGCTTAAAGAAGGTGCAACAGCCGATCTACCTGGTCGTCAACAAGATCGACCAGGTTAACCCCAACGACTTACCGGACATCATCGCCCAATACGAAGGGGCGCTGCCGTTCAAAAAAGTCGTGCCGGTCTCGGCCTTGCAGGGAAACAACGTCAACACCCTGATTAACGACTTAGTGGACCAACTGCCGACCGGCCCGCAGTACTACCCAGCCGACCAGGTGTCCGACCACCCGGAACGGTTCGTGATTGCGGAAATGATTCGCGAAAAGGTCTTCTTAAATACCAGGGAGGAAGTGCCGCACTCGGTGGCGATTGACGTCACCTCGATCCAACGAGAAGACGATGAAACGATTCACGTCTCGGCCAACATTATCGTTGAACGCCCCGGCCAAAAGGGGATCATCATCGGCAAGGGCGGTTCGATGCTCAAAAAGATCGGCACCGCGGCCCGCCAAGACATTCAGGCCCTCTTAGGTGACAAGGTCTTCTTGCAGCTGTGGGTCAAGGTGGTGCCGGGCTGGCGCGATAAGTCGGCGATGTTAAAGGACTACGGTTACCGGCAAACGGATTACTAATTGTATTCGAAAATGTTAGACAGATAACGTGGGAAATAACCGCGGGCCTAGTGTCTAAGCACGGCCTGGCAAAGAGGTTATTTCCCACCCACTTTTTTAAGGGGGAATTCAGATGGCCCGGGTCAACGAACCCTTTGAAGGGGTGATCATGTACCGGCGCGACTACCGGGAACGCGACCTCCTGGTTAAGATTTTGACGGACCGGCGCGGCCCGCTGATGTTTTTTGTCCGCGGGGCCAAACGCAAGGGCTTTAAGTTGGCGTCAGACATTTTACCCTTCACCTACGGCAGCTACGTGGGGATCCTTGCCGACGAGGGCTTGTCTTACATCGTCTCGGCCCAAGAAACCCACCACCTAACCGGGATCGGCGCCGATTTAAACCGCAACGCCTACGCGACTTACCTGCTAGAACTGGTCGACCAGGCCTTTGAAGAGGGGCGGGCGCTGGGCGGCTGGTACAAGCAGGTGATGGCGGCCCTAAACTTGATCAACACGGGGCGCGACCCCCAGGTAGTCGTGAACGTGTTGGAGGTCCAACTCCTCAACCGGTTCGGGATCGCCCCGGTCTGGGACCGGTGCGTGGTGTGCGGGCGCAGTGATTTGCCGCTGGATTACTCGGAAAAGATGGGCGGGATGCTGTGCCTCCATCACTTTGCAGAGGACCCCTACCGCTTCCACCTCACCCCCAAAACCGTCGCCTACCTCCGGCTGTTTGCGACCCTTAACCTGGCCAAGGTCGATCAGGTACACGTAGACGAGGCGACCAAGCGTCAATTAGGTCGGACGCTGGACAAAATCTACGACGACCAGTTGGGCTTGCGCCTTAAGTCAAAGCGCTTCATCAACGAAATGGATTCCTGGACCAACCGGCTCTTGACCGCCAGAAAGAATCCGGGGACGGACGACGAAAAAAAGCCGGCCGGGAGTTGACTTTTCTAGGTGACGTTCGTATCATTAAAAAGTGTTAATTAAAGATCTGCAACGATGACGGAAAAGATGGTTCAGCCGTCCATGAAGCGACCGGGGGAGGGTGCAAGCCCCGGGGGACGTGAACCTGGTGGCACTCCCGAGTTGCCTTAACGAAGCTGTCCCACCTCCCTGGGAAAGCAGGGTGGAACCGCGAAGTTATTCGTCCCTGCAATGACCGGTTAAACCGGTGATTGTGGGGGCGTTTTTGCGTTTGAAAGGAGTAAGACAATGGCAAAGAAACTGAGTGTTCAAGAGATTATCTTCACGCTTCAAAAGTACTGGGCGAGCCAGGGTTGCATGCTGATGCAGTCCTACGACACGGAAAAGGGGGCCGGGACGATGAGTCCGTATACCTTCTTGCGGGCAATTGGTCCCGAACCGTGGAACGTGGCCTACGTGGAACCGTCCCGGCGGCCGGCCGACGGGCGCTACGGGGAAAACCCGAACCGGTTGTACCAACACCACCAGTTCCAAGTACTGATGAAGCCGAGCCCGGAAAACATCCAAGAACTTTACTTGGGCTCCCTGCGTGAATTGGGGATTGAACCCTTAGAACACGACATTCGTTTCGTCGAAGATAACTGGGAAAACCCGTCGATGGGTTGTGCCGGGGTCGGTTGGGAAGTGTGGTTAGACGGGATGGAAGTCACCCAGTTCACCTACTTCCAAGTCGTCGGTGAATTACAAATGGACCCGGTTGCCTCCGAAATTACCTACGGGTTGGAACGCTTAGCCGAATACATTCAAAACGTCAACTCCGTCTTCGACCTGGAATGGGCCGACGGCGTTTTGTACGGTGACATCTTCCAAGAACCGGAATACGAACACTCCAAGTACTCTTTTGAAGAAAGCAACCAGGACATGCTCTTGCAATTCTTCAAGGATTACGAACAAGAAGCCAAGCGCTTAATTGACCTCGGTCTGGTGCACCCGGCTTACGACTACGTCCTCAAGTGCAGCCACACCTTCAACCTGCTGGACGCGCGGGGCGCCGTTTCGGTTACCGAACGGGCCGGCTACTTGCACCGGATCCGGATCATGGCTAAGTCGGTCGCCAAGGCCTTCGTCGAAGAACGGCGTAAGTTAGGCTTCCCGCTGATTCACGACGAACAGGAACGCCAAGCCGTCGTGGCTAAGTACACCAAGCAAGCCGAAGAACTGGCCAAGCGCAACGCTAAGCGGGCAGAGAAGGGAGAAAACTAATGGCACATTCATACCTACTAGAAGTTGGCCTGGAAGAAATGCCGGCCCACGTGGTTACCCCAAGCATCCAACAATTAAAGACCCGGGTGGCCAACTACTTAACAGAAGAACGGATCGACTTTGAAGACATTCAAGCCTACTCAACGCCGCGGCGGTTAGCCCTGTTGATTTCTGGTTTGGCCGACAAGCAACCCGACGTCGATGAATCGGTGAAGGGACCAGCCAAAAAGATTGCCCAAGACGCCGATGGGAACTGGACCAAGGCGGCAATTGGTTTTACCCGCGGTCAGGGGGCCACGGTTGACGACATCGAATTTAAAGAAGTTAAGGGCGTCGAATACGTTTACGTCGAAAAGCACATCCAAGGCAAGCCAGTCGACGAAGTCTTGGCCGGTTTAAACGACGTAATCACGGCGATGAACTTCCCAACCTTGATGCGGTGGGGGAGTTTTAAGCTCAACTTTATCCGCCCAATTCACTGGCTGGTTTCCTTGCTTGATGACCAAGTGGTACCCTTTGACATTCTGAACGTCACGGCGGGCCGTTTAACCCGTGGGCACCGTTTCTTGGGCCACGACGTTGAAATCAAGTCCGCCACCGATTACGTGGCCGCCTTAAAGGACGACTTCGTGATTGTCGACGCGGCCGAACGCAAGGCGACGATCAAGGACCAGATCCAAGCAATTGTCGACCAACACAACTGGGTGATCGACTGGGACGAAGAACTCTTAGAAGAAGTTAACAACCTGGTGGAATGGCCGACCGCCTTTGCCGGGACCTTTGACCAAAAGTACCTGGAATTACCGGAACCGGTTCTGATCACGTCAATGAAGGATAACCAACGCTTCTTTTGTGTACGCGACCACGACGGGAAGCTGCAACCGGCCTTCATTTCGGTCCGTAATGGGAACGCCGTCCACTTAGATAACGTCATTAAGGGGAACGAACGGGTGTTGGTACCACGGCTAGAAGACGCTAAGTTCTTCTTTGACGAAGACCAAAAGATGACGATCGACCAGTACGTCGACCGCTTGAAGAACGTTTCTTTCCACGACCAAATTTCGTCGATGTACGACAAGATGGCCCGCACCAAGGCCCTGGCTAACCTCTTAGGGCAACAACTAGGCTTAAGCGACCAAGAACTGGCCGACCTCGCCCGGGCCGCTTCGATTTACAAGTTTGACCTGACCACCCAAATGGTCGGCGAATTTGCCGAATTGCAAGGGATCATGGGGGAAATCTACGCTAAGCGCTTTGGCGAAAACGAGGCCGTCGCCGCCGCCGTGCGCGAACACTACATGCCAATTTCCGCCGACGGGGCCCTGCCACAAACGACGGTCGGGGCGGTCTTGGCGATTGCCGACAAGCTGGACTCAATTTACTCCTTCTTTGCCGTAGACATGATCCCGTCCGGTTCCAACGACCCGTACGCCCTGCGCCGTCAGGCCTACGGAATCGTGCGGATGCTGGCGGACCGTAAGTGGCACTTGAACTTGCTTGATTTCCAAGCGAGTGCCAAGCAAGCGGTGGAACAAGCAACGCCAGCCCTGGGCCTTGATTACGCTAAGAATGCGGATGCCGTGACCGACTTCTTCATCGACCGGCTCAAGCAGCTCTTTAGCTTAGACCACTTGCGCCACGACATTGTCGACGCCGTCACCGACACCCACGTGACCGACCCGGCCGCCATCGTGGAAGCCGCTCACGTCTTAGATGCCCACAAGGACGACGCGGACTTAAAGGACCAAGTGGAAGCCCTGACCCGGGTGATCCGCCTGGCCGCCAAGGGGAACCTGTCTGAAGACGACGTCAAGGTGGACCCAAGCCTCTTTGAAAACCCATCGGAAGGCCAGTTAGATCAAGCGGTTCAAGCCCTGATTGATGCCAAGGAAGGCCGGAGTTTGGATCAACAGTTCAGCGCCCTGCTCGAATTGGAACCAGTCATCTCGCTCTACTTTGAAGAGAACATGATCATGGACAAGGACGAAGCGGTTAAGAACAACCGCCTCTCCTTATTGACGATCTTGGCGGACCAAACGGCGGCCTTTGGGAACTTAGACCAATTGATTGTTAAGTAGGCAATCCAGTTGGCCCACCACTAAAATTATGGTATTATGATAACTAGTAAAAGTGGGCCCTAAACAATTTAATGTCGTTTAATTCGAAAGGTCGCATTCCAACGGGAAGGCGACCTTTCGTAACTATCGCTAGCGAGAGGGGGAATGGTGGATGCCCCAAATCCCAAGGGAAACGATCGATCAGCTACGCAACCAAGTGGACATTGCCGACGTCATTAGCCAAGACATCCAGCTCAAAAAGCAGGGGAAAAACCTGATGGGGCACTGTCCCTTTCACGAGGATGCCACCCCGTCTTTTTCGGTCAACGAAGAAAAACAGTATTTTTATTGTTTCTCCTGTCACCGCAGCGGGGACGTCTTTAGCTACTTGGAGCAGGCCCACGACCTCTCCTTCATGGAGGCCGTCGAACAGGTAGCCACGACGGCGGGGGTTGACTTGCCAAGGGAAAGTAACGGCCCGAGCGGGGAAAGCGCCTCTCCCAACACCCCGCTTTACCGCTTACACGAAGAGGCCAGTCGCCTTTACCACCACGTTTTGGTTAACACTGTGGCGGGACAGCCGGCCCTCAATTACCTAACCAAGCGGGGGATGAGCCGGGAGTTAATCGGCCAGTTTAACCTCGGTTTTGCCCCCGCCCGGGGGGAAGAGGACCTCTTGGTCAAGTACTTCACCCAAAAGGGGATCGATTACCAGCTCATGCGGGCCTCGGGCTTATTTACCGAGGACCAAACCGGGCAGTTGCACGACCGTTTCTTTGACCGGGTGATTTACCCAATCAAAAACGCTAACGGGCAACCAATCGCCTTTTCCGGGCGCTTATTGACTAAAAAGGTGACCGAAAACGCCCCTAAGTACTTAAACAGCCCGGAGACGCCGATCTTTAATAAACGGCGGACCCTCTTTAACCTGGACCAAGCCAAAAAGGCGGCCAGAAAGGAGGGACACCTAACCCTCTTCGAAGGCTTCATGGACGTGATCTCGGCCTTTGGGGCGGGGGTCCGGTCGGGGATTGCCTCGATGGGGACTTCCTTTACCGACGAGCAGGTGGCCGTGATTGCCCGCACCACCGATAAGCTGACGATTTGCTACGACGGGGATGCCGCCGGGCAAAACGCCATCAACCGGGCGCTGACGATGCTGGCGGCCAGCCGGTTAACCCTGCGCGTGGTCCAGTTACCGGCCGGTATGGACCCGGATGAGTACGTCCAAGCTAATGGTCAAGCCAAGTTTCAAGAGTACCTCGCCCACGCCGAGGAGACGCCGACCGCCTTTCGGCTTCACTTTTTAAAGCAGGGGCTTAACCTAGCCAACCAAAGTGAGCTCTTGCACTACGTTGAAGCCGCCTTGCGGGAGGTTGCTAAGGTCACTGATCCGGTGGAACGAGACCTCTACATTCAACAGCTGGCGAAGGATTACCACTTAAATCCCGCCACTTTGACCGGGCAGGTGCAGGAACTAGCGGCGACCGCGGCGCCACGCCCGGCTTACCCGGAGAACTCCCCTCGTCAGCCGCGGCAAGCAGGGACGCGGCGTTATCAATCCACGCCCCCCACCACAACTACCGCGCCGAGTACCCAGGCGCCACCGCTGGTGGGGAAGGTCGAATTGGCTCAGCAACGGCTCCTGCGGGAGATGTTTCATAATCCCGCCGTCCGCAGCCACGTGGGGGCGATTGAAAACTTCCACTTTGTCGATCGCCCTTACCAGCTCCTTGACGCGGCCGCCAAGGAGCAGTTGCAAAGGACCGGGGCCGACGAGGTGGACGTCGCCCAGTTAATGGGGGAGCTGACCGACGCTAAGCTCAGGACGATCGTTGGCCAGATCGAGCAACGGGTGGTGCCACAAGCGGCGGTGGATGAGACCGTCGACGATTGCCTTGCCGTGCTCGTCGACGTCGCCCCGATTGAACAACAAATAAGAGAGAAAACGGCCGCCCTTCAGGAGGCTGCCGCCTTAAACGATCAACAATTGATCACCAAGCTGACGATCGAGTTGATTGACTTGCGGCGACAGGAACAGAAGATGAAAACGGAGGATGTTAATTAATGGCAAAGAGCAGTAAGAAGAACCGGGTAATTTCGAACTTAGAAGATTTCAACCAAGCCGAATACGACAAGGCCGTCGGGGCTTTGATTCGCAATTACAAGAAGGCAAAAAACATCCAGTACGATGAATTAACCGAAAAGATTGCCGAACCGTTTGGCTTAAACGCCGACGGGATGGACGCCCTGTTGCAAAACGTGGAAGACGCCGGGGTTTCCGTGGTTGACGAAAACGGTGACCCGGACCTACGGGCACTCAAGGCAACCGAAAAGCTGTCCTCCAAGGCCTTAAAGGATACCACCGCTCCGTCTAGCATTAAGATCAACGATCCGGTGCGGATGTACCTCAAGGAAATCGGCCGGGTCAACCTGCTGACGGCCGACGAAGAAGTGGCGTTGGCCCTGCGGATCGAAAAGGGTGACGAAACCGCCAAGCAAGAACTGGCCGAAGCCAACTTGCGGCTGGTGGTTTCGATTGCTAAGCGTTACGTGGGTCGGGGAATGCAGTTCTTAGACCTAATCCAAGAGGGGAACATGGGGCTGATGAAGGCGGTCGAAAAGTTCGACTACCGTAAGGGCTTCAAGTTCTCCACTTACGCCACCTGGTGGATTCGCCAGGCGATCACCCGGGCGATTGCCGACCAGGCCCGGACGATCCGGATTCCGGTCCACATGGTTGAAACAATCAATAAGTTAATCCGGATCCAACGCCAACTCCTCCAAGACCTCGGCCGGGAACCGCTGCCGGAAGAAATCGGGGCCGAAATGGACATGGACACCCAAAAGGTGCGTGACATCCTGAAGATCTCCCAGGAACCGGTCTCCTTGGAAACGCCGATCGGTGAAGAAGATGACTCCCACTTAGGGGACTTTATCGAAGACCACGACGCCACCAGTCCGGCCGACCACGCCGCTTACGAGATGATGAAAAAGCAGCTCGAAAACGTGCTGGACACCCTGACCGACCGGGAAGAAAACGTCTTACGCCTACGCTTTGGTTTGGACGACGGCCGGACGCGGACCCTGGAAGAAGTGGGACGCGTCTTTGGCGTGACCCGGGAACGGATCCGGCAAATCGAAGCTAAGGCCCTGCGCAAGTTGCGCCACCCATCCCGTTCCAAGCAGTTAAAGGACTTCTTGGAATAAAGGGAAGTGGGCACCAACCCCTGGTGTAGCTCGGATGACGAGGCTAGGGCGAACGGCTAGCTCCCACGTTTGCTAGCGTAAAAATAAAGGCGACCCAGGAAAACCATTCGGTTTCCTGGGTCGCCTTTTTTTGAGGAGTGTATTTGAGTGGGTGGCTTAGCTCAGGGTACTGTGCCCTGTCAAGTTGACACATTAAATAATAAAAACTAGTTGGCCTTGCCGAAGCGGTATTCTGCTGCGGTAAGGTCATTTC